>Ga0081539_10000182_pt1 | contig 148133 bp, 127 predicted proteins | sample TabmetS4T2R2_FD_71023 | JGI IMG/M metagenome (GOLD analysis project Ga0081539, IMG submission 71023) | Tabebuia heterophylla rhizosphere microbial communities from the University of Puerto Rico - S4T2R2 | ecosystem: Host-associated > Plants > Roots > Rhizosphere ... | reverse complement strand
GGACCAGCCCGCCGACCCGCAATCCGGGCAGACCACCGACGCGCAGGTTCAGGTCAAGGTGAAGGAGGCGGTCGACGCGATTGCCCGCCTGATGCGCAGCTGAGTACTTGCGGGCGGCGGATCACGGATTGGGCAGCACGCTCGGCAGGGGGGCCGGCAGGGGGCCCAGCAGTGCGTCCAGGCCGCGCAGGGCGACGAGCGGGTTGGTTCCGTGCCGCGGAAGGGCCTTCGCCAGGGGGAAGGGTTTCGTCTCGGGGGACGGTGGGACCGGTTGCGTCTCGAGGAAGATCTGGGTCGGATCGGGGAACGGCAGGCCACGGCATGTTGCACCGGCGGCCGGCAATACGCCGTCCACGATGAACCCCTCGACGGCGCGATTCACGCAGTCGTTGCCGCCGGCGAACAGGCCGTGGTCACCCTCGCCCGTGACGAGCATCAGCCGGGCGCCGGCGAACCGTTCTGCCGCGCGGCGGGCCCCTTCAACCGGCGTGGCGGGGTCACGCTCGGACTGCACCAACAGCACCGACGGCACACCCGCACCTCTCGCGGGATGCAGGGGCGACGAGGGCGGCTCCCAGAACGCGCACGGTTGGTCGATCGTCGACCACCCGATCAACGGGTAGCGCGTCCCGGCCCGCCACGAACGCGCGACGAGGCCCTCGCGGCCACCGGACCAGCGTGTGTCGTTGCAGGTCACAGCCAGGTAGGTCGCATCCGAGGCGTCCGTGGACATCCGCGGGTGCGACGACACCGCGGCCAGGTCGCGCAGGCGCGGCAGCCGGGCCGCCACCCGAACCTCGGCCGCCGTTGCCACCGCGGCGTCCCCCGACGATGTCGCATCCAGATACGCGGACAGGTCGGACAGCAGCCACGCCACATCGGGAAAGGCCAGCCTGGTGTACATCGCGCCGGCGATGATCCGGTCGAGCAGTACCACGTTGTCCAGCGGGGACTCGGGCGCGATGGCGGCCCGCACCCGCTCGTAGCCTGCCTCCACCTCACGTGCCGTCGTTCCCAAGTGGTAGATCGCGTCGTACCCCGCTGTCCAGCGGGCGAAGTCGGCACGGAACCGGCGCTGGAATCCGCGCGGCTGCAGCTCCAGCTCACGCTGCCAGGAGCCGGTGAAGTCGACCACGGAGTCCAGCACGAATCGGCCCGTATGCTGCGGGAACGTCGAGGCGTAGTAGGCCCCCAGCCAGGTCCCCGCCGAGTAGCCGATCCAGTTCACCCGTGAGACGCCGATCAACTCCCGCAGCAGGTCCAGGTCGCGCACCGTGTCGGCGGTGCTCACATGCCGCATGAGGGATCCGCCGGCGTGCGCACACAGCCGCGCTGTGAGCTGCGCGGCGTCCAGCTGCAGATCCACCGCCGCGTTCGATCGATCCCGCGGGTCCAGCAGCGTCGGCATCGGGGCGCCGCAGGTGAGATTGGTCGAGGCGCCGGACCCCCGTGGGTCCATTCCGTAGATGTCTTGCGAGCGGGTCAGCGCGGTCCGGCCGTCCAGCGCGAAGACCAGCGGCAGATCGCGCCCGGCCGCCCCGGGCCCGCCGGGATTGGTGAACGTGACGCCGGCCGCGGGTCGCTGCCCGGCCGGCAGCCGCGAGACCGCGATCCGCACCGAGTCGGAGCCGGCCGGTTCCTGCCAGTCCCGGGGTGCGAGAAAGCTGCCGCACTCGAGCCGGTAGAAGTCCGCCGGCAGCCCAGGATCCAGATCGGAGTCGAGGCACTTGACCCAGTCGATCTCCTGGGAGAGGTAACGCTCGGGCACACCCGCCGCCGCCTGCGGTTCGGCGTGTGAGGCAGGAGCAATGGCGAACGCTGCGCTGGCGATCGCGATTGCGGTCATGACGGGCGCGAGCCGGCGGGTCCCCCCAGACGTCTGCACCCACCCACTCCAGCGCATCAGGCCGCCAGGCACGGCGAATCACCTGCGCGCCCGTGTTGGGTGTGTCGACCCGGTAACGGCAGGCTCACCCGGAAAGGCGTCCAACCGGGAAGGGTCACCGGGAAAGGCGCCGCCGGGCGCGCGCCACGGCGTCACCCAGCACCGCCGTGGCCATCGGAACGGACGGCGTCGTTCGCATGAGGGCTAGGTCCTCTCCGAGCGAGGTCATGCCGTCCAGAAAGCGCAGAACGCGCTGCGGCGGGTTGTTCGCCAAGAGGCCGGCGAGGAGCCAGGCCCCCCGGACATGTCCCCGATCGATCGCGCGGAGCAGCACGGCGTCCATCCAGCGGTGCCGGGCGGGATACGCGGCGGGCGGCTGCGGGTCGCGCCCTGACAGCAACGCCGCCGCCACGGCATCCGCTTGCCGCTGCATCGCCGCGAAGGTGTATCCACTGGCCGGTCGAGTGGCCCCGCCCGCCGTGCCGAGCCGGAACACCCGCCGACCGACGCGACGCGGGAAGACGGCGTCGGTCATCGGGATGATCCCTTCCTCCACTGCCTCGACTGTCGCGTTCGCGCCGACACCCCAGCGGCGCCCGAGATAGCGCCGTAGCGCCTCGTTGTACTCGGCCGACGCCAGCGGGCGACGCGAGAAGACCGTGTACTCCACCAGCGCCCGGCGGCCGTCCAGCGGCAGGCAGTACACGAAGGCGACGCCGCGCGGGGGCTGCGCAACGGAGAAGTCCATGAGGGTCGCCGTCGCCGGGTCGAGCACGTCGTCCGGGAGCCGCACCGTCCACCCGCGGAAGTGCTGCAGCAGCGTCGTGGATCCAGGCCGAGCCGGCGGCGCGGGCCGGGAGTCGAAGACCCAGCGAGCCCGGATTCTCCGATCCCCCGCGACGACGACCGCCTCGCCGGGGCCGTCCTCGACGGTGTCGACGGACGCGATCAGCCGGGATGCGGCCAGCCGGCGCAGCGCCTCCTCGGCTGCCGTGACGAGGTCCGGCGAGCGGAGCATGAGGTAGCGCATCGGAGAGAGATCGAGCCGTCTCGGGTGGCCGGAGGGGTCGATCACCTCCAGAATCGACCAGCTTCGGTGGATCAGGTCGTCCAGCGGCCCGCTGCCGCCGTCCCAGAAGCACCAGGTGCGTTCCGGCCCGAAGTGCGCGGCAGAGTCCAGCAGCACGACGCGCGGCGGGTGGGTCCGCGCCAGGCTCTGGGCCCGATCCAGGGCCCGGTCCAGGGCCAGGAGCAAGCTGAGTCCGGCGCCGCCTGCGCCGACCACGGCGACATCGCATCTCTCATCGGCGTCCCGGCGGGTGTCGCGCATGTGGTCAGCGTGCCAGCAGGAACACTAGGCAGACCCTAGCCGCTGGCGCGCCCGCCGTCCCCCCGTCACGGCGGGCGCACCATCGCGCCGTGCCATCCCCCGATGCCACCGACTCTACTCACAGTTACCTGCTCATTCACCTCAGTAACAAGGGTGAATGCCAGGATCTCGGATGAACACACCCCGCCGGGCCGGGCCGTTCAGCCGAGGTAGGCACGGGATGAGGACTGGGGCGGCGGGCAGAGCCGGATGCGCGCCTGTTGACCGGGTCGCAGCTGGCCGGCCAGATCCGTGTCGTCGTCCAGCACGACCGCCACCACCGGATACCCGCCGGTCACCGGATGGTCCGCCAGAAAGATCACCGGCAGACCGGACGGCGGTACCTGGACGGCGCCGCGCACCGTGGGCTCGCTCGGCGGCTCACCGGCGGACGGCGCCAGCGCCAGAGGCGGTCCTTCCAGCCGGATTCCGACCCGATCGCTGTCCGCGGCCACCCGCCATGCGGCGCTCGCCAGCAGCTCCAGCCCGCCCTCGGCCAGCCGCTCAGCACGCGGCCCGGGCATGGCTCGCAGGCTGGCGCCGTTCCGCGGCGGCTCGGACACGGGTGCGTGATCGGTCACCGGCCAACCGGCCGCCGCGGTGCCCACCCGCAGGAGGTCGCCGTCGCCGACCACCGGCGGCCCTATCCCGGACAGGGTGTCGGTGGAGCGCGAGCCGAGCACCCGCGGCACGTCGATCCCGCCCCGGACGCCGACGTACGCCCGCAGGCCGGCCTCCGCCGTGCCGAGTTCCAGCCGGCTCCCCGCCCGGACCCGCAGCAGCGTGTTACGGGGAACCGGCACCCCGGCCCGCCACACCGGGCAGGTGGCGCCAGTCACCACCACGGTCAGGTCCACCTCGACCAGCACCGCCAGCCCGCCGAGGGTCACCTCCAGGCACGCGGCGTCCTCCGTGTTGCCCAGCAGGCGGTTGGCCAGGCGCAGCGACGACCGATCCGCCGCCCCGGACGGCGGGACGCCGACATGCGCCCACCCGGGCCGTCCCAGGTCTTGGACCGTGGTCCGCGGTCCGGCGGCCAGCACGCGAAGGGTCACCCGACGCTCCGAAACCGCACGCGCACACCGGGCCGCAGCAGCGCGGGCGGATCCGCCGTGACATCCCAGAGGACGGCGTCCGTCGCGCCGATCAGCTGCCAGCCGCCGGGCGACGGGCGGGGGTAGACCCCGCTGTATCCGGCGGCGAGCGCCACCGATCCCGCCGGGACCCGCACCCGGGGGCTGTCACGCCGCGGTACCCGCAGCCGAGGGTCGCCGTTCACGAGGTACCCGAACCCCGGCGCGAAGCCCGTGAACGCGACGGTCCACGGCCGGCCGGTGTGCGCCTCGACAACGCCGTCGGATCCGAGCCCGGTCAGGCGGCCCACGTCGTCCAGGTCCGCGCCGTCGTATCGCACATCCAGCACCACCTCATCGACAGCCGTCCCGGAACCGGTGTGCGGGCTGGTCTCGCTGATCCACCGGGCCACGTCCGCCGCCGCGATACTCCGGCGGTCGAATCGCACGAGCAGCGTGCGTTCGGCCGGGACCAGGTCCAGGACGGCGCGTGGCCTGGTCCGCGCCAGGGCAGCGTGCAGGCCCAGCACGTCCGCGGCACCGGCGTCGCCCTCGCCCAGTTCCACCAGGATGGCCGTGTCGCCGGCGGCCAGCAGGCGCAGCCCCGGCCGCGGGTCGGGCCGCAACTGCCCGGCCATGGCCCGCGTTACCGCGCGCCGGATGCGACGAAGGGGCGCACCGTGATGCCGTCCGCCTGGAGCGCCGCGCGGACGGCCCGCGCGATGGCCACCGCCCCCGACGTGTCGCCATGCAAGCAGACCGAGCGCGCAGCGATGGTCACCCAGGTGCCGTCGACGGCGCGAACCCGCCCGTCCCGGGCGATGGTCACGGTCCGCTCGGCGATCTCCGCGGGGTGGTCGAGAACGGCGCCGGGCTCGGCGCGCGGGACAAGGCCGCCGTCCGGACGGTACGCGCGGTCGGCGAACGCCTCGGGGACGCCGACGAGGCCCGCCGCCTCCGCCGCCGCCAGGAGGGCCGACCCGGGCAGGCCCAGCACCGCCAGGCCGGAGTCGAACTCGACGACCGCGTCGACCACGGCGTTCGCCTGCTCGGCATCGGTCACAACGGCGTGGTACAGCGCGCCGTGCGGCTTGACGTAGCGGACCGACGTCCCCGCGGCCCGGGCGAAGGCCTGCAGTGCGCCCAGCTGGTACAGAACGTCGTCGCGCAATTGCGGGCCCGGGATCGCCATGAAGCGTCGACCGAAACCCGCCAGATCCGGGTAGGACACCTGCGCCCCGATCACGACGCCGGAGGCGGCGGCCAGCTCACAGGTCCGGCGCAGCGTCGCCGGATCGCCGGCGTGAAAGCCGCAGGCGACGTTGGCGCTCGTCACCAGACCGAGGAGTGACTCGTCGTCGCCGAGCACCCAGCGGCCGTAGGACTCACCGACGTCGGCGTTCAGGTCCAGCTCGGATGCGCCGCTCACGCCTCACATCCTGGCGCGCCCTCCCGCGCTGTCAACAAGCGCCAAGTGTTACGCAGCGTCATCTCGCGATCGCGCGCGGATCCGATCGTCCTCCCCCGAGGGACAAACCTTGGCGTACTGGCGATTTCCTCCATTACTGTCGCGTCTTGCGGGGACCTGCGATGAAGGAACGACCAGGGTCGGCGTGGAGGTGTGTCCGTGTCCCGTCATGCCGACGCCGATGCACTCGCCGATGCCCACGGCCGCAGCCACGGTCCGTTACCGATCGCGATCGCCTTCCTGGCCCTGTTGGTGATCGCCGTCGCCGCGGCCGCGTCGTCCTTCGGTGATCCCCGGGCGATGCTGGCGCGCGCACCACTGATCGGCGACGACTGTCCTTCCCCGCGACTCGCGACGACGTCCCTCGACGTCGTCGCGGCACCCGAACTGGTGGGGACGTTGCACCAGATCCTCGACCCGCTGGCCCGGGTCAAACTGGCCGACGGACATTGCCTGCACCTGACACTGCGCTCCCAGCAGCCGGCCGAGACGATCGAGGGGGCCGCGATCCTGCCCGTGGACCGCGCACCACAGCTGTGGATCCCCGACTCCTCGATCTGGATGTCTCGCATCCCGCGGTGGACGATGCACCAGGCGGCCCGCTTCGCCTCCTCGCCCGTTGTCGTCGCCACCAGCCAGAACGCGGTCACCTCGCTGGGGTGGGATCGCAAGCCGCCCACCTGGGCGCAGGCGCTCGGCGGGGGCCGGCCGGTGGCGGCACCGAACGTGTCGGCCGATGCACCGGGGTTGTCCGCAGTCGTCGCGATGTGGCAGGGGCTGGGTGGCAAGGAGGTGGCGCAGGAAGCGCTGGCGGCGGCCGTGCTGGCCACCGGGCGCGCCGCGGCGCCGACGAAGCAGGCAGCGCTCCAGGAGGCGGAGTCCGGCTCGGCCGCGGCGTCGCTACTCCCGACGACGGAACAGCAGGTGTTCCGCGTGAACCGGGGGGCGACCACGTCACGGCTCTCCGCCGTGTATCCGCAGGGCGGCTCGCCGTCCATGGATTACCCGGTGCTCCAGGTGGACTCGGCCAGCCTGACCCCGGCCCGGCAACTGGCCGTGAAGGAGGTGCTCGGTGCGCTCGGGTCGGCCCGAACGGCGGCCATCGTGCGGTCCGCCGGGTTCCGCGACATGAACGGCACCAGCCCCGGAGGTGTCGGGGTGGACGCGGGGAGCGTCATGACGTTGCAGCCGCCGCCGGACGCCGTGGTCACGACGCTGCTACAGCGCATCGCCGTGTTGCTCGCGCCGTCCCGGATCCTGGTGGTCATGGACCTGTCCCTGTCCATGAAGGCCGACGCAGGAAAGGGTCTGTCCCGGATCGAGTTCTCGGCGGTGGCCGCGAAGACCGCGGGCAGTCTGATCCCGGACCGGGCGCAGGTCGGCCTGTGGGGGTTTGCGCGCAACCTGCGGGGCGGCGCCGCCTGGATCGAATACGAGCCGGTCCTCCCGCTTGGCTCCGCGGACGGCGGGAGGTCGCACCGTGACGCGGTCAATACGGCGATGTTCGCCATGTCCCACCAGCTCGGCGGGGACGGGACCGCGCTGTACCGCACTGCCGTTGCGGCGGTCACGGCGATGGAAAGGAACTACGACCCCCGCGCGGCGAACTCGGTCGTTCTGTTCACCGACGGGGCCGACGACGATCCGGGCGGCCCGACGCTGGCGCAGACGGTGGCCCAGCTCCGCGTCGCGTACGACCCGCAGAAGCCCGTGCGTCTCATCTGCATCGGCATCGGTCCGGGGGCGGACCTCAACGCGCTGCGCCAACTTGCCGGGGCCGCGGGCGGCGCGGCGTATCCGGCGATGGACCCCCGGGAGCTGCCCAAGGTGCTGTTCGCGGCGATGAACAGGCGCCCCGGGACATAGCGCCCGGCGGAGTTGTCAGACCCGTCCCGTAGGTTCGAGTACGTGATGGTCTGGGCACTTGAACCAAGCCCGATCGGCGAACTTCTGCTGGTCGGGGACGGCGTGGCGCTCACCCACGTGTGGTTCGACCCGCACGGCCGGGACGCCCGACGGCTGCGCCGCTGCCAGGAGGAGGGCCGGTACGCCCCCGATGATCCCGTGCTGGCGCGGGCCCGTACTCAGCTGGATGAGTACTTCGACGGGACGCGCACGGCTTTCGACGTCGCACTGGCGCCGTCCGGGACGGCGTTTCAGCAACGGGTCTGGACGGCGCTGCGCGAGATCCCCTACGGCACGACGGAGTCCTACGGCTCGGTTGCCCACCGACTGGGTCTGCCGCTCACCGCGTCCCGGGCGGTGGGAACGGCGAACGGCTCCAACCCGATCCCGATCATCGTGCCGTGTCACCGGGTCATCGGCGCCGACGGATCGCTCACCGGATTCGGCGGCGGGATCGAACGCAAGCGATTCCTGCTGGACCTGGAGATGGGGGCGCTCTTCTGACGCTGCAAAGCTGATCGGTGAGCTGATCGGTGAGCTGATCGGTCAGTCGAACAGCCGGCCCGGGGAGAGGACGCCGGCCGGGTCCAGTGCGTGCTTGATCGCCCGCATCGCGGCGAGGTCTGCGGCGTCCCGGGTCAGCGGCAGCCACCGCCGTTTGGCCAGGCCGATGCCATGCTCCGCGCTGATGCTGCCGCCGAGGCCGGCCACCAGGCGCAGGACCGCATCGGAGACGGCGCCGTCGGCATCTGCCTCGGCCGCGCCGATCAAGTTGACGTGCACGTTGCCCTCCGCGATGTGCCCGAACAGAACCGGGACGGCCTGCGGAGCCACCTCCCGCACGACGCCAGGCAGCCGCCGCTCGAACTCCGGCAGACGGTTCAGCGGCAGGGCGACGTCGAGCTTCACCGGGATCCCCGCGGCACTGATCGCCTCGGTGTGCGCCTCGCGCAGCTCCCACAGCCGGCGCCGGTCCGCCGCCGACGCCGCGAGGACGGCGTCGCGCACCCCCGGCGCCTCGGCCAGCACCTCGGCGAGCCGGTCCGCCGCGCCGGTGCCCGTGTCGCCCGCCAGCTCCACCAGCAGGTACACCGGGTGCGGCCGGCCGAAGGGTGAGGCCACCTCCCGGTGACGCACGACGAGCTGCAGGCCGTCGTCGTGGAAATACTCGGCGGCGTCCAAGTCGGGACAGTGGACACGGACCTCGCGCAGGACGCCGAGCGCCTCCTCGACGGCGTTCACCGCGACGATCGCCGTCGCGGCGGCACGGGCCACGGGCACGAGCCGCAGCAGCACCCGCGTGATCACACCGAGCGTGCCTTCGCTGCCGATCATGAGCTGGACCAGGTCGTAGCCGGAGTTGTCCTTCGGCAGCCCGGCCATCCGGCGCGCCACCGATCCGTCCGGCAGGACCACCTCCAGCCCGCGGATGTGGGTGCGCGTGACGCCCTGCCGGAGCACCCGTTCGCCGCCGGCATTCGTGGCGGCGATCCCGCCGATGGTGGCGGAGTCACGGGCAGCGAAGTCGATGCCGACGTCCAGTCCCTGCTCACGGGCTACCCGCTGAACCGCGGCCAGAGGCGCGCCGGCGCCCGCCTCGATGGTTCGGGACAACGGGTCGAGCGCGCCGACGTCATTCAGCCGCCGCAGACTCAGCACCACCTCGCCATCCCTCGGTACACCCGCGCCCACCAGCCCGGTGTTGCCACCCTGAGGGACGAGGGGGACGCCGTTCTCGGCGCACCATCGCACGACGGCGGCCACCTCGTCCGTGGTGCCGGGACGCACCACGGCCGCAGGAGCGCCGGACCAGCGCCGGGTCCAGTCCTGGGCGTAGGGGGCGGTCAGGTCCGGATCGGTGAGCACGTGGACGTTGCCGACGATCCCGCGCAGGGCTGCGGGCAACTCCACGCCCGGCGTCCTCCTTCCGGCCATCGCCCGTAACGGGCCGTTCCAGCCAATCTCCGCGTCAGGCCGGAATCTAGCGTGTCGATCTGAGTGACACGCGCGAGCTCCCCGGGGGCGCGCCGGTCGGCCGTGGCCGGGTGCTACCGGTCAGGGGCGCCGGTAGCCGGTGACGTCGTGGCCCGGTGCGATGCCCGGGGCGAGGTCGGGAGACGGCTGCGCGGGGCCGAACTCGGTCCGGACAGCGAGGACCCCGGCCCAGGCCGGATAGTCCAGGTCTTCGTCGTCGTCCTTCGGTGGGCCGGTGCGCTGCTTCAGCGACGCCTCGTTCAGCGCCACCCGCAGGACCGTCGTGGCTGCTAGCTCGCGCCGGGTCGGCGGCCGGGTGAGCGCCGCGCGGCCCGGGACAACGTGCTCGACGACGGCGCGCAGAGCCGCGGCGCGCTCGTCGTCGTCCTGCACCGGAGTGGCCGACCCGTGAACGGCGACGCTGCGGTAGTTCATCGAGTGGTGCATGTAGGAACGGGCCAGCACCACCCCGTCCATCAGGGTGACGGTCACGCATACCGGAACGCCGCCGGGTTCCTGCGCCAGCCGGGACAGCCGCGACCCGGAGGACGAATGCAGGTACAGCGACTCACCCAGCCTGGTGTGGATGGTCGGCAGCACCACCGGCCGCCGGTCGACGATGTAGCCGACGTGGCAGGTCAGCGCCTCGTCCAGCACAGCGTGGATCGCCGCCGCGTCGTACGACGAACGTTCGGCGAGCCGGGTCGGGGTGGTCCGCTCGGTGGGTGCGTAGATCGCCATACAGCAAAGCTGCCAGTGACCGGGGGCGCTCGGCGAGCGCGTTTCACCCATCCCAGGCCAGTTATCCACAGGTGGACCGGTGCGCCTGGCGCACACTTGCGAATCGGGCTAAGTTCGCGATCATGGCGGCTGAGGCGCGGGCGGTCCCGCTGGAGAGGTGGCTGGACCGGCCGCCCGACGCCGCCCTCGTCGAAGTGGTTCGCGGGGAACTCGTGGTCAAACTCGTGGGGGGCAACCCGCATCACTACCTCGCGCGGCGTCTCGCCGAGGAATTCGAACGGCAATGGCCGGGCACGGTCGCGACCGCACCGGGCAACTGGGCGCTGGAGCTCACGCATGACGGTCGCGTCGTCACCGGCCGCATGCCGGACGTGCTCGTGGATGGTGCGGCGCTGCTCACGGCGCCGGTGTTCACGGGCGTGCCGGACGCGGTGGTGGAAGTGTGGTCGCCGGGCAACGGCGCGGCCGCGCGCTGGGAGAAGCGCCTCGAGTACCGGCGGGCGGGGCTGCCGGCTCTGCTGGAGGCGTATCTCTCGGATGACGGAGAAGTGCACCTCGACTGGTTGGTTCCCGACCGGGAACACGGCGCCTCATGGCTGAGTCTGGCGACGGCGAGTGGCTCCCGTTCGCTGGTTGTGCCGGCGCCACGACCGTTCGAGGTGCGACCCGACGACCTGCTGCGGATGCCGTAGGACCCGATCAGCGCAGCGCTGCCAGGAAGTCCTCGCGGCGCTCGATCAGCCAGGCCTGACGACGGCGGATCGCGTCGCCCACACCCTCCCGCCACATCCGCGCCCAGCCGCCACCGAGCTGCTCCGCCGATGCCCGCATCCGTAGCCAGGTGACGTCGCAGCGCGCGATACCGAGGTCGATCAGGGATAGGCGCTCGGCGCTGGACAACCCGTATGCGTCGCTGAAGATCCGCAGCCGGGCGGGCTGATCCACCCCGGTCCAGGTGGCCCAGAGGTCGGCCGGAGCGCGCAACGGCACCCAGTGCATGGCGGTGTTGTAGACGTCGAGCAGCCGGGGAGCCGGCCCGGCAAGGTCGAAATCGATCAGCCCGACCAGCTCCCCGCCACGGACGACCACGTTCTGCGGGGTGACGTCGCAATGGGAAACGAGTTCCGGGGTGGGCTCGGCGACCGGCACCTCGACCTGGACGAGCTGACGGCCCCATACCGAGCCGGGTGGCGGGGCGAATCCGCGGTCCGCGGCGTAACCGGACGAGACCTCGTGCAGGCGGCGCAGCAGCCGGCCGACGCCGGCCAGCAGCGTGTCGTCCGCGGCCCACGGCTCGGGCGGATCGCCGGGGACGTCGCCCTCCAGGAACGTGAGCACGTCGCGGCCCGCGGCGTCCCGCCCGAGGTATCGCGGACTGCCGTCGAACCCGGCATCCTCCAAGTGATCCAGATAGCCCGCCACGGCGAGACTCTGCGGCTGATGCGGGCGCCGGACGGTATCGCCGATCCGCACAAGCCCTTCGGTGACGTCCCCCTTCGGGAGCTCGATCTCCGGTCCGGAATCCGGACCGAGGTAGCGGCGATGGGCTGGATCGTCACGCACGTAGCGCAATGCTAGGGGAGCGCCTGGCGCCGGTCGCTCGCCCAGGAGGCCAGCCCCTCCTCGCTCACGACCAGGTCCAGGCCGACCTCCACGGCGCCGTGCAGTGCGCCGTCGTCGCCGTGCACCGCGGCGTGGACCGGAGTCGGATGTGCCTTGCGGAAGCCCATCAACCCGGCCCGGTACGCGGTCTCGAACTCGGCTGTGGCCGTGTCGCGGATGGGGATGGCCAGGCCACCGAACGTCACGACGTCCGGATCGAGCGCGTTGACCAGGCCGGCCGTGCCCCGCCCGAGCGCAGTCGCCACGCGCCGCGCGGCCGCGGTCTCGTCAATCCCGCCGTCCGCGGCACGAGCCAGGACCCGCCGGGCGTAGCTCTTGGCGTCCGCGGGTGCCGGGATGCCAAGGTGTCGCGCCAGGGCGCGGCCGTCCACCTCGAGGTCCCAGCAGCCACGCGCGCCGCAGGGACACACCAGAGCGGGATCACCCAGCGGGAGGTGGCCGTACTCACCGCCCGCTCCCGTCGCGCCGGTCTGCGGCAGACCGCCGACCACGAGCGTGCCGCCGACGCCGGTCTCGACCGTCAGGTGCAGGGCCGCCGCCGCGGCGGTGGCCGCGCCACTGCGTGCCTCGGCCACTCCCGCGAGGGTTGCGTCGTTGCCGATCAGGACAGGTACGCGCGGGGCCGGGGCAAGCCCGGTGAGGTCGATCGGCCCCCAGCCGAGGGTCGCGGCCTGGACGAGCCGGCCGTGCTGCACGGTGCCCGACACCGCGACGGACACGGCCCGCAGCCGACGTCCATAGCGGCGGTGGACGTCGGTGACGGCGTCCGCGATCCCGGCGAGGACGCGGCTCGGATCGACGTCCTCGTGCCGGTGCGGCGGTGCGACGTCGCGGATCCCGGCAAGGTCCGCGACGGCCCATCGCCAGTCCTCGTGCCGAAGGTCGATCGCCAGCACCATCGGGCCTTCCGGATGTGCGACCAGCGCCGACGTGGGCCGGCCACGGCCGGTGATCGGTGCGGGTGCCTCGTCGAGCAGCGCAAGCTCCCGCAGCCGGGTCGTGATCTCAGTGGCCGACCCGCTGCTGAGGCGTAACCGCTGGGCAGCGGCCGCCCGCGTGACGCCAGGCTCCCGCCGCATCACGCTCAGCAGCTCCGCGGCGGCGCGCCATCGGGCGTCCCGCCGTCCGCCGGCAGCTGACGAAACCGGTGTTGCCATCCCGCCCTTCCGGATTATCCTCGTATCACGAGTTTAAAGTATGCGGTCCGGGGAGGCCGGCGTGGACCTGACCGACATCGCCGCCGTGTTGCTCGACATGGACGGCACCCTGGTCGATTCGGATGCCGCCGTCGAGCGGGCATGGGTGACGTGGGCGCGCGAGCACGGCGTCGATCCCGACGCGGTGCTCGCGATCGCTCATGGCAGTCCGGCGCACAGCACGGTTCGCACGCTGTTGCCCCACCTCGACGTCGACGCCGTGGCCGTCTCCGGCCAGCGGCAGCTGGACCTGCAGTACGACGACCTCGACGACGTCGTGCCCACTCCCGGAGCCGCGCAATTGCTCCGAACCCTGAAAGCGCTGAACCTACCGTGGGCCGTCGTAACGAGTGCCGACGTGCGACTGGCGAAGGTTCGGCTGGCAGCGGCAGGAATAGCGCCGCCGCTGCTGGTCACCGTCGACGACGTGACGGCGGGGAAGCCGGATCCGGAGGGGTATCTCATCGCCGCCGAGCGCCTGGGGGTCGACGTCCGGCGCTGCCTCGTCGTCGAGGATTCCGACGCAGGCCTGGCGGCCGGACGGGCGGCCGGTGCGGTGACGGCCGCCCTGCGCGGCCTGAACGGCGACGTTCGCATCGACGATCTCGCCCAGCTCGCCCGCCTGCTGCACCACGTCAGGGACAGCTGATGCGGGCCGGCGTCGCAGCGACGCCCCCCAGTCGACTCGGCTCGCCCCGCCGTCGACTCGGCCTGCCCCGTGGTGGGCTCGGCCGTGGGTCCGCGCCGTCGGCGGATGCCCTTGTCGGCGCCGGGATGGCGGCGCTGGGCTTCCTGCTCGGCGGGCTGGGCGCCTGCCTGGTGTTGCTGGCGCGTGATCTCGACGTGCCGCGAACTCACCTCGCCTGGCTGTCGGCAGGGTTCGGTGCCGCGCTGCTGGCCGCCGGTCCGCTCGGGCCGATCGTCCTGCGCTGGGGCGCCGACACCGTGATGCGCGCCTCCGCCGCGGTGTTGGCGATCGGTACGGCGGGTCTTGCCCTCGCGCCTGTGCTCGTCGTGGCGCAGGTCGGCGCGCTGCTGCTCGGCGTCGGCGGTGCGGGGCTGGTGCTGGCCACGCCCGCTTTGATGGCCGGACATGCGGATGCGGCCCGCCGGTTGAGCCGGGTCAACGCCATCGCCAGCCTGGCCGGGGTGCTCGGCCCGCCCGTCCTGAGCGCGGCGGACCTGTTGCCGGGCAGCGGCCGGCTGGCGCTGCTGATCAGTGCGCCCGTGCTGGTCTGGATGTGCACCCGTCCGGCTGGTGGCCGGGCGCCGTCGAACCGCCGTCCCGCCCCCGTGGCGCCCCGGCAGCCGGCGAACCGGCCGTGGGCCATGGCCGGCGTCCTGGCCCGGTGGACGGCCATCGTGTTCGCCGTCATGACCGAGTTCTGCTACGTCGTCTGGGGCGCGGCCCGGCTGCAGGACAGCGGCCTCAGCGTGTCGGCGGCGGCCGCGGCGGCGGTCGCCTTCCCGCTGGGCATGGCGACGGGCCGGGTTGCGGCGGCGCGACTGCTCGATCGGCTGCCGTTTCTCTCGCTGAGCCTGCTGCTGGTGCTGACCGGGACGGTCGTCCTGGTCAGCCCGGCGAACCCGGTGCTGTGCATCGCCGGGCTGGGGCTGGTCGGGCTCGGCATCGCGGTGCTCTACCCGCTGATGCTGGCCAACCTGATGCGCGAGCCGGGCCTCGGTGAGCACCACGCCGCGGCGATCGGGGCGACCGCCTCCGGCACCGCCATCCTGAGCGCGCCGCTTCTGATCAGCGGGCTCGCCTCGGTCATCCCGCTGCGCGCCGCCTTCCTGGTCGTGATTCCCATGCTGGCGGGGCTCGCCGTGCTGCGGCCGCGGCAGTGACGTCGCAGGGACATGACGGCGATCCTGGACTGCGCCGGGGCAGTGCCGCCCCGAACAGCCGGGCGAAATGAGGAGACCATGGCGGTACTCGATGTGTTCACCCTCGCCGGACGGGTGGGTGTGGTCACCGGAGCCAATCGCGGCATCGGCCGTGCGCTGAGCGTCGCGTTGGCCGAGGCCGGAGCCGACGTCGCATTGCTGGTGCGAGACCCGGGCAGCTGCGGACCGCTCATCGCCGAGCTGACCGACCTCGGGGTGCGCTCGGCGGCGTTCGCCGCGGACGTCGTCGACAAGGACTCTGTCGAGCGCGCTGCCGAGCAGATCGTCGCGCAGTTCGGCCGGGCGGACGTACTGGTGAACAACGCCGGAACCTGCATTCACCGACCGGCTTTCGAGGTGACGGACGAGGAGTGGCGCCAGGTGATCGACGTCAACCTGACCGGCCTATGGAACTGCAGCCAGGCCTTCGGCCGGCACATGGCCAGCGCGGGACGAGGGTCGATCGTGAACATCGGGTCCATCTCCGCACTCATCGTCAACCGCCCGCAATGGCAACCGGCGTACAACGCCTCGAAGGCGGCGGTGCACCAGCTGACAAAATCGCTGGCGGCCGAGTGGGCACCGCTCGGAATCCGGGTCAACGCGCTGGCGCCTGGCTACATCAAGACGGAGATGGCGCCTGTCGACCGGCCGGAGTTCCGCCGCTATTGGATCGAGGACGCGCCGCAGCAGCGGTACGCGACGCCCCAGGAGCTCGGCCCGAGCGTGGTCTACCTGGCCAGCGAGGCGTCGGCGTTCGTCACGGGCTCGGTGCTGGTGATCGACGGCGGCTACACGGTGTTCTAGCGTCTGCGCCGAGACCACATGCGGGAGGGATGCCGAGTGGACGCGGACGTCATCGTCGTCGGCGCGGGGCTGGCCGGACTCGTGGCGACGGCAGAGCTGGCCGCTGCCGGCCGTTCGGTGATCCTGCTCGACCAGGAGCCCGAGGCGTCGCTGGGTGGCCAGGCGTACTGGTCCTTCGGCGGGCTGTTCCTCGTGAACTCCCCGGAGCAGCGCCGGTTGCGGATCCGCGACTCGCATGACCTGGCGCTGCAGGACTGGCTCGGCGCGGCCGCGTTCGACCGCGAGGAGGACCACTGGCCGCGGCAATGGGCCGAGGCATACGTGGACTTCGCCGCGGGCGAGAAGCGCGCCTGGCTGCATGCTCTGGGCGTTCGGTTGTTCCCGCTGGTCGGGTGGGCGGAGCGCGGCGGCTATCTCGCGACCGGGCATGGCAACTCGGTGCCGCGCTTCCACATCACGTGGGGCACCGGGCCGGGGCTGGTCGCGCCGTTCGAGGCGCTGGTGCGCGATGCGGCCGACCGTGGGCTGGTCAGCCTGCGGTTCCGGCATCGAGTCGACGGACTGGTGATGAGCGACGGCGCTGTCACCGGTGTGCGGGGCGCCGTGCTGGAGCCGAGCGCCGCGGCCCGCGGGGAGGCGAGCTCGCGCGCGGTGATCGGTGACTTCGAGCTGACGGCGCCGGCGGTCATCGTCACGTCCGGCGGGATCGGCGGGAACCACGACCTGGTCCGGCGCTATTGGCCGCAGCGGCTGGGCACGCCGCCGGCCGAGATGCTGAGCGGCGTGCCGGCTCACGTCGACGGGCGGATGCTGGCGATCAGCGAGGCGGCCGGGGCGAACGTGGTCAACGGTGACCGGATGTGGCATTACACCGAGGGCATCACCAACTGGAACCCGATCTGGCCGCGACACGGCATCCGCATCCTGCCGGGGCCGTCGTCGCTGTGGCTGGACGCGACCGGTCAGCGCCTGCCGGTGCCGTTGTTTCCCGGGTTCGACACGCTCGGCACGCTGGCGCACATCATGCGGACCGGGCACGAGCACACGTGGTTCGTGCTCACTCAGAGGATTATCGAGCGGGAGTTCGCCCTGTCGGGCTCGGAGCAGAACCCGGACCTGACGGGCAAGAGCGTGCGGCAACTGCTGCGCCGGGTAGGCAGTGGCGCACCGGCGCCGGTCGAGGCGTTCAAGCAGCGCGGCGTCGACTTCGTCGTCGCCGACAATCTCGGGGACCTGGTGGCCGGGATGAACAAGCTCACCGAGGCTCCGCTGCTGGACCCGCGTGCGGTCGAGCGTCAGGTGCTGGCCCGGGATCGCGAGATGGACAACCGCTACACGAAGGACCTGCAGGTGATGGCCATCCGTGGCGCCCGTGCCTACGTGGCGGATCGGCTGATCCGGGTCGCCGCACCGCATCGCCTGCTGGATCCGAAGGCGGGGCCGCTGATCGCCGTCAAGCTGCACATCCTCACCCGCAAGTCGCTCGGCGGGCTGCAGACCGACCTGTCCAGCCGGGTCCTGCGGGCGGACGGCGACCCGCTGCCCGGCCTGTACGCCGCCGGCGAGGTGGCCGGCTTCGGCGGTGGCGGCGTCCACGGATACCGCGCACTGGAAGGCACGTTCCTCGGTGGCTGCCTGTTCTCGGGCCGCGCAGCCGGGCGGGCCGCGGCTCAGGCCGTTGGCTGACGGCGTGCTCAGGGGGCCAACCTAAGATCTTGGAAACTCTGGCGGCGTATAGCCCCCAGAGTTTCCAAGATCTTCGCGAGGGCGGCTCCGCGGACCGGAAGTGAGCCGGGCCTCGTCCGAACGGAGGCTCAGCGGCCCACCGCGTAACTCTGGCTGCCGCGTGAGTCGGCCGCCGCGCGTAGCCATTCGCCGTCCCGCGAGACGGCGGCCAGCCGGCTCTGCATCGACCCGTCGACCACCTCGACGTCGTGCCCGAGCCGTCGCAGCTGCGCCACGGTCGACGCCGGCCACCGGTCCTCGAGCACCGCGACGCCGGGCCGGGACACCCGCGGGTAGAACGAGCTCACCTGATGCTCCGAGTGCAGCATCGGCGCGTCGATGGCGGCCTGCAGGGCCTGGGCGACGCCGCGCGGCCCGTGCACCGCCCGCAGCACCAGCATCAACCCCCACTGGTCCTGCTGGTCGCCGCCCGGCGAGCCGAACGCCAGCCACGGCGCGCCGTCACGCAACGCCAAGGACGGTGACAGCGTCGTGCGCGGCCGGGCCCCCGGTGTCAGCGAGCTCGGCAACCCTGGCTCCAGCCAGAACATCTGACACCGGGTCCCCAGCGGGAAGCCCAACGCGGGGACCACCGGTGAGGACTGCAGCCATGCACCGCTCGGCATCGCGGACACGACGTTCCCCCACCGATCGATGACGTCGAGATGCACGGTGTCACCGGGGACCCGTCCCAGGGCCGACAGCATCGCCCCCGGCTCACCCGCGCCCGCCACGGGGACCCCTGGGCCGAGCGATCCGCCGGGGAAGTGCGGCTCGCGACCCCCCGGCCGGCCGGGCCGCTGCTCCCGGGACGCCTCCGGCCCGACGAGCGCGGCGCGCTCCTGGGTGTAGTCATCGGACAGCAGCTCCGCCAGTGGCACCTGCGTATGGGCCGGGTCCCCGTACCAGGCATCCCGATCGGCGAACGCCAGCTTCATCACCTCGAGCGCGACGTGCACCCACGACGGATCCGCCGCCTCGAGCGCGTCCGGCAAACCCAGCCGGTCCAGCAAGCGCAGTTGCTGCAGCAGCACCGGGCCCTGCCCCCATGGGCCGGTCTTGCACACCTCGACGTCGCGATACCGCGCCCGGGCAGGCTCCTCCACCGTCGGCTGCCACCGTGCCAGGTCCTCACCGGTGAGTAGCCCGCTGTGCCGCTCGCCGGAGGTGTCGAGCCAGGAAGTGTTGCGGCAGAAGGCATCCACGGCCTCCGCCACGAATCCGCGGTACCACGCGTCGCGGGCCGCCTCCAGCTCGGCGTCGCGGCCACCACCGACCGACTCGGCCTCCGCCACCACCCGCTCGTAGGTGTCTGCCACGCCGGTCAACCGCAGCCGCGACCAGGGCATGGGCGCACGGTCGGCATCGTCGAGATACGTCGCCGCCGACGTCGTCCACTCCTCGCGGAATAACCGCGCCACCCCGGCGATCGCCTGGGATGCCTTCGGCAGGACGGGCGCGCCGTCGCGCGCATAGCCGATGGCCGGCCCCAGGACGTCGCGCAGTCGCCACGTTCCCCAGCGCTGCAGCATCAACGTCCACCCGCCGAACGCGCCCGGCACCGGGGCAGCCAGCAGACCGGTGCCGGGAACGGCGGTCAGCCCCAAATCGGTGAATGCCGCGCTGCTCGCGGCCTGCGGCGCCGGCCCCTGACCGCACACGACATGCACCGCCTGCTCGGCTTCGCTCCACACCAGCACCGGAAGGTCACCGGCAGGGCCGCACATGTGCGGCTCCACCACCTGCAGCACGAACCCGGCCGCCGCCGCGGCATCGAAGGCGTTGCCGCCCCGCTCCAGGACCGACATCCCGGTCTGAGACGCGAGCCAATGCGTGCTGGCGACCATGCCGAATGTGCCGGCCAGTTCCGGGCGGGAGGTGTGCATTCCGCCATTGTCAGCGCAACGGATCCGGCACAGGTGCGTTCAGCGCGATGACGTGTTCGGTCAGCGCGATGAGCAACTCCTTGCTGGACTGCCGGTCCCGGACGTCGGCCAGCAGGATCGGGACGCTGGTGTCCAGGTCCAGAGCCTGCCGCACCTCCTCGACGTCGTAGGCCTGCGTGCCGTCGAAGCAGTTCACCCCGATGACGAACGGGATGCCGCGCCGCTCGAAGAAGTCCAGCGCCGGAAAGCAGCTGTCCAGGCGGCGGGTATCGGCGAGGACGACGGCGCCGATCGCCCCGCGGGCCAGCTCGTTCCACATGAACCAGAAGCGATCCTGCCCCGGCGTCCCGAACAGGTAGAGGATCAGATCCGGCGCGATGGTGATCCGGCCGAAGTCGAGGGCCACCGTGGTGGTCAGCTTGCTCTCGACGCCGGACATGTCGTCGACGCCGACGCTGACCTCCGTGATGACCTCTTCGGTGCGTAGCGGGGTGATCTCGCTGACCGATCCGACCATCGTGGTCTTGCCGACCCCGAATCCGCCGGCGATGAGAATCTTGACGGCCGCCACCGCCACCAGGTCACCCAGCGGCGCCAGGGCGTCCTGCTCAGAGCCTACGGATACCATCGAGCACCGCCTGGAGAACCTCGTTGTCGGGGGTCAGCGCCGAGCGGAAAAGGAGCAGGCGCCGCTCGATGAGGTCACCGATCAGCACCTTCACCGCCCCGAGCGGCAGGTCGAGTCGGGCCGATATCTCCGCGACGGAGGTCGGGCGCTGGCACAGCTGCAGGATGCTCGTGTACTCCGGATCCAGCCGACCGGGGTCGATGTGCCGCTGCGCGGCCACCACCAACGTGATCAGCTCGATCTCGGGTTGCAGGGTCCGAGTCCGGCCCCGGGTCACGGCATAGGGGCGGACGAGGGGACCCGCGGCCTCGTCGAACCACGCCTCGTCGTCCGTCATCACGCCCCCGGATCGACCGCCACCGGGGATCCGGTGCTGCTGGGCGCGCTGCTCGGTGTGCTGGGGGACGTGCGCGGCTCGGAGGACAGATACGTTCCCACCCGCTTCACCATGAGGTTCATCTCGTAGGCGACCAGGCCCAGGTCGGCCTCGGAGCTGGCGAGCAGGGCCAGGCAGGCCCCCCGGCCGGCGGCGGTCACGACGAGGAACGAGCGGTCCATCTCCACGACCGTCTGCCGGACCTGACCGGAGTTGAAATGCCGACTGGTTCCCCGCGCCAGACTCTGAAAGCCGGACGAGACGGCGGACAGATGTTCCGCGTCCTCTTCGGGGAGGTTGTCCGAGCGCCCGATGAGGAGCCCGTCGGCGGACAGCAGGACCGCACGCTCGGACCCGCCCAGCCGTCGCACGAGGTCGTCCAGCAGCCAGTTCAGTTCGCCAGTCTTCGCCTTGACCGTCATGTCGCCGTCCACTCAACTCGCTGCCGCCATCAGTGCCTGGAATCCGGGTCGCTGTCCCGACCACGCCGCGTCCCCTGCTGGAATGCCGCGAACCTCGCCCGGGCATGCTCGGCGGATGGTCCGGAGTCCGCCGAGGGCGGCACCTCGAGGTCGGGTGGCGCGTCGTCGAGCAGTTGCCGGGCGATGTGCGTCTGGCGCACGCGCCGGGGGAGCGCCGGACGCATGTCGCCGCCCGCTCCTGGCCCTGCCGAACCTCGGGCGGGCGCCGCGGGCCGGACCGGACCCGGTCCCGGCGGCGCGGGTGCCTTTGCCGGGCGAGCGGGGGTCGCCGGTGTCGCGGGTGTCGCGGTCGGGTGGACCGGCGCCGCGGGTGTCGCGGCCGCAGACCCGGCGGCCACCGGAGCCGACGCCGGTGCGGCCGGCATCCCTGAGGGCGGTGTTGCCGGCGCCGCGGACCGCTGCGCGGGGTCAGCGGGCGCGCCGGTCGTCGGCACCCCGGCGGGGGGCGTCCGCCGCCCGGCACCGTGCAGGTCACGCCGTAACCGCGGCTGCTCCGCGGACGCGGCCTCCCCGTTCTGCGCGAACGGCGGGCTCGCCGACGGCAGCGGTTCGGCCGGTGGCAACGTGATCACCCGGTCGGCGCCGTCGCCGTTTCCGAGCGGGGTCGGGCCGTCGTCGGCGACAGGCTGCGAGGGCAGCCGAATCGGGGCCTCCTCGGTCGGCGCCGGGCGCCGGGGCTCAGCGACGGTGACCTCGACCTCGCCGTCCGGCGTCGCAGCGTTGGGCGAGGCGATGAGCGCCGACGGGATGAGCACGATGGCCCGGATCCCGCCGTACGACGGGGACTCGGCGAGCGTCACGTGGATGCCGTTGCGCGACGCCAGCTGAGCCACGACGAACAGGCCGAGACGGGGTTCCTCGGACAGCGCCATGACGCTGAAGTCCGGTGGGTTGTGCAGCATCGTGTTCAGCTCTTCGAGCTGCTCCGGTTCGATGCCGAGGCCCTGGTCCTCGATCTCGACGACGACGCCGCGGCCCACCAGATTGCCGCGTACCTCGACGCGCGCAGTGGGCGGGGAGAAGCTCGTGGCGTTGTCCACCAGCTCGGCCATCAGGTGGATCAGGTCGGCGACCACGGCGCCCGACATCGAGATGCGCGGAATCTGGCCCGTGGTGACCCGGGTGTACCGCTCGGCCTCGCCGATGGCGCTGCGCACCACCTGCAGCAGCGGCACGGGGTTGCGCCAACGCCGGCCCGGCTGCCCACCACCCATGATGATCAGGTTTTCCGCGTTGCGGCGGGCCCGGGTGGCCAGGTGATCCAGCTGGAAGAGCAGGTTCAGCTGGTCCGGGTCCTCCTGCGTCCGTTCCGCCTGGTCGAGCACCTTCAGCTGGCGGTGCACGACGACCTGGCTGCGGTGGGCGATGTTGAGGAAGACCTTCGCGGTGCCGGCGCGGGTCTCCGCCTCGCGGGCGGCCGCAGCGACGGCGGTCTGCTGTGCCTCGTTGAACGCGTCAGCCACTTGGCCGATCTCGTCGCGACCGTGCGCCAGCCGTGGCAGTTCCTTGTCCACGACGACGTGCTCACCGCGGCGCAGGCGATCCACGATGGCGGGCAGGCGGTCGTTGGCGAGCTGCAGGGTCTCCTCGCGCAGCCGCACGAGGCGTCCGATCAGGCGCGTCGACATCCGGGTCGCGATGACGAACGCGATCACGCCGATCAGCAGGAGCGCGAGACCGATCAGCAGGGATCGCGCCAGCCGTTCCCGGCCCGCGTCCGCGGCCATCTTCGCGCTGTAGACCGTCTGCTGGACGTACACCTGGTTGAGCCCGTCCGAGATCTTCTTCGACGCCGCCTGCCAGGCGTCCGCCGTGATCGGCAGTTCGACGCTGGCCCGGTTCGTTGAGGAGCCGCTGTACCCCGCGGGACGGCTGCGGACGATGGTGTCCTCGACCAGGCCGAGGGAGATCCAGGCCAGGCTGTCCTGCAGCTTGTACACCGCTGCCTGCTCGGCGGCGGGCAGCCGCGGAACGAAGGCGTTCAGCATGCTGTGGTAGCCACCGACCTGGTCGACGTACTCGTGGAACTCGGCGTCCGTCATGCCCTGCGGGCTGAACGCGACCGGCGCCAGCGCGTTGGCCCGGGACATCGAATCCGCCACCACGAACAGGTCGGATGCCGTCAGCTGTTGATACGTGGCCTCGCCATCGGGTGCACCAGGAGCCAGCGCCTGCAGCGCGACGCTGAACACCGAGAGCATGTCGCTGAAGGTGCTGTAGACGTCCTGCACCGTGGCCTGCTGCTTGTCCATCCGTTCCCGCAGCGCCGGAAGCTGGGCCAAGCGCTGCTCGAACAGGTCCGTCGTGCGCAGGTACGTGTCCGGCGCGTACTTGTCCAGCGCGGCGCCCGCCGAAACGATTGCCTTCGCGTAGCCGTCGACCTGGGCACGCTGCGCCTGCAGGGTGGCCGGATCGGCGTCGGGGTCGACCAGGTGGGCGATGCTGATCCGGCGCTCCTCCTGCAGGGAGTTGATGAACACCGTGGCCGGCGGCGCCGCATCCGCGAGCCGCTCACCGAAGGCGCGGTCCTGCGCACCGGAATACGCCAGGTATCCCGCGGCCACCAGGCCGAGCACCAGCAGCGCAATGCTGGGGATCCAGGCGATGGCGAGGATGCGTGCCCGGATGCTTCGGCGGCCATTGCGCAGCCTCGCCACGGAACTCACGACTGCGTCACCATCCCTGGATCGTGGCAGGCAGCACAACATGGGCCAGACGGATCAGTCCGTCATGCCGTCACAGACCAGTGGCACACGTTAGGGAGGGTGGTGGACTGCGTCAACGCGCACAAAGCACGCAAAGGACGACTAAGCTCCTGCATCGGGCGTAACACCAGCCACATCACTCACCTGTTCGGCGCAACCAAGCCAGGTTCAGCCGATCCAAGCATGGGCCGCGAACAGCAACGAGAGCGTCGCCATCAGTGGCGCGCACACCACGACGACGAACCACGGGAGCCAGCGGAACGCCCGATGACGCGCCAGCGAGGCGACCAACAAGTAGCCGGGAAACCACAGCAACGCATAGCGGCTCGAGGAGAGCAAGGTCGTCGAGCAGACGAGCACCGCGACGTTCGGTGCGACGTACGTCGCCTCCGGCCAGCGTCGGCGCACGGCCAGCACGACGACCAGCACGATCCCACCCACTGCCGACAAGAGATCGGCCCAGCCGGCGAACACGACGTGCGGTGCCTGGGTCTGGTGGATGAGATCCCAGCCCGCCTTCAACCCCTCCCATGGCCAGGCCTCGCCGCGATCCCAACCCGCCTTCTCGGCCTCACCCCACGCGTTCCACGATCCGGCCATCATGTCGAGCGCACCGAAGAAGGCGGCTGTCGCAGCCAGCGGAACGAGGAGGGCCGCCGCGTCGGCGCGTGGCCGCAACCGGCCGTCCTCGCGCAACTGCATCACGTACATCACCGCGAGCGCCGCGGCCAGGAACAGCCCGTTGATCCGCACCGCGGCCGCGCCCCCCGCCAGCACGCCGGCGAGCCACCAGCGGCGCCGGACCGCGGCCAGCCAGGCGCCCACGGTCAGGGCGAGGAAGAGCGACTCGCTGTAGGCCGCGGACAAGAAGATCCCGTACGGCGCGACGGCGAGGAAGAGTGCCGCGTACCGGCCAACCCGCGGGTCGCCAGTCAGCTGCGTGCCGAGATGCCAGAGCACTATCGTCGCGGCGGCGCCGGCGACCTCAGCGACCACCAGGGCGCAGATCATCAGATTGCCGCCGAACAGCGGCGCGAAGAGCCGGATCACCGCCGGGTAGCCGGGAAAGAACGCCTGGTCGCAGCACGGCTGGCCGCCGCGCGGGTATCCAATGTCGGCGATGCGCAGGAAGTGGAAGGAATCCCGCCAGACCAGGCGGTGGAGCAGCCACTGCCCCGGGGAACGCAGCCGTTCCTCGGCGTCGATGTTCATCAGCCAGCTGGTGAGCACCACGAACAGCAGCAGCGAGACCCGGCTGCCGACCCAGATGCCGACCGCCTCGCGGGTCCCCGCCGCAGCTGGATGAGGAGTCCGGCCGGCCGGGCGGGGATGCGGGTCTGTTCTAGCCCGCTCGGGCCGAGTCAGCACGCGGCGAAGAATACTGACGACCCCGGCCGGCACCTGCCGGTGTGATTCGCGGATGGTGCGCCAAGAGGTCCCACGGATAGGGGAGATCGCGGACCGGATCGGGCCCCGCGCCCCCTATCCGCGGAACCTCTAACTCGCGGGACGCGGTCGAGGCGCACGGGCGATCGCCGATGCCGTGAGCGTACGCAACCCTCGCCGCAGAGTGGCGAGTTCCGTCTCGTCCAGCCCGGTGGCTGCATAGATGGCCGCGGGAATGTGGCGCGCCTGCGCACTCAGCGCGCGACCGGAGTCGGTGAGCGTGACGACGACCGACCGCTCGTCGTCCTCCCGGCGTTCCCGGCGCACCAGCCCGGCCATCTCGAGCCGCTTCACCAGGGGAGACACGGTCCCGTAGTCCAGGTGCAGCCGGGTGACCAGGTCACGCACGCGGACCGCGCCGTCCTCCCACAGCACCACCATCACGAGGTACTGCGGATAGGTCAGGCCGAGCTCCTCCAGGAGTGGCCGGTACACCGCTGTGATCGCCCGCGAGGCGGCGTACAGATCGAAGCACACCAGTTCGGAGAACACGGGACCGCAGGCCGGTTCACCGAGCTGATCCAACGACTTCACGGTATGAGAGTAGAGGGTGGTACTCGATTATTAAATAGTGCACGATGTAATCGCGCTCGATGAGATGCTGAGATCTCGGCCTTGAGGAGAGAGATGCCCACTCGTACCGCACGTACCGCGTGGAACGGCACCCTGCAGGAGGGCTCCGGGCAGGTGGAGCTCACCAGCTCCGGCCTCGGCACGTACTTCGTGTCGTTCCCGAAGCGCGCCGCCGAGGACGCGGACGGCACGACCAGCCCGGAAGAGCTCATCGCGGCTGCGCATTCCGCGTGCTACGCGATGTCGTTCTCCAGCATCGCCGGAAAGGCCGGCGGGACGCCGCAGGCCCTGGAGGTCAAGGCCGACGTCACAATCGGGCCGGACCCGGCCGGCGGCATACGTCTGACCGGCATCCACCTGACGGTGCGCGGCGAGGTCGAGGGCGTCGACGAGGCCACCTTCCACAAGATCGCCGAAGAGGCCAAAGCGAACTGCCCGGTGAGCAAGGCGCTGACCGGCGTCCCGATCACGCTGGACGCCGCTCCCGAATAACCGGTCTCCAACCGGGTCTCAACCCGGCGCCGATCAAGCAAATCGCGAACGCCCCGGGCGTCCCCCATTCCGCCCGGGGCGTTCGCTGTCTGTAGGTCGATCAGTCGCCAGAGTTGCCCTGGCCGAAGACGACGACCTTGGAGTCCGTGATCGACAGCAGCTCCTCGTCGGCATCGCCCGAGGTGTAGTACACCCGCGCGCTGACGCCGATCTCCCGCAGCCGGGCGCTGACGATCGCCCGGCCCTCGTCGAACACGAGTGGCGTCGCCGGGATGGAGTTGACGGCGGTCAGCTCGAACGGCAGGTCACGCGACCCGAAGTCGACCGTGAAGTCGGGCGGGATGAGGAACGAGGACGCGCCGACGGGCGAGCTGTTGTCGGTCAGTCCCTTGAACCACGTCACGGTCACCAGATTGGTCTGCGTGGACTGGTTGGTGACGGTCACAATCGTTGCCGACCGGATCCGGCCGCCTGTCTGCGAGTTCATATACGTCACGAGGTACAGCGGCTCGCCCGGCAGCAGGACGCCCGGCACCTCCTCCAGCTGGCCAAGCTCGACATTGCGTCGTAACCGGGCCAGCGCCCGCTCCTCGGTCGGCACGTTCGGTGCCTTCTGCGTCAGGTCCCTGGTCATGTATTCCCCCCGTGGATAGTTCTGGGACAGGTTCAAGGAGGGGGCGCTGCCGCCACAGATACGGCATTTCGGGTGAATCGCTGCGGGCCCTGGCTTCCGGTTCGGGTGCGCGTGGCTTGCCCGAACGACACCGACTGGGACGATCGATCCCGTGCTGACCATCGGGACGACCGTCATCGGCGTGAACGACGTCGCGCGCGCCGTGGACTTCTGGACCACGGCGCTTGGCTACGTTCCGCGCCGTGCCGCCGAGGACGACTGGGCGATCCTCGTCCCGCCGGGCGACGGCGAGGGCGCGCGGATCGCGCTCATGCTGAGCGAGACCCCGGTCCAGGAGTACCCGCGGATCCACCTCGATCTGTACGCCGGCGACTCTGCCGATCAGGCCGCGGAGGTGGAGCGGCTGGTGTCGCTCGGTGCCGAGCGGGTGGACTGGGACCGGTATCCGCCGGACGCCGACTTCATCGTTCTGGCCGATCCGGACGGCAACCGGTTCTGCGTCATCGACACCTCGGCCGGCGCCGAGGAGGCCTGACCCGCTGATCGTCGACGCCCGGCGTCGTGCTGCTTGGTGGTCATGCTGCGTGCTCCAGGGTCAGCAGTGTGGTCTTGGCCTCGGTCCCGCCGACGTATCCGCCGAGCGTGCCGTCGGTGCGCAGCACCCGATGGCAAGGCACGACGACGGGCAGCGGGTTCGTCGCGCAGGCCGAGCCGACGGCGCGGACCGCCTTGGGGTTGCCGACGAGCATGGCGACCTGCTGGTAGGTCTCGGTGTGGCCGTAGGCGATGTCGGACAGGTGCCGGTGCACCAGGTGCCGGAACCCGGTGGACAGGGAGTAGTCCAGCGGCAGGTCGAACCGGGTGCGGAGGCCGGCGAAGTACTCGTTGATCTCGCGGGCGGCGGCGTCCAGGCGCCGGGGTGACCGCAGGATGCGCGGGCTGATCCTCCTCGCGAGGGTCTCGAGCACCAGGTCGTGGCCTTCGCGTTCGTAGGCAACACGGACCAGACCCCTCGGCGTCGCCGCGAGGAGCAGCGAGCCGACCGGGGTGTCGATGGCCGTGTAGGCCACGTCCAGGACGTCAGCGCTCTCGGCCGCGGCCTCGAGGCGGGCGTGCAGGGCGGCGAGGTGCTCGGTGGTCGGGGTGGTGACGGCGAGCAGGGCGGTCAGGTCCGGCCCACCGATCTCATCGGCGGTCGTGTTCATCTGGTTCTTCCTTTCGGCTGATCGCCCGCGAGTCTCGTGCGCAGAGATTTGATTCCGTCCGCCGCGGCTCTGCGTGCCGCGTCGGCGCTGCCGCCGAGGATCGCCGCCACCTCCTGGTAAGGGAGCCCGGCGAGATGGTGGTAGGCGACGGCCTGCCGCTGCCTGTCGGGCAAGGCCTTGACCGCTGCCCACAGCTCCAGATGGTCCTCGTTGGGGACGCCGACCGTCGAAGCCCGCTCGGGTATCTCGCCGACCGGAACGGCACGGCGTTGCCGCGACCGGGTGACGTCGATCGCCTTGCGATGGGCGACGGTGACCAGCCACGCCTCCACGTTCACGTCGTCCGGGAGGGTCGGCCACGCCTTGAGCGCGGAGAGGAACGCCTCCGACCAGGCGTCGTCCGCGTCCGGATGTGGACCGAGGACAGCGCGGCAGACACGGAGCACCGTGGCGCCGTGCTCCGCGACGACCCGTTCGAACGGCGGTTTCGTGTTCATCGCTCCGTAGACGCACGCCGCGGCAGCAGTGTGAGGTGCCGGTTCAGAACAGTCTCGCCGAGGCCACGACGGCAGGCTCCTCCAGATCGAGGAGGAATCGCTTGCGCCACAACCCCCCGGCGTAACCGGTGAGCTTCCCATTCGCCCCGATCACCCGGTGACACGGAATCACGATGGACACAGGGTTGCGACCGACGGCCTGTCCCACCTGCTGGGCCAGCGATGTGTCCCCGAGTTGCTCGGCGATCGCGCCATACGTTGTGGTCGCGCCCCGCGGGATCTCCCGCAGGATCGCCCACACACGTTCCTGGAACGCCTCGCCGTGCGTCGCAATGGGCAGCACGAACCCAGCACGATGCCGCTGGAGGTAGTCGGTCAACTGCGTGCGGGCCTCGACGAAAAGCGGTTCGCTGCCGGGATCGACCCGCTCCCCCAACGCCGATGCCGGCGGCATATACCAGTGGCCGGGGAAGTACAGGCCCGACAGCGCATCGCCATCCGTGACCAGCGTCAGGTCCCCCAGCGCGCTGTTAATGATCGCATTCCTGAGTGGCATGACTCTTCCTCCGTTTCCCAGCTCCACATCCACGAGACGCCACAGCTGGGCAGTTCGTGAGATCCCGTGCCGACCCGCATGGAGCCGGCCGGCCGCACGATGTGCTGCGTTCGGGAATGCGCTGGCATGCAACAGCAGGAGCAGGCCCTAGACCCGCGTTCGAAGCACCGTGCGGTGGGGCAACACCCTCTACGTGGCCATGTCGACAAACCGCGAGTAATGGCCCTGGAAGGCGACTGTGATCGTGTCCGTGGGGCCGTTGCGGTGCTTGGCGACGATGAAGTCCGCCTCGCCCGCGCGCGGGCTCTCCTTCTCGTAGGCGTCCTCGCGGTGGAGCAGGATCACCATGTCCGCATCCTGCTCGATGCTGCCCGACTCGCGAAGGTCCGACATCTGCGGCTTCTTGTCGGTCCGCTGTTCGGGGCCACGGTTCAGCTGGCTGATGGCGATCACCGGGACGTCGAGCTCCTTGGCGAGCAGCTTCAACGCCCGGGAGAACTCGCTGACCTCCTGTTGTCGGCTCTCCACGCGCTTGCCGCTCGTCATCAGCTGGAGGTAGTCGACGACGACCAGCTTGAGGTTGTGGCGCTGCTTCAGCCGGCGGCATTTGGCCCGGATCTCCATCAACGACATGTTCGGGCTGTCGTCGATGAACAGGGGCGCGTCGCTGACCTCGCCCATCGTGCGCGCGAGCCGCGTCCAGTCCTCCTCACGCATGGTGCCTTTTCGCATGTGCTGCAACGGGATGCGCGCCTCCGCCGACAGCAGGCGCATGGTGATCTCGTTGCGGCCCATCTCCAGGCTGAAGATGACGGACGCCAGCTGGTGGTGAATGGCCGCGGACCGCGCGATATCCAGCCCCACGGTCGAGTTGTGTGTGGGGATCATGGAGCGACCGGCGAGATAGAGATGCTCCTTATTGTCCACCTGAACGCACCGAACCGGGACGCTGGCGATCGGCCGCACCTCGGTGATGAATCGCGAGTCACGCCGCTGGAACCGGCGCGTTCTGCGCTCCTTGTGCAGGAGGCGCTTGCGCTCGAGTGCGAATACGTCGTCGTCGGTCGTGAAGTTCAGGGTGAATGCCGTCGACGATTTGGTCGTCCTGCCGGCGACCATTTTGCGCATGATCGAGCACCTGTAGCCGAGACCGACCAAAAGTTCGTAGACGTCGTGAGCCAGGCGCTCGTTAGTCACGGTGAACTGAACTGCGCCGGTTGATGCCACGGTGCCGTCGGTGTCCAACAGGCCTGCCAGTAGATCCCGCCGCTGTCCCTCTGAAGCTCTGAGGTAGGCAGGCGGAATGCGCTTGTGCGACAGCACATCCTGAGCAACCCACCTCATAGCGTGGAAACTTCTGCGGCCCTGAGCCCCAGAAGGTTCCACTGTCCCGTCCGCGGCCAGCGACCCCGCCATGCCTTCGGCCTCGAGACGCATGACGATTCCAGGATCGGCGGCCGCGCGCTGTGCCGCGCCACTCGTCCCGTCGCCGAGCCACGCCCCGAGTACATACGGCGGTATCAGGAGGTCGCGATCGGGCAACTGCAGAGGGCGCGCGTTGGCGATGCTGTGGTTGAGGCGGCGGTCCGCCGTCGCACAGCGCAGTGTTGCGGCGATCTCCTCGGTCGTCCGGACGGCGCCGTTCACCCGTCCGCGGCTGTCCTGCGCCTGTGCCGACCGACGGGATGCCCGCGTCTGGGTGAACCACTGATGCTCGGCGTCGGCGACGATCATCGACCCGTCGGAGAAGCGCACCTCGTAGCAGCGTCGGCCCAGCATGATGTCGGTGGTTGCGGTGACTCGCGTCGCGCGCCCGTCCGCCCCCAAGAGCAGGTCGCCGACTCGCACGTCACCCATCGTCGTCCAGCCATCAGGGGTCGGCAGGGGTGTGTCGAGAGCCAGCGCCTTGCCCATCGCCGGGCGGGCGGCGATGACGATCATCTGGCCGGGATGCAGGCCGTTGGTCAGGCGGTCGAGATCGGCGAACCCGGTCGGGATCCCGATCATCCCGTCGCCGCGGTGGCTGGAGGCCTCGATCTCGTCGATGGTGCCCTCGATGATCTCGCCGAGGGGCACGTAGTCCTCGCTGGCCCGCTTCTCGGTGACGGCGTAGACCTCCGCCTGGGCCGCGTTCACGATCTCGTCGACGTCGCCGCCGCCGCGCCCGTCCGCCCCGCCGTACCCGAGCTGGACGATCCGCGTCCCGGCGTTGACCAGTCGGCGCAGCACGGCGCGCTCCCGAACGATCCGCGCGTAGTAACCCGCGTTCGCGGCCGTGGGAACCGAGGAGATGAGCGTGTGCAGGTATGCCGGACCACCGACCCGGGACAGCTCGCCACGCTTGGTCAGCTCGTCAGCCACGGTGATCGCGTCGGCCGGCTCGCCGCGCCCGTACAGGTCGAGCGCGGCCTCGTAGATCAACTCATGCGCGGGGCGGTAGAAGTCGTTGCTCCGCAGGACCTCCACGACATCGGCGATGGCGTCCTTGGAGAGCATCATCCCGCCGAGGACGCTCTGCTCCGCGGAGACGTCTTGCGGAGGGGTGCGGCCGAACTCCTCGGCCGGTCCGCCTGCGGCCATCGGCAGGTCGACGACGGACACTCGCACCCTCCCCTGCTCGTCTCGCCGGTACCGCCCCGGGTACCACTCGCATTAGATCGTCCAGCACCGACAACTTCACTCAGTAATCGATTGACTACCCATTGCTATCACGAAGTGGAGCCTCCCCACACCGGCGAAGCTCTGACGGTAAGGGGGCCGAGGGGACACCTCAACGGATCGATCCACAGCCCTCTGGACAACGTGGCGCCGAACTGGGGACGAACGGTGGACAACATCCGAGCGTTCCCCACAGGTTGTGGAAAAGCCTGGGGACATCTCAGGGAAGAATCTTCGGCGAGACGCCGGTGACCGGCCAGTACGGCATCCACCCCCTGTGGATGTGAGAAAGTCAGGTAGCAGTCGGGTGACCCGTAGCGGTCGCGCCGGTGGACGACGGATTTCGTCGTCCTGACATCGCGACCGGGGAATGCTGTGACGGACAAGACGCCGACCGCCGGCTCTCCGGGAAAGCGCGCCGCCGATCGGCAGATTCTGGCCCTCGCGGTGCCCGCCTTCGGCGCACTGGTCTCCGAGCCGCTCTTCCTCCTGGCGGACTCCGCCATCGTGGGACGGCTCGGCACGATCCCGCTGGCCGGGCTCGGTGTCGCGGGCGCGGTGCTGAGCAGCATCGCGGGCGCGTTCGTCTTCCTGGCCTACGGAACAACCGCGAACGTCGCCCGCCGGCTCGGCGCAGGCGATTGGCCCGGTTCGCTGCACCTGGGGCTGGATGCCACGTGGCTCGCGGCGGGACTCGGCGCCGTGGCCGCGACCGCCACCTGGGCACTGGCCGATCCGCTCGCCGAGCTCTTCGGGGCCGGACCGGCGGTGGACGAAGCGGCCGCGACCTACCTGCGCTGGGCCGCGCCGGGGCTGCCGGCGATGTTTCTCGTCATGGCGACCTCCGGCGTGCTGCGCGGGCTGCATGACACCCGCACAACGCTCGCGGTCGCCTCGAGCGGCGCCGTCGTGAACGCCGGACTCAACCTGCTCCTCGTCCATGGAATCGGGCTCGGCATCGCCGGCTCGGCGCTGGGCACGACTGTCACGCAGGTGGGCATGGCCGCTGTCATGGCGGGCGTCGTGGTCGCCGCCGCCCGGCGGTACGGCGTCCCCCTGGCCCCGCGAACGCATGGCGTGCGGGCAGCCGCGCGTACCGGCGTGCCGCTGCTGATCCGCACCCTCTCGCTGCGGGCGGTCCTGGTGGTGACCACCGGCGTCGCGGCGGCTCTCGGTCCGGCCCAACTGGCCGCGCATCAGGTGGCGAGCAACGTCTGGACGTTTCTCGCCCTGACTCTCGACGCGCTGGCCATCGCCGCGCAGGCACTGACCGGATCCGCGCTCGGTGCGGGAGACCTCGAGGCAACCCGAGCCGCCACGACCCGGATGCTGCAGTGGGGGGTCGGCGGCGGCGTCCTGCTCGCCGCACTGCTCCTGGCGGGTCGCGCCGTGCTGCCGCCGCTGTTCAGCTCCGACCCGCAGGTGCACTCGGCGCTCGCCGCCGTCCTCGTCGTCGCGGCCCTGATGCAACCGCTCGCCGGGTACGTGTTCGTCCTGGACGGGGTTCTCATCGGTGCCGGGGACGGGCGGTACCTGGCCGGCGCGGGCGTCGTCCAGACGCTGGCCTACGTGCCCATCGCCCTGGGCATCGGCCGATTCGGCCCGGACGGCACCGCCGGGCTCGTACTGCTCTGGATTGCCTTCGCCGGAGCCTGGATGGTGAGCCGCGCTGTGCTCCTGGGCCGCCGGGCCCACGGAACAGCCTGGATGGTCACCGGCGCCCACCTTCCGTGAGCGCCGGCGACCACCCGGATTACTACTTGGCGGCCTGCACCCGGAGGGTCAGCTTCGCCTGGACGTCGGGGTGCAGCCGGACCTGAACGGTGTAGTCGCCCACGGCCTTGATCGGCTGGGGCAGCTCGACCTTGCGCCGGTCGAGCGGTGGCCCGCCCAGCTCGGACACCGCCTGCGCGACGTCGGCGGGGGTGATCGCGCCGAAGAGCCGGCCGTTGGCCCCCGCCCGGGCCGACAGGGTGACGGTCCGTGCCTCCAACTGATCGCGGACCTGCTGCGCCTCGCCCAGCGACTTGATCTCGCGGGACTGCCGGGCCTTGCGGATGGAGGTGACCTGCTTCTCGCCGCCCTTGGTCCACGCGACGGCCAACCCGCGCGGCACGAGGTAGTTGCGGCCGTAGCCGTCCTTCACCTCGACCACGTCGCCGGGGGTTCCCAGTCCGCTGACTTCTTGCGTGAGGATGAGCTTCATCGGTGGAGACCCCTTCCTCAGCGCGCGGAGCTGGAGTAGGGCAGCAGCGCCATCTCGCGGGCGTTCTTGACCGCGCGCGCGATCTCCCGCTGCTGCTGGACGGTGACGCCGGTCACCCGGCGGGCGCGGATCTTGCCGCGATCGGAGATGAACTTTCGCAGCAACGCGGTGTCCTTGTAGTCGACCCGCTCGACACCGGCGGCCTTCAGTGGGTTCTGCTTCTTCTTGGGCTTACGAACGGGCGGCTTCGCCATCGTGGTGCTCCTCCTCAGGAGCCCGGGGATCACCCGGGATGGTCGGTGATCGCCGGCTCAGTGCGGCCGGCGACCGGGATGACATCGATACAAGCTGGGTAACGGAAGCGGCTAGAACGGCGGCTCCTCCTGGCTGCCGCCGAAGCTGCCGCCGCCGCTGGACGGACCGGTCGCCCACGGGTCGTCCACCGAGGCCGGACCGCCGCCACCGGAGTACCCGCCGCCACCCCCGCTTCCGGCACCGCCACCGCCGAAGCCGCCACCGGCACCGCCACCGCGGGAGGTCTTGTTGACCTTCGCGGTCGCGTAGCGCAGGGACGGGCCCAGCTCGTCCACCTCCAGCTCGACGACGGTTCGCTTCTCCCCCTCCTTGGTCTCGTAGGACCGGCTCTTCAACCGGCCGGTCACGATGACCCGCGAGCCCCGCTGCAGTGACTCCGCGACGTTCTCCGCGGCGTCGCGCCACACCGAGCAGCGCATGAAGAGGGTCTCCCCGTCCTTCCACTCGTTCGCCTGGCGGTCGAACGTGCGGGGGGTGGATGCCACGGTGAAGTTGGCTACCGCGGCGCCGGACGGCGTGAAACGCAACTCGGGATCGTTGGTGAGGTTGCCGATGAGGGTGAGAGTGGTGTCGCCGGCCATGTGTATCTCCGGTTGAAGTGGTGTGGCTGTGGTGACGGTAGCTGACCCCCCCGACAACGGGGCGTCAGAGCGGGTCGGTGGCCGGAGCCCGGTCGTGCGAGAGCCGCGTCAGCGGGCCTCGGGCCGGATCAGCTTCGTCCGCAGCACAGCCTCGTTGAGGTTGAGCTGCCGGTCGAGCTCTTTGGCGACCGCGGGTTCGGTGGTCATGTCGACCACGGCGTAGATCCCCTCGGACTTCTTCTTGATCTCGTAGGCCAACCGGCGACGGCCCCAGATGTCGACGTTCTCCACCGTTCCGCCGCCCTTGCGGACGACGTTCAGGAACTTGTCGAGCGACGGGGCGACGGTCCGCTCCTCGAGTTCGGGGTCGAGGATGACCATCAGCTCATAGCGACGCATGCGTGAACCCACCTCCTCTGGTCTTGGCGGTCACGGTCTTTCCGTGACAGGAGGGCTAGTGCGTCTGTGTCGGGGAGTCACCAGGCGACCCGTGGGCCGGCGCGGTCACCCCCCGTCGGCGACCAAGGGTAGCGGGCCCAGTGCGGCGTCGCCGAATCCGTCCACAGAATCGGCCGGTTGCGGCCGTCCACAGCCCACGCCGTCCAGACGACGCCGGTGCCGCGGCGGTGTCGGGAGTCGCGCGCCGGTGGATCGACCTGGACGCAATGAGGCTCATGCACCCGTAGCCACCGTGGAAGCGCTTTCATTGGGCTTTCATTAGGCCCCCGCCGGTAGCCAACGGGAGCACGGCGGGCTGCTGCGCGAGCGCGAAAGTCAACTACCGGGCCACGGCATGGGCCGCCACGTGAGCAGGCATCGGCCGCGGACCGTAGGCGGCCATTCCGGCCTGCAGCCCGATCCACCCCATCGCCGCAAGACGGGCCAGCAGGAAGCAGACGTAGAACGACGCCGGCAGCCCACGGTTCGGATCCGACTGGGCACCGATGTACAGCCACACGGCCACGAAGTAGGCGAGCTCGGCGGTGGCCCAGATCAGGTGATCCCGCCAGCGCATGCCGGACAGGGCGATCAACGGCAGCAGCAACAGGCACGCCTGCACCGGCAGCGACTTCGAGGCGGCGAGGAACCCCGCGACCGCGACGAGCGCGACCGGGGCAAGTGCCGGCGGCTGCGGCGCCATCAGCACCAGCATCGAGACCATGACGATGACGCCGATGATCGCGAGCAGGGCGAGGGCCGTGGCGGTCGAGGGAGCCAGCGACCCGGCGCCGAACCACCAGTCGGCCAGCCAATTGTGGTGCCGCGCGGGCCGGGAGGCCTCCACCAGCTGCGGGATCAGCCAGGTGGAGCCGTAGCCGGGCGCGGAGTCCTTCCAGTCACGCCAGGCGGCGCCCAGCCCGCCGGTCACTCCGGGCAGCAGAACGATCCGCACCCCGAACCACGTGACCAGGCCCGCTGCCACGGCGATGACGCCGCTGCGCGCCCGCTCAGCACGGATCGCCACGGCCAGCATCGCCACGCCCACGCCGGCCGTCGCCGGCGCCGCGGCGACAGCCAGCCCGAGCAGGACGCCGGAGACCAGCCATCGTTCCCGCTTCCATGCCAGTAGCGCCGCGCCGACCAGGGCCACGGCGAGCAGTTCGTACGACACCAGCCCGGCGGTGACCAGGACCGGGCTGACCGCCAGATGAGCCGCATCCCACCGCCGTCGCCCCGCCGCCACGGCGACAGCCATCACCCCGACGGCCAGAGCAACCGCCAAGAGGAGGGCGGAGAAGTCGAAGAACCGTCGTTCCGGGGACGTGGTATCCCCCGGGACCAGCGCCGAGACCAGCCACATCGCGGCCGATGCCAGTGGCGGCTGACCCAGCCCACCCTGCCCCACCGCCTCGGTGAGGCCCGGCCGGTCCGGACCGCCGAGTGCGGAGCTGCCGTACAAGACCGCGATGTCGCTGTAGCAGGCGTGCCAGAACTGGTCCGGGGTGGACCAGCCCTGGGCCCGGCAGTGCTGCTTCTGCACCCCCGCCAGTCCGATCATGGCGATCGCCATGACGACCAGCACCGGGACCGCCCGCCAGAACCCCGTCGCACTCGACAGCCGCCGGCCGGCCGGCCCGCCCACGACCTCGCTGGCCGACCGCACCACCGGGTCGACCCGCGACGGCGACACCACCGGCTGGGTCATGGTGACGTCACGTCACGGGGTGATGGTGAAGGCAGGGCTGGACGACAGCTTGGTCTTCGACGGCCGCGTCGTCCGGGTCCGGGTCGGTTCGGTGCTCGGCTGCGTGGTCGGGCCGGACGTCGGCTGCTCGGTGGGCTGCGACGTCGCCGTCACCGCCGGCGCCTCGTTCTCCGCCTCGCCGCCCCACGACGGGTCGGGGAACTGCGTCTCCTTCTTGCCCTTGAGTGCGGCGTCCATGAAGTCGGTCCAGATCCGCACGGGGTAGCCGCCACCGGTGATCGAGGAGAACTGGCCGAAGCCCTTCATCTTGACGGCCTCGCCGTTCGGCCCGATCTGGTACATGGCCACCGACGTCACCAGCTGCTGCGGGGTGAAACCGACGAACCAGGCCGAGAGGCTGTCCTGCGAGGTACCGGTCTTGCCGGCGGCGGGGCGATCCAGGTTCCGGGCGTAGGTCCCGGTACCGCGCTTCACCACGCCCTGCATCGCGTACTCGGCGTCGGCGATCACCTCGGGGTCGAAGGTCTGCGTCTTGGAGATGTGCGCGGCGGCGTTCCAGAACTGCTTGCCGTCGCCCATCCGCACGATCGACTGCACCACGTACGGCTCGTGGTGGACCCCACCGGACGCGATCGTCCCGTACGCCGCGGCCATGTCGATCGGGTGCGGCGCCGAGGGACCGAGCACGTTGGACAACGTCTTGGTCAGACCCGGGGTGCCCTTCGGAATCCCGGCCTTGACGGCGGCCTCGTACGTGCGGTCGGGTCCGATCTGGTCGTTCAGGCCGACGTAGACCGTGTTGACGGAGTTGGCCGTGGCCCGGAGCAGGTCGATGTCCCCGAACTGCTCGTTGCCGAAGTTCGTCACCTTGTAGCCCTCGAACCGCTGCGGGCTGTGCCCGTCGAACCGGCTCTTCAGGTTGACGCCGTCCTCCAGCGCCGCGAGCAACGCGAAGGGCTTGAAGGTCGAGCCGGCCTGCGCGCGGTCCTGCGTCGCGGCGTTCCGGTTGCGGGTCAGGTAGTTGTCGCCGCCGTAGATGGCCTTCACGGCCCCGGTCATCGGATCGATCGCCGCCATCCCGACCTGCAGCCCCTTGGGCGAATCACTCGGTAGGACGTCCTTCACCGACTTGCGGGCCTGCTTCACGAGGTTGTAGTCGAAGGTGGTCTGGATCTTGAATCCGCCGGTCTCCAGCTCGCTCTCCGAGATGCCCAGCTTCTCCTCGGCCTCCTCGACCGCCATCGTGATCAGGTATCCCTTGGCACCGTCCAGGGACTGCCCCTTCTTCGGCGGTAGCACTGCGGGGAACTTCAGCTGAGCCCGCTTTGCCGGAGCGAGCCAGCCCTCGGCGACCATGCCGTCGAGCACGTAGTTCCACCGTACCTGCGCGCGAGCGGCCGCCTCCGTGCTCTTCCTGGGGTCGTACAGGTTCGGCCCGTTGATGATCCCGGCCAGGAAGGCGCCCTGCGTCACGTCGAGCTGCGAGACCGGCTTGCCGAAGTACGCCTGCGCAGCCGCGTCGAAACCGTAGGACCCCCGGCCGAGATAGATCGTGTTGAGATAGTCCTCCAGCAGATCGTCCTTGCTCATCTGCCGGCTGATCTTCATCGCGATGAAGAACTCCTTCGCCTTCCGGGTGAGGGTGCGCTCGCGCATGTCGTACACGTTCTTGACGTACTGCTGCGTGATCGTCGAACCGCCCTGCAGCGAGCTGCCCCGCGCGTCGCTCCACGCCGCGCGGATGATCGACGTCGGCGAGATCCCGGAGTTGGAATAGAAGGTGCGGTCCTCGGCGGCCAGCACGGCGTGCTGTACGTCCGGCGGCACCTGTGCGAGCTTCACCGAGTGCCGGTTCTGCGCGGCCAGCCGACCCAGCTCGACGCCCTTCGCGTCGTAGACGATCGACGTCTGCGCATCGACCATCTCGTCCGGTGTCGGGATGGCGGTGGCCTGGTAGGCGGCGAAGAAGGCGACGAGCGACGCCGCGAACCCCAGGCCGATGAGCCCGCCGACGAGCTTCCACGACGGGATCCACCGCCGCCAGCCGACGCGGCCCTGCCGCGGGTAGTCGATGATTCGTCGCGACGGGGGGGACGGCCGGCCGTACCGATCGGAGGGCCGGCCGGACGAACGACCCCGCGATCCGGGCTCGCCGTGCGGGTCGAAGCCGGTCGGCCGGGTCAGGTAGTTGGCGGTCGGCTGGGCGGCTCGACGTGCCACGGGTGCTCCTGTCCTTCATTGCCCCGTCATTGATCTGGTGGAGCCCGGCGGCTCCACCGGCAGCCGGGCGCGGGCTTCGTCACCCGCCGCCGACTGGTTCTCCGGCCTCCACCGCTGGTCCCCCGACCACGGCCCAGTATGAGGGCCGCTCCGAGAGCGTAGTGCGTCGGTTCCTGCTGCCAAGTGCGCATGGCGCCGGTTCCGGCGTTGTCGGGGGTTGCCGCCCCGGGATGCCGGACGTATGGTCATCCCACTCCGATGTATCGAATCGATACATTGCATCGATGTAACGGGCATGTGGAGGAGGTGGGATGGGCCGGCGTTCCGACGTCCTGGAGCTGGCGGTTCTCGGCCTGCTCCACGAATCGCCCATGCACGGGTACGAGCTGCGCAAGCGGCTCAACGCCACGCTGGGCGTGTTCCGCGCGCTCTCCTACGGCACGCTCTATCCCTGCCTGAAGGATCTGCTCGCGCGAGGCTGGATCCGGGAGACGACCCCGGGTGAGACCCCGGCGCCGGCGCCGGCACCACTGCCGCTGTCCGGACGCCGAGCCAAGATCGTGTACGAGCTGACGGCGGAGGGCAAGGAACGCTTCCAGTCCCTGGTCAAGCATCCGGGGCCGGCAGCGTGGGAGGACGAGCGGTTCGACGTCCACTTCGCGTTCTTCGCCCGGACGGACGCGGCCACCCGGCTGCAGATCCTGGAGGGACGGCGGACCCGCCTGCAGGAGCGCCTCGAGGGCTTCCGGCAGTCCATGACCCGGGCCCGTGAGCGCGTCGACACCTACACGTTGGAGCTCCAGCGGCACGGGCTGGAGTCGGCCGAACGCGAAGTGCGATGGCTCACCGAACTCATCGACACCGAGCGGGCCAGCCGCATGACGCACTCACCGACCTCACCGGACGACGGTGCGCCTGCTGGTGAGCCGCCGCCGATCGACCCATCCACCGGCGGATAGCAGCATCCGCAAAGCCCGGAGCCGGGACACCCGGCCCCGCGACCCACTGATCCCTCAGCAGCCGTCACATTCCCGGACAACCGAAACGACCCGAACGAAAAGGAGACAGTCGCATGGGTGCCGTACGTGTCGCCATCGTCGGCGTGGGGAACTGCGCCGCGTCGCTCGTGCAAGGAGTCCACTACTACGCGGACGCCGACCCCGCGAGCACTGTGCCGGGTCTCATGCACGTGCAGTTCGGCGACTATCACGTCCGCGACATCCAATTCGTCGCGGCGTTCGACGTCGACGCCAAGAAGGTCGGCTTCGACCTGGCGGAAGCGATCGTGTCCAGTGAGAACAACACGATCAAGATCTGCGACGTGCCGCCCCTCGGTGTTCCGGTGCAGCGCGGCCACACCCTGGACGGGCTGGGCAAGTACTACCGGGAGACCATCGACGAGTCCGACGCGGAGCCGGTGGACGTCGTCACGGTGCTCCGGGAGAGCCAGGCGGACGTGCTGGTCTGCTACCTGCCCGTCGGGTCCGAGGACGCGGCGAAATTCTACGCGCAGTGCGCCATCGACGCCGGCGTGGCGTTCGTCAACGCCCTGCCGGTCTTCATCGCCGGGACTCCGGCGTGGGCCGCCAAGTTCGAGGCGGCGGGCCTGCCGATCATCGGCGACGACATCAAGAGCCAGGTCGGCGCGACCATCACGCATCGGGTGCTCGCCAAGCTCTTCGAGGACCGCGGCGTCATCCTGGACCGCACGTATCAGCTGAACGTCGGCGGCAACATGGACTTCAAGAACATGCTCGAGCGCGAGCGCCTGGAGTCCAAGAAGATCTCCAAGACGCAGGCGGTCACCAGCAACGTCCAGCACGACATCGGCAAGCGGAACGTCCACATCGGCCCGAGCGACTACGTCGAATGGCTCGACGACCGCAAATGGGCCTACGTGCGGCTGGAGGGCCGGGCGTTCGGGGACGTCCCCCTCAATCTGGAATACAAGCTCGAGGTCTGGGACTCACCCAACTCGGCCGGTGTGATCATCGACGCCGTGCGGGCCGCGAAGATCGCCAAGGACCGGGGAGTCGGCGGGCCGGTGCTGTCGGCCGCCTCCTACTTCATGAAGTCGCCGCCGCAGCAGTACCCGGACGATGTCGCGCGCGCTCGCCTGGAGGCGTTCATCCGGGGTGAGGTGGAGCGCTGACCAAACCACCAGCGCCTATGCTCGTTCGGTGCCGCCCGCTCGATCATTCATCGGTGATCTGCGCGTCGTACTCCAGGGGCGGGACTTCCGGAAGCTCTTCGCGGTCCGGCTCGTCTCCCAGGCCAGCGACGGCGCGTTCCAGGTGGGCCTGGCGAGCCTGGTGTTCTTCTCACCGGAGCGCGAGGCGACGACGACGGCCGCGGCGGTAGCGGCGGCGGTCACCGTTCTGCCGTACACGCTGGTGGGTCCGTTCGCCGGCGTGCTCCTCGACGTCTGGCCCCGGCGGCAGGTCCTGCTGGTGGCGAACGCCGTCCGCGCCGTCATGGTGGTGGGACTTGCCGGGCTCGTCCTCGGTGGGACGGTGCAACTGCCGGTCTACGCCGGTGCCCTGGCGTGCCTGTCGGTGAACCGGTTCTTCCTGGCCGGCCTGGGTGCGTCGCTGCCGCAGGTCGTCCCGCGGCACGAACTCGTGATGGCGAACGCGGTTTCCCCCACCTGCGGGACGATCTCCGCCGTGCTGGGAGCGGCTGCCGGCTACGGGCTCGGCCGGCTCGTCGGGTCCGGTGATGCCACGGACGCGTTGATCCTTCTCGTCGCGGCTGTCGGATACGCCTTGTCCGCGCTGCTGGCGCGGCGGATGTCTCGCGACTTGCTGGGGCCCAGCGAGCGGGCACCGATGCACGTCTCATCACTGGGACTCGTCGTCCACGACGTGCTGGCCGATCTTGCCGCGGGTGCGGGACACGTGCGGGAACGGCACCGGGCGCGTGACGCGCTCGGTGTCATCGGTGCGCATCGCATCGCCTACGGGGTGTGGACGATCGCTCTGCTGCTGCTGTGCCGCAATCGCCTCAACGACTCCGCCGACGTCGACGCCGGGCTCGCGCTGCTGGCTCAGGTGGTCACGGTGATCGGAGTGGGCTTCGCGGTCGCCGCCCTGATCACGCCGCCCGCCGCGGCCCGGTGGGGCACGGTGAACTGGATCATCGCCTGCATGACCGGCTCGGCGCTGATCGCGGCGGTGCTGACGGTGACCATGAACGCGCCGTTGCTGCTCCTGTCGGCATTCGTCCTCGGCATTACCGCGCAGGGCGCGAAGATCTGCGTCGACGCCATCGTGCAGGACGACGTCGATGATGCCTATCGCGGCCGCGTCTTTGCGTTCTACGACGTCGTGTTCAACGTGGCGTTCGTTTCGGCCGCCGGGGTGGCCGTGCTGGTCGTACCGTCGGACGGCTACTCCGTGCCGGTCTACGCCGGGATCACCCTGGCGTACGCCACGGCAGCGGCCGGTTACCGGTTCTCGCGCCGTTCTGAGCGTGGTGCGGCACAGCCGACCACGTCACTGACCAGCCCACCACCCTTGCCGCCGATCAAGCAAACCGGGGTCGATCAAGCAAACCGCGACGTCAGCCGTCGGTGACCTCCAGCACGAAGCCGAGCTCACCGCCGAGGTCCACCCGCGTCCCAGGGGTGATGACGGTCGCCACCCCGGGTTCGAGCGTGATGCTGGGCGAGCCGGGCGCAGTCACCGTGGTGCCGTTCATGGCATCCAGGTCGGTCACGACGACGTCCCATCCCGCCGCCCGAACCTCGGCGTGGGTCCGCGACACCTGCCCCGTCGGACTCGGAACCTGATGGAGGGCCGGCGGCTCCGGATCGGTGGAGGACACCGGTTTCGGGTCCCGGCCGAGGATTACCGGCCGGTCGATCGACACCCGGTCGCCGTTGTCGAAGACCAGGACGCCGAGCGTGGGTCGGGCCACCAGAATCGGCGCCTGAACCGGCACGGGTAGCCCACACACACGGCAGGTCTTCGCGTCCGGGGAGGTCACGTGACCCGCGTCGCACCAGACGCCCAGCAGGCGTGGCGGCTCGCGGCGGGATTCCTCCGAGGATCCCGGCGGCAACCCCGGGCCGGCGCCACCTGCGCCCTCCGGCCGCGGCGCCGCGTCCGGACGCGGCGGCAGACCGGCCCACCGCGGGGTGCCCGTCCCTGCACCGGGAGCCGCGGGACGGATCGGCGACTCGACGCCTCCCGGTAGCCCGCCCGGCGGTGGCCGCAAACCCGGTGGCCGCTCGCCGATCCCGGGGAAGCCGCCGCCTCGACCGCCGGGACGGATGCCGGGAGGCGCGGGTGGCTGGAGGCTCGCGGGTCGCAGGGGACGCTCGGGTCGCTCCGGGCGATCGACGCCGCCCGGCCGCAGAACGCCGGGCATGGACGGCGGCGGCAGCGGCCCGGTGCCCCCGGGGACGCCGGGGAGCGAACCCGGCGGTGCACCGGCAGGGTCCTCCGACTCCTCGGCCCGACCTGGGCGCAGGTCCTCGTCGAACACGGAGCGACGCCCGGGAGACGGCACCCAGGCCGACGATCCAGCCGACGATCCAGCCGACGATCCAGCCGACGATCCAGCCGACGATCCATTGGTGCCCGGCTCCGACGGCGGCGCGAACGGGTTGATCGGCGCGGGCATCCGGCCCCGGGCCGCCCGAGCCGCCTGGAAGAACGCCGGGAGTGCCGGCGCCGCCGAATGTCCCGCGTCCGTCAGCTCGTCGTCATCCGCCGCGAGGTCGCCCGACTCGACGTCGCCCGGCCGGGAACCCCTCGCGGCTTCGGCGTCCGCCGGTTCCGGCTCCGTCGATTCCGGCTCCGTCAGTTCGGCGTCGGTTGATTCGGCCTCTGTCGAGGCGTCTGGAGAGTCGTCGATCGATTCGGATCCCCGCGCGGCGGCCACCGCCCCGGCGGCCACGGCGCCAGGCGGCGGAACGGCCGGGCGGGTCACGGCAATCGCCGGCACCGTCAGCGACGGCGAGTCCAGTCGCGGCAGATCGGCCGGCGACGGCCCGGGAGGCGGCGCGTCCTCGTCCGCCTCGGCTGCGGCATCCACCGCGGCGGCGCGGGTTCCGGCCTCGGACGCGGGAACGTCATCGACCACGGCCCGCGTCACATCGGAGGCGAGCTCCTCGTCGGCGACCGCCTCGGTCGCGCTGTCCTGGTGGGCCGGCGCATCGAGCAGGGCGCCGGCCGGGGCCTCTACCTCGGTGTCGCTGTCCCGGTCGGCCCGCGCGTCGGTCGTCGCCGATTCCGGGCCGGTGTCCGCGGTCTGCGTCCGCTCCTCGTCAATCGCCACTGACGAACCCCACGCCGAATCCTCGTGACGGCGCGGCAGGTGGTCGCCTTCCAGCCACGCGCTCACCGGATCGATCGCCCCGGCCAGCGACGACGGAAGCGACGAAACCGCAGCCGCGGACGGCGGGGCGGACACGGCCGATACCGGCGACGGCGCAACGGATGCCGCCGCCTCGGCCCGCGTCAGGTCCACCGTCCGGCCCTCCGCGACCGGCTCACGCGGCGGCATCGAACCCGACTGTGACGGCGTCCCCAACATCGGCTCGTCGCCCTGCACAGACATGGCAGGCGCCGCCGGCTCCGGCTCGGGCTCCGGTTCACGGTCGCGTGGCGGAGCGACGGGCGACGGCGTGCCGCCGCCCGCCCCGGAGTCGGACGCGACCTCGCCGATCGCCCGGGCGATTCCGCCGAGCTGGCCACCGGTCTGCGTGTCCGTCCATGCCCGGACCACCAGTCCGGACACCAGCACGACGCCGGTCACGACCAGGTACGGCGTCTCCGGCTCCGCGCCGGCGGCGGTCACCGACACCTGCCGCACCGCGCGGGCCGTGCCCTCTCGCCATGTGGTCACACCGCCGCCGTGCCAGCGGATCGGGTCCTCCACCGTCTCAGCGGTCACGGACAGGTCGCCGCGCACGAGCACTCGCGCGTCCGGGCCTTCCCGGCGAATCAACGCGAACATCGGCGTGTTGCGTATGCCGCGGCGGATCAGCATGTCCAGAATCTCGTCAACGGGAGCGTCGTCCAGCGACAGCTCCCACAGCGGACCGGCTAAGGCCCAGTCGGTCGGCGCATCGACGACCAGCACAGTTCCAGGCGTGACGATGGCAAGCAGTTGACCGGGCGTGAACGCAACGCCAGACGGACCCATGGTGACCCTCCCCCGACGAACCCTCGCGGCACGACGTGGTAGTTGGAAGCGGCCCGCCCCGTACGCGCCGCACTCGGCCAGTTACTGCATGGTCCGCAACTGTCTTTGCGGCCCCCTCAGTCGTCTCGAGGCCTCTCTGTCCCCAAGCCACGCAACTCTAGGCCGGTGATCATGCCTGGGCCAACGGGTTGAAGAAGACTCTGCTCACCTTGGCCGGACAAGATATCTCAAGTCGGACTTAGATCATCAATGGTGCGCGGTGCGGATCACTCGTGCTTCTGCTCCGCCCACCACCGGAGCAGTTCCTGGCGGGCCGCGTCCGGGCCGAGCGGTCCACGATCCAGCCGCAGTTCCTTGAGGAACTGCCACGCTCGTCCCACGTCGCGACCGGGTGGGATGCCGAGGATCTGCATGATCGCGTTGCCGTCGAGGTCCGGACGGATGGCGGCCAACTCCTCCCGCGCGCGCAGCCGTTCGATCCGCGCCTCGAGATCGTCGTAAGCGGCCTTCAGTCGCTCCGCCTTCCGCCGATTGCGCGTCGTGCAGTCCGAACGGGTCAGCTTGTGCAGCCGGTCCAGCAACGGCCCCGCGTCGGTGACGTACCGCCGTACTGCCGAATCCGTCCACCCACCGTCGCCGTAACCGTGGAACCGCAGGTGCAGCTCCACAAGGCGCGCAACTTGCTTGATCGTGTCATTGTCGAACCGCAGCGCCCGCAGCCGTTTCACCGTCATCTTGGCGCCGACGACCTCATGATGGTGGAAGCTGACGCCGCCGCCAGGTTCGAACCGACGCGTGGCCGGCTTGCCGATGTCGTGCAGCAGCGCCGCCAGTCGTAGCACGAGATCCGGCCCGGGCACCGGACCGTCCGGGCCGTCCTCCAGCATGATCGCTTGGTCCAGAACGGTGAGCGTGTGCTCGTAGACGTCCTTGTGCCGGTGGTGTTCGTCGATCTCCAGCTTGAGCGCCGGCAACTCGGGCAACACGTGATCGGCCAGCCCGGTGTCCGCCAGGAGCTCCAGGCCGACCCGCGGACGCGACGCGAGGAGCGTCTTCTCCAGCTCGACCCGGATCCGCTCCGCCGAGACGATGGTGATGCGGTCCGCCATCGCGCGCATCGCCGCCACGACCTCCGCTGCCGGGATGAAGCCCAGCTGCGCGGCGAACCGCGCGGCCCGCATCATCCGCAGCGGGTCGTCCCCGAATGACACCTCGGGCGCTCCCGGCGTGCGCAGCCGCTTCTGCGCCAGGTCCTGCAGGCCGCCGTGGGGATCCACGAAGGTCAGGGCGGGCAGGCGCACCGCCATCGCGTTGACCGTGAAGTCGCGCCGGGACAGGTCGACCTCGAGGCTGTCGCCGAACATGACCTCCGGCTTGCGCGAGGTCGGGCTGTAGGTGTCCGAGCGGTACGTCGTGACTTCGACGACGACGTCACCGCGCCGCGCACCGATCGTCCCGAAGTCACGGCCGATCTCCCAGTGCGCATCGCCCCACGCACGCAGCAGCGGGATTGTCTGCTCCGGCCGCGCGTCGGTCGTGAAGTCCAGATCGGGGCTGACGCGCCCCAGCAGCGCGTCCCGGACCGGGCCACCCACCAGCGCGATCTGGTGCCCCGCCTGTTCGAACCTGGTGCCAATGTCCTCCAGCAGCGCTCGCAGCGGCGCCAGGTGACGAACCGCCCGGCGCCGGGCCTGGTCCTGCGGGTCGGTCACGTCCCGATCGTCTCCCGGGTCACCGCTACCGCGCCCGGCATCGTGCCGGGCGACGGGGGCAGAAGTTGCGGACACGGCGCACCAGCGTGCCAGATGAAAGGGCGGATCGACGCGACCGTTCACCGCGTGGAGGCGGGCCGGAGTGCGCCGCGGCACTGGCTACAGTGACGGCATGCCCCGTCCGTCGCGGCCGCCCCGCGCTACCCGCAGGTCGCTGCCCACGGTTGAGGAGACCTCAGCCGGCGGCCTGGTGGTGGATCGCACCGGTCTGGCGCCGGTGGGGGCGGTGATCGCCCGGCTCAATCGAGCCGGCAAGGTCGAGTGGTGCCTGCCCAAGGGACACCTGGAGGAGGGCGAGACGCCGGAGGAGGCCGCGGTCCGCGAAATAGAGGAGGAGACGGGCATCCGTGGCCGCGTCGTGGGCCGGCTGGGCACGATCGACTACTGGTTCTCCGTGGAGGGCAAGCGCGTCCACAAGCATGTCCACCACTACTTGCTCGTCGCGACCGGTGGACTCCTCACCACCGACGGGGATCCGGACCGTGAAGCCATCGACGTCGCCTGGGTACCGCTCAACGACCTGAGCGAGTTGCTGGCGTTTCCCAATGAACGCCGGATCGCCCGCGAGGCCTCCGCCCGGTTGGCCGACACGGCATGACGCCCCGCCGGCGGGTCGGAGCACGAGGGCCTGTCCTGCACACCAAGGCCCGCGGCCTGGTCGGCTGCCTCCTCGCCCTGTCGGTCCTGTTCATCCCGGCAACGGTCATCCCGGCAACGGCGGAACCGGCGAGCGGTGCGACCGGGAGCGTCGACCTCGCGCTCGCCGGTGTCACTCCGGCGGCCGTCACGCCGCACGACACGCTGGCCGTCGCCGTTCATGTGCACAACGGGCTGGCTACGGCGCTCCCGGCGGGCGGGCGGGTCGTCGTGAGTCTGCACGGGCAACGCCTCACCAGCCGCGATGACGTCCAGGAGTGGATCGCCGGCCTCGGCAAGGACGCCGACCGCGAGCTTCCCGGCCCCGTCGCGCTTCCCGCCCTCCCACCGGGTGCCACGACCACGCTTCGGGTCACCGTGCCCGCCGGCGGTCTTCGCCTGCCCGCGGTCTCACCGGATCAGTTCGGCCCGCGCGGCCTGGTGGTCACGGTCATGGACGCCGCGGGCCGGCCTGTCGCCAGGCTGCGCACGGTGATCGTGTGGTGGCCGTACGCTCGCTTCCATCCCACACGGCTGTCCCTGCTGTCGCCGGTGACGAGCGCGACACCCAGCGTGGACGTCGTGACGGACGACGCCACGACGGCCGACCTGGCGCGTGCCGGCCGGCTCCAGCGGCTTCTCGCCGCCGTCGCCGACCCCGACATCGCGGTCGCCCTCGACCCGGCGCTTCTGGTGACCGCGCAACGCCTTGCCCAGACAGGCACCGCTCAACCGGCAGTGCCGGCATCCGCCGGCGCCACGCCGGGACCGACGCCCTCCGAGACTGTCCCGGCGTCGCCGTCGTCGAGCTCGGCGCAGACCGCAACGGACGGGCAGCACATGGCGGCGGAATGGCTGACGGCAATCCGCGCGAATGCCCGCACCCGGACCATGTACCAGTTGCCGTTCGCCGATCCGGACATGACGGCGCTCGCCCATCGGCGCGCGGTCCCGCTGCTCGCCGAGCATGACGCGCTCGGGCAGGTCGCGGCGCGGGCGGCGCTGGGTGCGCCGCTGAAGACCACTCTCGCGTTGCCCGCCGATGGTGCGGCGGACCCCGCCACGATCGGCATGCTCGCCGCCGCCGGCCGCGGGACGGTCGTCCTGGCGGCCGGCACGCAACCCACCGCGAAGCCGCTGACCTACACGCCGACGGGTCGAAGCCGCCTCGCGGTCGGCCCACGCACGGTCGACGGCCTGCTCTACGACGAGCAGCTCTCGAAGCTGGTCACGGCGGCCGGCGCGGCCGGCTCCGGCTCCGCACCCGCCACCCAGCAGTTGCTCGCCGAGCTCGCCGCGATCACGCTCGAGCGGCCCTCCGACGTCCGGCATGTCCTCGCCGTCACGCCCCGCGCGTGGAACCCCGACCCGCCGCGGATGCAGGCGCTCATGCGGACGCTTCGTTCGCTGCCCTGGGTCGGCGTCGCCGGACTCAGCGAGCTGCTGGCCGCCGACCCGGTCCCCCGCGTCGGCCCGATCGAAGCGCCCGCAGCCCGGATGGCTGAGCTCCCCGGCCCGCACGTCACCACGGTCGAGGACCTGCTGCACCAGGCCAACCGCTTCTCCCCCGTCCTGAGCGATCCGGAGTCCGTCATCGGGCCGCTGCGCGAGTCCCTGCTGTCGCTCGCTTCCACGGCGTGGCGGAGCGACCTCGCGGGACTGCCCACTGCCCGCGCGCCCGTGGCGAATGCCGTGACGTCACTGGTGCGCGGCGTTCACATCGTGCGCGGCAGCCGGATCAACTTCATCGCGACGACGGCCGCGCTGCCGGTGACGGTGGAGAACGACCTGCCCTATCCCGTTCATGTCGTGGTGGTGCTCAAGCCACGCTCGGGCCGTCTGGTGGTGCAGCACTCCGTCGGTGTCGACCTCCCGGCGAACACCCGCCGCCAAGTGCGAGTGCCCACCCGCGCCGTCGCCAACGGTGACGTGGACGTCCTGGCCGAGCTACGCACCAGCACGGACGGCTCCCTCGACGTCGAACGCGTGCTGCACGTGCGGGTTCGCCGAACCTGGGAGACCGGCGGCATCATCGCCATCGGCGTCGTGCTGGCGGTCTTGCTGGCGGTCGGGCTGCTACGCGGCATGCGCCGCGAGCGGACCCGAGTGCCGCCAGAGTCGGTGCCGGATGTCGACGACATCGCGACGGCCAGCGGGCCGCCGTCCGGCCCGATCAGTCTGAAACGGGCAAGACCGGACGAAGTGCCTCTTGCGGACGCTGCCGAGGCAGCCGAGACTGCGCCCAGTTCGAGGGCGACCAGGGAGCCGTTGTGACGTGAGTACTGCACGGGTGATGCGCAGCAGCGCCGTCATGGCGGCGGGCACCATGACCTCGCGCATCCTCGGCTTCGTCCGCGCATCCCTGCTGCTGGCGGCCGTCGCGCCGGGCGGGTCCGCCGACACGTTCTCTGTGGCCAACACCGTCCCGAACGCGATCTACATCCTGCTCGCCGGCGGGGTTCTCAACGCCATCCTTGTCCCGCAGATCACCCGCGCGGCGCGGCGCCTCGACGGCGGACGGGAGTACGTCGACCGCCTCCTGACCATGGCCACCGTCGTCCTGTTCGGGCTGACCGTGATCGTCACGATGGCGGCCCCCCTGCTGATCAGGCTGTATGCCACCGGACGCTGGAGCGATCAGCAGGTTCAGCTCGGCGTGGTCTTCGCGCTCTGGGCGCTACCGCAGGTCTTCTGGTACGGCCTGTACACGCTGCTCGGGCAGGTGCTCAACGCGCGTGGCAGCTTCGGGCCCTTCATGTGGGCGCCCGCCGTCAACAACCTCGTGGGCATCGCGGGCCTGATCGCGTTCATCGCGGCGGCAGGCACCGGCGACCGGGCGATCTCCGCGTGGACTCCGGGCAGCATCGCGCTCCTCGCCGGGACCGCCACGCTGGGCGTAGCCGTCCAGGCGCTCGTGCTGCTGCCGTTCCTGCGGGCCACCGGCGTCCGGTGGCGTCCGCGCTGGGGACTGCGCGGATTCGGCCTGCGCACCGCGGGTCGCGTCGCCGGCTGGACCTTCGCGACCGTGCTCCTCCAGCAGCTCGGTTTCATTGTCATTTCGCGCGTCACGACCGCCGGTGGATCGTTGACCCAGAGCGCCGGGCCCGGCGTCAAGACCGGGAAAGCGATCTACGACAACGCCTTCCTGTTGTTCATGCTGCCCCACTCGCTCGTAGCCGTGTCTCTGGTCACGGCGCTGTTCACGCGCATGTCTGTCGCCGCCGCCGACGACCGGATCGACGAAGTTCGGGACGATCTCTCCCTCGGCCTGCGTGTCACCGGACTGGCCACGGTGCTGTGCACGACGGCGTTCCTTGCGCTCGGACCGGACCTGGCCCGGGCCTTGTTCGCGGGCAACAACGCCGGTGACACCAACCAGGTCGCCTACACGACGATGGCGATGATGATCGGCCTCGTGCCGTTCAGCGCGCAGTACCTCTTCCAACGAGTGTTCTACGTCTTCGAGGACGCCAGGACGCCCTTCCTGATCCAGCTGCCCATCGTGGTCACCTGGTCGGTCGGCAACCTGCTCTCGCTGTGGCTGCTGCCGCCGCACCTCATCGTGATCGGCGTCGCAGCCGCCATGAGCGCCGCCAACGTGCTGGGCGCGGCACTGGCCGCCGGACTGCTGACCCGGCGGCTGGGTCACCTGGACGGCCGGCGGGTAATGGGCGTGCACGCCCGGCTGGTGACAGCGGGGATATCCGGCGGCTTGGCGGCCTGGCTGGTGTCGCGCGGCCTGCATCTGGTGCTGGGGGACACCCGGCTCACCGCCCTTACCGCCTCGGCAGTCGGCGGGGCGGTCCTCGTCGGCGGATACGTCGGGGTACTGCGGTTGCTGCGAGTCCGGGAACTGGACGAAGCCGTCGTTCCTCTGTTGCGCCGGGTGCGCAGCGACAACGCCGAGCCGGCGGGCCACCCGGCATGACCGCCGCCGTGGCGTCTCGTGATCAGGCGAAGGGCCGCCTCACCTCTTCCTTCGGGCCGTCTGCGGCCTAGCATGGACGCGCAATGGGTGGAGCGACCCCCCGGGAGAGACCCCATCGGAGGGGAGGGTCTGGCGCTGGACGGCGTGGGCCACGGAACCGTGCTCGCGGGGAGGTACCGGCTCGAGGAGCGGGTCAGCACCAGCCCCGACGGGTCGGTGTGGCGTGCCGTCGACGAGACCCTGGACCGCCAGGTGTCCGTCCGTGTGATGCGGCCCAACCACCCTTTCGCCGCTGACGTCACCGACGCTGCTCGTCGCGCCGCGCTTGTCGAGGACCCCCGGCTGGTTCGCGTACTCGACGTCGGAACCGACGGTGCGCTGTCCTACGTGATCTGCGAGTTCGTCGACGGCGAGACGTTGGCGGCGCTGGTGGAACGCTCTGCCCTGCCGGCGCCCACGGTTCGGCGGATCGTCGGCGAGGCCGCCGAGGGCCTGGCCCGCGCGGCCGCCCGCGGGCTGCACCATCTGCGGATCACACCGCGGTCGGTCGTCCTGCGTGCGGACGGCGCGGTCAAGGTGATCGGCACCGCCGTCGAGGCCGCCGCAGCGGGACTGGAGCCTGACCACGCCGCGACGGCCAGCCGCGTCGACGCCGTCGCGCTGGTCGGTCTCGTCTACGCCGGCCTGACCGGCCGCTGGCCGCTGGGCGACGCCGGTTTCCCGGCGGCCCCCCGCCGGGACGGTGGGCCGGTGCCGCCCGCCGACCTCGCCCGTGACGTGCCGAACGATCTCGACACGCTCTGCGCGGTCACGTTGAGCCGACACGACGACGGGCCGCGTAGCCCCGCCGAGCTGGCGCAGCAGCTCGCGCCATGGCCGTCCGCCGCGGACCTTCCGGCAGGCGGACGCGGCCGTTCCCCGGCGGCGTCGAGCCGGGCGGCCGAGTCGGCGTCACCCCCGCCGGCGCTGCCGCCCGCCGCGACCCCGACGGCCACCTCCGCCACATCCGCCGCGCCACCTGCGGCAGCGGCCGGCGCTGCGGCGGAGGCGCTGCCGATCCGGCGGCCCGGCAGCACCGCCGCCGGAATGACGCGGACGGTTCCGTTCGACCCTGCGGTCAACCCTCCCGCGAGCCGCCCGCAGCCCCCAGCCGTCACGCCCGTCGTGACCCCCGCGGCCGCGGCTGCCCCACCGGCCGCGGCCACCGCCCCGGGCCCGCCGGCAGCGACTGCCCCGCCGGGCCCGCCCGCCCGGCCTCCTCAGCCCGGCGACGAGACCGTGCGGCGGCGTGAGCAAGCCACCGCCGGCCGGGGAGCGCCGGCCGGCACGGCGGTCGCCGGCCGCAGCGGCGCGGGAGGCGCGTGGTCGGACGGCTGGCCGGGCGGGGGCGCACCGTCGGCGTCGGGGGACTCAACCGGGCCCTTCCCGTTGGTCATGCCGACGGAGCCACCACCGCGGGAGCAGTCGCGTCTGGTGATCGCCGTCGTCGCGGCCGTCGTCGTCCTGGGTCTGCTCTTCGCGATCTACTCACTGCGGGACTTCGGGAGCGGCGGCGGGCTGTTCAGCGACGAACCGACGTTCACGCCGTCCTCGGTCACCGGCGGAGGCAACCCGGCCGCCACCACACCCGGCACCGCCGCCTCACCGACGTCGCCCGCCGTGAGCAGCGAATCCGCACAGGTCGTCGGTATCCGCGCCCTCGATCCGGAGGGTGACGGCGACGAGAACACCTCCGACTCCCCGAAAGCCGTCGACGGCAAGAGCGGCACCTCCTGGCATTCCGACAGTTACCGCGACGCGCAGTTCGGCGGGCTCAAAGACGGCCTCGGGTTGGTCCTACAGCTGTCGCAGAGGACCGTGATCCACGAGGTGGAGCTGGATATCGCCGGGCGCGGCGGCACCGTCGAGCTCCGCGCAGCTGACGACGCCACGCTCGACGGCTCCACGAAGCTGGACACCGTCGACATCGATTCCGGCACGGTAACCCTCACGCCGGAACAGCCCGTCGCCACCGAGTACTTGATCATCTGGTTCACCGAACTGCCGCGCTCCGACGGAAAGTATCGGGCCGACGTGTCCGAGGTCACGGTGCGGTGAGCGACGGCGAACCTGACGATCGTCACCTCATCGCCAACCACCTGGCCGGTGACCCCGAGGCGTTCGCCACACTGGTCCGGCGTCATCGTGACAGGCTCTGGGCCGTCGCCCTGCGCACCCTCGCGGATCCCGAGGAGGCCGCGGACGCCCTGCAGGATGCGTTGATCGCCGCGCTGCGCGGGGCCGCCGGTTACCGCGGCGAAGCCGAGGTCACCACCTGGCTGCACCGAGTGGTCGTCAATGCCTGCCTCGACCGCCTACGACGGCGGCGGGCCCGGCCCAGCGTCCCGCTGGACAGCCAGGATGTGCCCGCACGCCGGGACGACCATGCGGCGACCGAGACTCGGCTCGACGTGCAGGCGGCCCTCGCCCGCCTGCCCAACACCCAGCGGCTCGCCATCGTCCTCGTCGACATGGAGGACCTGCCGGTGGCCGAGGTCGCGCAGCTTCTCGGTGTTCCGGAGGGAACGGTCAAGTCTCGGTGCGCCCGGGCTCGGATGGCGCTGGCCGCCATGCTGCGGGAGAGGCGGGAGCCCCGTTCCGGCAATCCCGAGCAGCCTCCGGGGAACCGGGACGCATCCACTCGCGTCCGATCGGAGGAAGGGAGGTGAGCGTGAACCGTCCGGGACACCCCGACAAGGAGCTACTCGCCGACCTCGCCGCCGAGGTACTCCCGCGTGACGTGGCGGGCAGAGTGCAGTCGCACGTCGTGGACTGCGCCCGCTGCGCCAACCTGCTGGCCGAGGCGGAGGGTGTGCGGTCGCTGCTGCGGCGCGAGGCCGTACCTGCGATGCCGGACGACGTCGCGCGCCGGCTGGAGGCCGCCCTGCGCGCGGCTGCGCGGGAGGCTGCCGCCACCACGCCCGCCATCTCCTCGCCACTCGTCGACGCCGGCACGCGCCCGGTCGTCACGGTCGCAGCGGCTCGGGCACGCCGCTTGTCCCGTGGCCCGCAGCGCAGCCGGCGGGAGGCGCTGGCGGAGCGCCGGACCGAGCGCTCCCGGCGATTCGGCGGCCGGCTCGCCGCTGCGGCAGCCGCCGTCCTCTTCGTCGCCGCGGCGGGGACGGCGCTCAGGCTCGCTCTTCCGATCAACGGCAACGAAACCACCACATCCACCGAGGCAGGGTCCGCAGCCGATTCGGCGGGTGCGCCGCCGCTGGTCGCCCCGGTACTCGCAACGGGGACCGACTATCGGAAATCGGACCTCGGGGCGCAGGTCAAAGCTCTGGTGGACGAGTCACACGCCGGGCTGAAGGCGGAGAGTGCCCCGACCAGTAGCGGATCGGATCGCGCGGTGGCACCCTCGCCTCAGTCCGCCCGCGGAGGCGCGACCAGTTCCCAGGGCAACCAGTCCCTGCGTTCGCCGGATGCGCTGCGTGCCTGCTTGTCCGCACTGGGCCTGGACGGACAGCAGCCGATCGCCGTCGACCTGGCCCGCTACCAGGGCCGGGAGGCCGCCGTCATCGTCATGCCGGGTGACGGCAGTGGGTACGTGATCTGGGCGGTGGCTCGCGACTGCCGGCCTGGCGCGGACGGGACGCTGGACTACGTCCGGGTCGCGTCGTGACCTCATGGCTGACGGGCGTGGGAACACCGGCGACCTAGGATCGGTTGAAGTGCTCGGTTAGTCCGGCGATCAGGATGCCCACCAGTGGGCGCGCTCGCCGGACGGAAGTCATGGAGAGAGGCGACGTGAGCGACGTCCGCGACGTGATCATCATTGGTTCGGGGCCGGCGGGGTATTCCGCAGCTCTCTACGCGGCCCGAGCCAGCCTCCACCCGCTGGTCTTCGAGGGCTCAGTGACCGCGGGTGGTGCGTTGATGAACACCACAGACGTGGAGAACTACCCCGGTTTCCCGCAGGGCATCATGGGGCCGGAGCTGATGGAGTACTTCCGCGCGCAGGCCGAGCGGTTCGGGGCCGAGCTGGTGCCGGACGACGTCGTCGAGGTGCGGCTGGACGGCGACGTCAAGGAGGTCGTGGCGGGCGACGGCACGACACACCGAGCACGGAGCGTCGTGCTGGCCATGGGATCGGCATACCGCGAGCTGGGCCTGCCGGACGAGAAGCGGCTGTCCGGTCACGGCGTCAGCTGGTGTGCGACCTGCGACGGGTTCTTCTTCCGCGAGCAGGACATTGCGGTGGTGGGCGGCGGTGACTCCGCACTGGAGGAGGCAACGTTCCTCACCCGCTTCGCACGCTCGGTGACGATCATCCACCGACGGGACTCGCTGCGCGCCTCCAAGATCATGCAGGAGCGGGCCTTCGCCGACCCGAAGATCAGATTCGCCTGGAACAGCCAGGTGGTCGCAGTCCACGGTGACGCGAAGGTGGCCGGCGTTCGGCTGCGTGACACGGTGACGGGCGACGAACGGGACCTGCCGGTGACCGGGCTGTTCGTGGCCATCGGACACGACCCGCGGGTCGAACTGGTGCGCGGTCAGGTGGAGTTGGACGCCCACGGGTACATCGCGGTGGACGGCCGGTCCTCGCGGACCACCCTGCCCGGCGTGTTCGCCTGCGGCGACGTCGTCGACCACGAGTACATGCAGGCGGTTACCGCGGCCGGCTCTGGTTGTGTGGCCGCGTTGGACGCCGAGCGGTACCTCGCCGCGCTGGCCGACGTCGAGGGCGGCATTGCCTCCCACGCGCTGTCCGCCGCGGCCGACGAGCGCGCGACGGCGGTGCCCTACTGAGCCCTACTGAGTGATGACCGCCGCCCGCTGCGTTGCGGCACGTGCGGCCCTCCCCGAAACGCCTGTCGCTGCAAGGATTCTCCCCTGCCCGCATGGCACCATCGATGACTCACCCCTGATCGGAGGAACGCGAGATGGCGAATCTCAAGGCCGTGACCGACGAAACCTTCAGCACTGAGGTCCTCAAGTCCGACAAGCCCGTGCTGGTCGACTTCTGGGCTCCGTGGTGCGGCCCGTGCCGCCAGGTGGCACCGATCCTGGAGGAGATCGCCGGAACCCACGCCGGCAAGATCAGCGTGGTCAAGCTGAACACCGACGAGAATCCGAGGATCACCGCGGCCTATGGGATCACGTCCATTCCGGCGCTGAACGTGTACGCCAACGGCGAGCTGGTGAAGTCGATCATCGGTGCGAAGCCGAAGCCGATCCTGTTGCGGGAGTTGGCCGACTACCTCGGCTGACCTGCCGCGTGGCGCTGATCGAAACCGTCGCCAGGAGTCCGCTCCGGCGCGGCGACCGCGGACCGGACGTGATCGCCCTCCGGGGGTTGCTCACGTGGGCCGGTCGCACGCTGCCCGGCGGAGAGTCTCGCGACCCCGACCTGTTCGACGGCGACGTCGAGGCACTGGTCCGCGACTTCCAGCAGGAACGCGGTCTGCTGGCCGACGGTGTGGTGGGCCGGCAGACGGCGGTGGCCCTGGAGGGTGCGCGATGGCGGCCGGGTGATCGGGTCCTGCTTCACACGCCCGGTCATCTCATGCGTGGGGACGATGTCGCCGCCCTGCAGGAGCGGATGGTGCGCCTCGGTGTCCATGCCGGCCGGGTCGACGGAGCGTTCGGCCCCGACACCGATCGATCGCTACGCGAGTTGCAGCGAGGCCTCGGGCTCGTCTCGGACGGCATCTGCGGTCCTGTGACACTGCGCGCACTGGACTCCCTGGGGCGCGCTGTCGAGGGCGGAGATCCGTGGGCCCTGCGAACGCAGGACGACGTGGCCGTGGCCGGCGCAAGTCTCGCGGGAAAGGTTCTCGTCCTCGACCCGGCCCACGGCGGCAACGGGTACGGCACGGCGGGGCATGGGTTGGTCGAGGCCGACGTGACGTTCGACGTGACGCAGCGGGTGCGGCGCCGACTGGCGGCGGCGGGCGCCAGGGCGATCCTCACCAGGAGTGAAGGCCAAGTGCCCGACGTGCCTGCTCGAGTGGCGGTGGCCGAGGAAGCCGGGGCCGACCTCGTCCTGTCGTTCCACTGTGAGGTGCATCCTTCGGCCCAGGCGTCCGGGTTCGCGACGTATTACTGGGGCGGACGGCGGGTCGGACAGCATTCCGCCGTCGGCCGCCGGCTCGCGCTGCTCGTGCAGCGCGAAGTGGTGGCCAGGACCGATGTGATCGACTGCCGGAGCCATCCCTGCTCGTACGACATGGTCCGGCTGACCCGGATGCCGACCGTGCTGGTCGGCCTCGGCTATCTGAGCAATCCTGACGACGCGATCCGCCTGGCCACGCCGGACTTTCGCGAGATCGTCGCCGATGCCGTGCTCGCCGCCGTCCAGCGGCTCTACCTCGCGGACGACGACGACACCGTCACCGGGACCCTCGACCTGCAGGCTGTGCTGGAGCACGCCCGCCGATCCGGCTGAGCTGGAGCACGCCCGCCGATCCGGCTGAGTCGCTCGGTTCTGACGCGCTCGTTCTCTCGGGCTGAGGGTCAGGCGCCCGACGTCAGCGCCGGCGCGCGGACGGTCCCCAGGATCTTCTCCAGGGCAAGCTCGACGTCCTCACGCCAGGACAGTGCCGTCTTCAGCTCCAGCCGCAGCCGCGGGAAGCGGTGGTGCGGCCGGACGGTCTTGAAACCGACCGCCAACAGGAGGTCGGCGGGAACGACGCACGTGGCGCTGGGCTCCCCGCGGTCGGCAAGCCCGCCACCGGCAGCAAGTCCGAAGGCCTCTATCGCCCTGATCCCGCGCCGGGTCAGGTCCTTCGCCGTGGCCTGGATCAGCATGCGGGCCAGCCCCCCGCCCGCGAACTGGGGCAGCACGCGCGCCGTCATCAGCAGTACGGCATCGCCGCTGACCGGGGACGTCGGGAAGGACAGCGAGCGGGGGACGAGCGCCGGCGGTGCGTACATCACGAAGCCGGCGGGATGCTCGTCCACGTAGGCGACCCGGCCACAGGACCCCCACTCCAGCAGGGTGGCGGAGACCCACGCCTCCTTCTCGAACGCCGTGTCTCCGACCTCCGTGGCCCGCCGGGCCGCGACGGCGTCCAACTCCCACACGACACAGCGGCGGCACTGGTCAGGCAGGTCGGCGAGATTATCCAGGGTGAGCGGCGCGAGCCGTCGACTCATCTGCGAATCGCTCCCGGAGCTGAGGTGGCGGCCTCGGCCGGGTCGGCCGGGGTGGGGACATCGTCGTCCCGATGATCATCCGGGGCGACCTCGCCGACGTCATACCGGGAGCGGGGACGGAGCAGGGCTGCGGCGAATCCGACGAGCATGCCGGACGCGAGCCACGCAGCCGCACGCCGTGCATGACGCATGCGACACTCCCAGGGACGACGGCGAAGCGGACGGCGCCGTGGAGCGGCACTCGGCTGACATCCAGGTGCCGTCCTGGAAATGGTACGCACGGTCGTGTCGTCGGTGAATACAACAGGCAGTGCTCATTTGATTTCCTTGAGTGATCTGATAGGGAGCGTTGGATGGAACGCGCGAGCGGGTCGCGGTTGGACCGCTGGATCGACGCCTACGCCGCGCGGACCCGCGGCATGACGGCGTCGGAAATCCGCGCCTTGTTCGCCGTTGCGAGCCGGCCCGAGGTCGTCTCGCTCGCCGGTGGGATGCCCTACCTGTCGGCGCTCCCCCTCGACGTCGTGGGCGAGGCGCTGGCCCGGCTTGTCGCGACCCGGGGCGAGGTCGCCCTGCAGTACGGGTCCGGGCAGGGCGACCCCGACCTGCGCGAGCGGATCCTCGACGTCATGGCCCCGCAACGCGTCGTGGCGCATCCGGACGACGTGGTGGTGACGACCGGCTCCCAGCAGGCGCTCGACCTCGTCACACGGATCTTCGTGGACCCGGGTGACGTCGTGATCGCCGAAGCGCCGAGCTACGTCGGAGCACTGGGGGTGTTCCGGGCCTACCAGGCGTCCGTCGTCCACGTGCCGATGGATGACGACGGCCTGCAGCCTGAGGCGCTCACCGACACGCTGCTCGCCCTGCGTCGCGAGGGGCGACGGGTGAAGCTCCTCTACACCGTGCCGAACCACCACAACCCCGCCGGGGTGACCCTGTCCGCGGCGCGCCGTCCAGAGATCATGGAGATTGCCCGGCGGTTCGGTGTGCTCGTCCTCGAGGACGATCCGTACGGGCTTCTCGGCTTCGACGGCGACCCGCATCCCGCCCTGCGCTCACTCGATGCGGATGGCGTCATCTACCTGGGTTCGTTCTCCAAGACCTTCGCGCCAGGGTTCCGGGTCGGCTGGGCCGTCGCGCCACACGCGGTCCGGGAGCGTCTGGTGCTTGCCAGCGAGGCGTCGATCTTGTGCCCCAGTGCGTTCAGCCAGCTCGCGGTGAGCACCTACCTGCAGACGCATGACTGGAAGCATCAGGTCGGCGTCTTCCGGGATCTGTACCGAGAACGGCGGGACGCCATGCTGCAGGGACTCGAGGACATGATCCCCGGCTCGCACTGGACTCATCCGCACGGTGGCTTTTACGTCTGGCTGACGCTGCCGCCGGGGCTCGACGCCAAGGCGATGCTGCCCCGCGCAGTCACCCATCGGGTCGCATATGTGCCCGGAACCGCGTTCTTCGCCGATGACCAGGGGCAAAGCCAGTTGCGGCTCTCCTACTGCTACCCGACCCCGGAACGGATCCGGGAGGGGGTGCGCCGGCTCGCCGGCGTGATGGAGGCCGAGTTGGAGGTGCTCAGCACGTTCGGGCCGGGCCTCAGCGGAGCGCATGACGGCTCGCCGCCGAGCCGGCCGCGCGTCCAGTTCCCCGGACCGGATCTGACCTGAGGGTGATGCGCATGCTGTCCCCACGCGTTCTGGTCCTCGCCGGCGGGCTGTCGCACGAGCGGGAGGTGTCCCTGCGCTCTGGTCGCCGGGTCGCGGACGCGCTGCGGGACGCCGGGTGCCAGGTGACGGTGAGTGACGTCGACGAGCAGTTGATCCACACGTTGCGGGCCGGCCACGTCGACGTGGTGTGGCCTCTGCTGCACGGCGCCAGCGGCGAGGACGGCTCGGTGCGCGACGTCCTGGAGTTGCTCGGCGTGCCCTACGTCGGGTCCGTACCGCAGGCATGCCGAGTGGCGTGGGACAAGCCCGTCGCCAAGGGGATGGTGCGGGAGGCCGGCCTGCTGACGCCGGACTCCGTGGCACTCCCCCACGGCGTCTTCCGGGAGTTGGGCGCCTCTCGGGTCCTGGCGGCGATGGTGGATCGATTGGGCCTGCCCCTCATGGTGAAGCCCGCGCGAGGTGGTTCGGCGCTGGGGGCATCCGTGGTGCGGACGGCGGAGGCGCTGCCCCGCGCGATGGTGGACTGCTTCGCCTACGGGGACGTGGCGCTCGTCGAGCGGTACGTCTCAGGGGTGGAGGTTGCGGTGAGCGTCATCGACACCGGGGACGGGGCGCGGACCTTGCCACCGGTCGAGATCGAGCCGGACGGAGGGATCTACGACTACGACGCCCGCTACACGGCAGGGGCCACGGAGTTCTTCTGTCCGGCGCGGCTGACCGCGGAGTCCCTCGCGCTGGTCCAGCGGGTGGCGCTCACCGCGCATGCCGCCTTCGGGTTGCGACATCTCTCCCGCACCGACTTGATCGTCGATGAGGAGGGGCGAGCGTGGTTCCTGGAGGTGAACGTCGCTCCCGGCCTGACAGAGACGTCGCTGCTCCCGCAGTCCAGCGAGGCTGCCGGACTGCAGGCGAGCGAGCTGTACCGCAGGCTGGTGGAGGCCGCGCTCGAGCCCGCCGCGGCATAACACAACGTAGTCGCTATTACGTTGAGTAACTAGCCAGGCACGGGCTGGAATGCTCCTCGCTCGGTCGGCGCGAGGATCTCCAGGATGCGGTTGAGGTCTTCGACGCTGGCGAACTCGATGCTGAGCTTGCCCTTGCTGCGACCGAGCGAGATGTTGACGCGGGTGTCGAGTCGATCTGCGAGTCGGCCGGCCAAGTCGTCGAGTTCAGCGTGATGGGCACCCGGCTTGGGCCGTTTTCGCTGGGTCGGTGCCGTGGTGTCACTGTCGCTCAGCGCCACGGCCTCTTCGGTGGCACGCACCGAGAGTCCCTCGCCCACGATCCGCTGAGCCAGCTTGTCCATCGCCTCGGCGTTCTCCAGGCCGAGCAGTGCACGAGCGTGTCCAGCGGACAGCACGCCGGCAGCGACCCGGCGCTGTACGGCAGGGGGCAACCGGAGCAGCCGGATCGTGTTGCTGATCTGCGGCCGGGACCGCCCGATCCGGGTGGCGAGCTCCTCGTGCGTGCAGCCGAAGTCGTCGAGCAGCTGCTGATAGGCCGCCGCCTCCTCCAGCGGATTCAGCTCGCTGCGGTGGAGGTTCTCCAGGAGGGCGTCGCGCAGCATCTCGTCGTCCGACGTATCGCGCACGATCGCCGGGATGCGCTCGAGGCCGGCCGCCTGGCAGGCCCGCAGGCGGCGCTCGCCCATGACGAGCTCGTAGCCGTGCTCGTCGCCCCCGTCGGGGATGGGCCGGACGACGATTGGCTGAAGGACTCCCACTTCGCGGACCGATTGGACCAGCTCGGCCAGCGCCTCCTCCTCGAAGACCTGGCGCGGCTGCTTCGGGTTCGGCCGCACAGAGGTCGTCGGGATCTCCGCGAACCGGGCTCCGGGGACCGGGACGAGTTCGCCGTCGGCGGGCGCCTCGCTCGCACCGTCCGCAGACCCGCGTCCGGATGCGGCAGTCGTCGCGCGGCCGTCTTCTGCACGGTCATCCTTGGTGGGCCTGGCCGTGCCGGCCTTTGTCGCGACCTTCGCGGTGCCGTCCTTCGAGGCACCGTCCCCCGCAGCAGAGTCGTTCTCGACGCCGTCCCGCGCGCCGTCGCCGTCCTCGCCGGCGAAGAACACGTCGACCGGCCGATCGCCGGCTTTCGCCGGCGGTGCCGCAGTGGGAATGAGCGCCCCCAGTCCGCGGCCGAGTCCCCGTCGCTTCTCGCTCACCGCTGCTCCTCGCTGCGCGATCCGTCCCGATGGGTGATGTCGGCGCCGAGGACCTGCTCAGCTAGCTCGCGGGCCGCTTCGAGATACGAGAGGGCACCGCTGGACGCAGGGTCGTACGTCATGACGGTCTGGCCGTGGCTCGGTGCCTCCGAGATCCGGACGGAGCGCGGAACTGTCGTCCGGAGCACCTCGGTCGGGAAGTGAGCCCGGACCTCGTCCGCCACCTGGGAGGACAGGCGTGTCCGGCCGTCGTACATGGTCAGAAGAATCGTCGAGACCCTCAATCCGCGGTTGAGGTGGCCCTTGATCAGTTCCACGTTCTTCAGTAGTTGGGAGAGGCCCTCGAGTGCGTAGTACTCGCACTGGATCGGGATGAAGACCTCTCGTGCGGCGACAAAGGCGTTGACCGTGAGAAGTCCGAGGCTCGGCGGGCAGTCGATGAGGATGTAGTCGAGCGGTTCGTCGCCGGCGCTCCTGCGGTCCTCAAGGTAGGCGGTGACAGCGCGCTGCAGGCGGGATTCACGGGCGACCAGGGAAACAAGCTCGATCTCCGCGCCGGCTAGGTCGATCGTCGCTGGAGCGCACCAGAGGTTCTCCACGTCCGGGCACGGCTGGATCACCTCAGCCAGGGGGCGACCGTCGACAAGGACGTCGTAGATGCTCGGGACCTCGGCGTGATGGTCGATGCCGAGCGCCGTGGATGCGTTGCCCTGCGGGTCGATGTCCAGAACGAGCACCCGAAGGCCGGCCTGGGCGAGCGCCGCCGCGATGTTGACGGTCGTTGTGGTCTTACCGACGCCCCCCTTCTGGTTGGCGACGGTCATGACCCGCGTGTCCTTAGGCCGAGGGAAGCGGCGACCAGCTAGGGCGATGCGTCGCCGGGTGTCTTCTGCCACCTCGAGCGCGAGCGGCGTGTCATCCATCAAGGAGATGGAGTCGCTGAACCGCGGGTCTGTATCAGTGATCGTCACGATGTCCTCGAGGGCAGGGGGGCTGTCGGGCAATTGTGCGGAGGCCTGCGCTTCACGCGCCGTGCTCCGTTGTTTCGTGCTGCGGCTCTCGTCCACGCCGGTGGGTCGTTCCCGTGCTTCGGTTAGGCGCTCGTCACGGGTCGTCGCTGCGCCAGTCTCCGTCACGATCACCTGCGGCTCGACGACGACCCGGGGGCGGTCCGAGCGAGTGGCGACTTGGTGTTGGCCGCCGCCGACCCGCGCCATCGCGATGCCCATTGGTGGCGTCGGCGCGTCGGCCGGCACATATGTCGGCTCCACCGAACGAACCGCTGAGATCTCACCGGACCGCTGCGTTGTGTCAGACGTCATCGATTCAGGCAGGCCGTCGGGCGGGAGCAACGGAGGGATCTCATCGGCCGCGGGGAGGACGATCTGCTGCCGCTCCGGGGACGCTTCCGTGACCGATCGCGAGCTGCCAGTGCCTTGACCCGCGCGGCTGCCGTCCCCAGCCGGGGGCTCTGCGACTGGCGCAGTGTTCGGCCTTTCCGCTGGTCGTGCAGTCGAGTCCGCCAGGCCACCAGCGATCCCACCTCCGCTATGTGCCGCGCTCTCCGTCACCGGCGACCTGTTGTCCGGGGACGATTCGGCTGTTCGGTGGCGCGATGTTTCACGGGGAACATTCGAGAGTTCCCGGTAGTTGCGGGGCCACCCAAGACCGTCAGCCATCCGCTTCAGCGCACCCGAGGGCCAACCCAATCCACTCACCAACATTCCTTCCGGTCGACCGGCCACGGGCTATCATCTCGCGATCCGGCCGTCAGCCAAGCCTCCGTCAACAGCACTGCGCCGTGATGTCGGCTGTGGACTACATGGTGAACTCCACGTGCCGTCGCCTGTGGGAGCCGCGCTGTGGAGGGGCGGAATTGTTGCCTTCCAGGCCCTCAAAACGGCCATGCGCCTCCCCCGACATGCGGCACCGACGCTGTCGCCGCCGACTCGCGCGGACTCGCGCCACGGTCACGCCGACTCGCGCCACGGTCGCCGACGGCTGGCGCACGGACGCTGTCTGCGCCTGAACAGGTGGACTGGGGTCTGACGGTCTCGCCCAGGCTTTAGGCAACTGGCGCCACGACCACAACGCTGACGGCAGTCTGATTCACGTGAATCCGCGCAGCCTCCTCGGCGCTGGAACGCGCGAGGCATCGTGACGGCCGAGCAACGCCGCCAACGCCGCTCCGAGCCCGGTCATGTCAAGCAGTGCAGGGACCCGAAGCGCTCCCCGAAGGATTCATGCGACTGCCGGCCGAATGTTCACGCGCTGGGGCCGTCGTCGCGCGCATCCGGTGCTCCCGGTCAGCCTCGGTTCTGCTTCCCCGTGTTTCACGTGGAACGCTTGCGGGCCTTGTCACCACTGCGCTCGAGGCGGTCGCCTCGACGCCTCGCCAACCCCGTCCAGCCGGCTCATTCCGATGACAGCGTCGAGAACGCGCTCGCACGGACGAGCATCGGAGCTGCTGCTGCCGCGTGCTGCTGCGCACCCACCGAAGAGCCTTTCAGTCGCCGTCGCTGTCCTGGCGTGGGTCCCACCGTCTCAACCTCTACTACAGGCTCACGTGCGCGTCGTGTTCCAGCGGCAGCGCCGCATGCTTGTTGCCCCCATGCGCGACTACCACTAGGGAGTGGCACACTGCCACGCTCGACTCCGCCGCGGAGGCGCATGTCCGCAGGTTTCCGTCGGCAGGTCCAGCGGGCTGCGCTGCGCCGGATGGCCACTCTGGAGCATCCCGAGATCGCACAACTTCGCCGTCACGTTTCACGTGGAACACCTGACGTTCCTTCACACCGCCCAGACGTTGCCTCGTCGTGCCCAGGGCTTCCTCGTCGTACGCCCACTGATTCGAGTCCTGTAGGTGTCCCGCTTGTGGCCCTCCGGTGGATCGCACCTTGGCTTCCGTTTTCAGGGCGGCACGCGTGGGATGTTTCGGCAGGCGAACGAGCGTCGCCGATGCCCGACCGGCCTTGTACCCAGCTCCGCTTCCGGCGGCGATCGTCTCCCCCCTCTTCGCCAGGCATGCACCGGTGGACGTCGCACCCACCTTCCGCCGGCGCAACCCACACCGTTCACCCCAGTCGTCCGGTGCAGGGTCATCCGTGATCGACGCTGTTGGTTATCAGGCGCTGGCGCGTCGGCGTGGTCGATGATGACGGCACACCCTCGTTTCGCGCCCTGTGGGGCCGGCCTCAACCCGCTACCCGTTCCACGTGGAACCTGCGCCGGTGGGCGCGCCCTCGCACACAGCGCGAGTACCCCCATGGCGAGACCATTTGTGCTGCGGCGACACGCTTCCGGACGATGGCCCGGCGCGCGCGTGTGGCCATGACGCACCCCAGGAACGTCGGGGTGCCCGCGGCGAGCGGACGCCGGAGGTCGATGACATCGGCGGTTCCACCGTCGCCTGGAACTCATCCGTTCCCCTACGGCCGTCCCGCAGGCGCATTGGGCCTCAGTTCACGGGCTGGAGTCCCGGATGTTGGTGGCTCGCCTGGCCCGGACAGGCACGGCGTAGTCGCGCAGCGCGGCCATCACGTGATCCTGCTCCCCTGCGTTCCCGCCCATGCCTCTACCGGGCTAGCGCGCAGCATCCTGGCCCCACGGGATGCGATCCCGGATCTCGCCAGGCCGATCCTTCGGGTTCGGCGTCCGAGACAGGAGGGCACCAGCGTGCTCCGACCGCCTTGCCTTCATCGAGCAATAAGGGTCATCACCCCCGTCAATGCCGCCCGGCGATCGAGCCACGCCACCCGGAATCAACCAATGGCCGCTTCCGCGATGAGACCGCCCTTACCCAGCCCTACCCCGCGCCGCGTCTGCTGGAACCCATCGCGGCGAATCCGATGGCCGCGACAACTGCCCGCGCGAAGCGAGTCAACTCCCTCGCCCGCGAGGGGTCCTCGGTCGACGCCGACGCCATCCACTGACGGGTCGGCCTTATCCTTCGCGGGGCTTGGGGGTCGTCTAGCCAACACTCGCTGGCTTGACGGCGCGCGCTGGATCCGCGAGGACCCTCGGTCCGAAAGGGCGATACCCGTAGCTTGATCACGTCGTTGTTTCACGTGAATCCGAGGCGTTGGCTCGCCCTTCTCGGTCGGGTGCGAGAGGCGGCCTTCAGTGTGGTGTGCCGATGGGCCTGATGGAGATCGAGGCGCTCAAGGCCGCCAAGTGGGAGGGGCCTTACCGGCCAGGCCGCCAGCCTCGTCTCGAGGCGTCACGTTGCGCAGCCCTCACCGCCGCTGACCCCGCTGTCGAAGACAAGATCATCCCCCTGCCCGGCCAGCTGATCTCCTTGGGTGTGTCAGGTCACCGCGGCCTCACCCCGCTCCGGCGATGGCCTGGGCCAGGCGCCGGCTGGTGCCTCGGTGGTGACGACCTGGGCGTGGTGCAGGAGCCGGTCGACGGTAAGTGGCCAGGGTCCTGGGCATGATCGTGTCAAGCCGGGACGGGTGGTGGCTGGTCGCGGCCGAGCGCCGCTCGTCGACGGAATCGACCAAGCCGAAGAACGCTTCGGGCGGCGGCTTGCCGGCGCAGCATGCCGATGTCGTGGACCACGATCAGCTCCCCCGGGTGATCCGATCGGTGGTCGTGGTGACGGTGCCGTCGACAGCGGTGCGGCCGACGGTTGCGGCAAGGGATTCCCACCCATGGTGCACACGGTGACCAGACGATTCACACCCCGCGTCGAGGACCTGGTGGGCGCCGGGTCGAACGGCACGCACCCGCAGTGCCGGCCCGCCGCGACGATGTACGGGTGACACACGGGGATCCCGGCCCCGTGCTCGAGGGCGACGGTCTTCTCGTTGTCGCTCACCAGACGGCACCCCGCCGATCCGCCGCAGCGTGGCCTCCAAGCAGGCCACCAGCGTCGGCAGCGACCGGTCGCAGGTCGGGATCACCACCCGGAACCTGCTCCAGGCCAGCCACGCGCAGAACAGCAACGTCGCCTGCATCGCCGGGGCTACTCGGGTCACGCAGCTTCGGCCCCCAGCCCCGAGTGGGACTGCAGGCACAACCCGGGCTGGGTGATTCGCGGCCGGTAGGCGCGCCGGTGCCCGGCCCGCCACCGCGCCCTCATCCCGCCACCATCGGCGAGTGGTCCGCTCGGCGCCGGCTCACACCACCGAGCCGCTCGTTCACCACATCCGCCCGCACCGCGGCCTCGGGCTTCTCCACCCACTCCTCGACCTTCGCACGAACGGGTGGATCAGCCGCTCCCGCCGGCCCGGGCCACTCACCGGCTGACCCGCGTCCCTAGCCGCGACGTACCGGCGGACCGTCCTCGCGTCCACGCCTATGATCCGGGCCGCCTCGTGCGTGCACCCGGTCGCGTCGAGCGCTGCCAAGATTTGCTGTCAAGCTTCTTTGCGGTCCCTCCGGACGGTGGCCTCGGACGTGGTGGTCACAGACCGCGCAGACACCTGCCGGAGGGTCACTCGTTGGGTAAGCGACACGACCCCACACCGGGCCACGGGCAGGGAGCTGTCCCTGGAAGGGAGGTCCAGTGTCCGCCTACAAGGGGGTTGTCATGTCCGCTCACACGCGCAGGCTGCTCCCCATCTCGTCAGGACGGCCTGGCGTCATCCCGAGCATTCACGTAGGCCCCTGTGGGTATGTGGACGAGCTTGTGGATAGGTCGGTGCATAGTCGCTCAGCTCCCCATACCTGCGGCCCACCCTGCCTCCGGTTCCACGTGAAACCGAGCGCCCGCGATCGGTCCCGCACCGGCACCTCGCCCACAATGGCGCAGCGGCGGAAGTGGGTGCTCTCACCGCCATCCACGTCTCGCAACGCCTCTGGGTGATCACAGACGGTCGGGCCTCACCGTCGACAACCCCCGCCCGAAGAACCCGCGGCGCACATGAGTGGATCAGCATCCGGGCCGCATCATGCTCGCGATCAAGGCCGGTGCCACGCCTTTGCGCCGGCACCAGCGCCACTCCGGTAGACCGCCCTACGGAGGCGCCTCCTGGCTTGGACAACGCCGGGGCCCATAGGCGTCAGCGCGACATTCCTCCCGCGGGGGTTCGCCGACATACGCCGTCGCGCGAGCAGCACAGCGACCGACGTGACGACCCGGGTGTCGGTCAGGCCCTCACTCCAGGACGGGCGGCGGCGGCGTCCCACGGATCGCGACAGGGAGTTCCAGTCACGTTTCACGTGAATCCAGGAACGGTCGACGCCCTCGTCGCGCCGCCGAAGGCGAGCTCCGCATGCCCGACGCTCGCTTGCCTCCGGCAAGGGCGGGCGGGGTCAGGGGGCAGGATCGAGGCGAAACGGGACCGGCCGGCCAGCGCGTGCGCATCGACGCCCGACGCGGACAGTCCGCTTCGCATCCGGCCGGCTGTGGATGAACATGTGAATGGCAACGTGGATGTTCTTATCACCAGGCACAACGCATACCGGCTATCCACAGATGAGCGCCGTCCCCCAGCGTGGCTTCGACGCGCCTCAGGCGTCGGGGCTGCGGCCACGCCGCTGCGAAGACCTGCCACCTGCGCGACGTGCGGAACGCCGAGAGCGCCGTTCCGCACTCACCGACCCCGCAACCACTCGCACGACGATGGTCGGCGGCTCCAGCACGCCCTCCCCACACGTCGTCACAGACCAAGAGGTAGCGCCCAGCCTGGAGAGCACGTCCCCGGCAGTCTTCAGCTCTTCCGCTGCCGATCGCCCCTTGATGGCCAGAAGTACGCCCTCGGGACGCAAGAGTGGGAGACACCAGCCCGCAAGGGTGGACAGCGGCGCCACTGCGCGTGCCGTGGAAACGTCGAACTGACGCCCCGACGCCGCAACACCCTCTGCTCGCTCCCGCAGCACCTCCACGTTCTCCAGACTGAGCTCGGTCACGAGCGTCTCCAACCACGTGACTCGCCGCAGCAAGGGCTCGACCAGGGTGACTGACAAGTCGGGTCGAGCGATGGCCAGCACAACGCCCGGCAGGCCAGCCCCAGAGCCGACGTCGACAAGCTCGATGTCGCTCTCGATCAACTGGGCCACGGCAGCACAGTTGAGAATGTGACGCTCCCAGATACGCGGAGCTTCCCTCGGCCCGATCAGCCCGCGCTCGACTCCGCTCGACACGAGCAGATCCTCGTACCGCTCCGCCAGCTTCCGGCGCGTGCCGAACAGGGCTTCAATCGCCGTGTCCGTTTCACGTGGAACACGCTCAACCGCCACGGCGGGGACACCGGGTCATGCGTCGGCGACTCGGATCACGACTCGACGCTCAGGCTCGGCGCCCTCAGATTCACTCGCCAGACCCGCAGCTGCGACAACATCGTGAACGATCTTGCGCTCGAACGCCGTCATGGGATCGAGCCGCACAGGCTCTCCAGACCGCTGGACTTCTTGGCACGCCCGCGTTGCCGTCTCCGCCACGGTGCGTCGTCGCGAAGCTCGGAAGCCCGCGATGTCCAGCATCAGGCGACTCCGCTCCCCGGTCGTCGCCTGCACCGCCAACCGGGTGAGCTCCTGCAGCGCCTCCAGGACCTCGCCCCGACCACCAACGAGTCGACGCAACGCTCGGTCGCTGCCGGCATCGGCCACGACAGCGACGGACGCCCGACCGTTCTCTACGTCAATGTCGATGTCGCCGTCGATGTCTGCGATATCGAGCAACTCCTCCAGGTAGTCCGCGGCGACCTCGCCCTCCTCCTCGAGGTCTCGCAATCCCTCACCGGAAGACTTCGATCGACGTCCCTCTCCGCGGCCCGCGCGTTCGGGCTCAACAGGATCCACCGCCGACGTCTCTGCATGCTCGGCATCGTCGAGCGCCTGAACGTCCTGGGATGTCACCGTACCTTCAGTCATGCGATCATCGCTTTCAGTCACTGGTGGTTAGCGAGGCCCGTCCCACCGAGAGACCCCGCCCTCATTGAGCAGCACCGCTCGACGCTCAGCTCCCCGTTCCTTCGCCTGCCCGGTCGGGTCGACTTCGGGATGTCCTCTCACCCGGTGCAGAAGCTCCCGGCGTCGACGCCCCCGGCGAACTTGGCCGCGGTCCGGATCGCTTGCTGCGTGATTGCCGCTTCGGCTGAACACGCTGTCCGCCCGCCGCTGCCTCCGGCGACCCGGGCTCCGGTGCGCCCGGCTCCCTGCCTGACGGCGTGGCCGGCGCCTCATCCCGGGTGCCCGCCAGCTTCTTCCCCCGCTTGGCACGGCGCGCCTCCAACGCCTGCTCAGCGGGCGACCCGGGTGCCGGCATCCGCCGAATAACGTAGAACTGCTGCCCCATTGACCACAGGTTGGTGGTCAGCCAGTAGATGAGCACCCCGATCGGGAAGTTCACACCGGACACCGCAAAGACCAGCGGCAGCACGTACAGGAGAATCTTCTGCTGCTGAGCGAACGGGTTGTCCATGGCCGCCGCGGGCATGTTCTTCATCATCAGCTGCCGCTGCGTCGTGAACGTCGTCACCGACATCAGGATGATGAGAACGACGGTCAAGATCTGGGTGGACAGCGTGTCGGCACCGAGGAAAGTGTCGGACAGAGGCGCCCCGAACAAGGTCGCCTGATCCGCCTGAGCCACCAGCGACGGAGTCAGCGCACCGATGGCTTTGTGATCAGCGATGCCGTTCAGTACTCGGAACAGCGCGAAGAAGACGGGAGACTGCGCCAAGATCGGCAGGCACGAGGCGAACGGGTTGGTTCCCGTCTCCTTGTACAGCGCCATCGTCTCCTGCGTCATCTTCTGACGGGACTCGGTGTCCGTCTTCCCCTTGTACTTGGCCTGGATCTTCTTCATCTCCGGCTGGAGCAGCTGCAAACCGCGCGAGGCCTTGATCTGCTTCACAAATAGCGGGATCAGGATGATGCGGATGACGATCACCAGGCCGACGATCGACAGCGCCCACGTCCACCCCGACGCTTCGGGCAGCCCCACGGCACTCAACGCGGAGTGGAACGCCACCATGATCCAGGCGACGGCGTACTCCAGGGGCTTCAGGAGTTCGAGGATTGCGGACATTGGCTCCTCGCCAGATCAGGCGACACGTCGAAGGGACGACGGCGCATCAGTGTCGGACTCGGGCGAGCCGTCACTCCCACCCCGGATGGCGCGGCCCTTCGCCGGAGGAACGGGATCTACCCCGCCAGGGTTCCACGGATGGCATCGGCCCAAGCGCCGCAGCGCAAGCCACCCCCCTCGCAACACGCCGTGGACCTCCACGGCCTCCAGCGCATACGCCGAGCACGAGGGATAGAACCGGCATGTCTGGCCGTACATGGGGGAGACCACAGCCCGGTAGACACGCAGAAGTGTCACCACGATGAGCGCGGGCAGCCGGCCCACCCACACGAGGGCGGCCACAACACCTCGACGGACACCACGTGACCGACTCTCGCGCCCAGCCGCCGGTGGCTCCCCACCTTCGGTAACGGGAAGTGTCGCCCGTGTCACGTCATGTGTCATCGGTTCGCTCATCTATGTGTCACCCGACCCTGGCTCCCGGCCGCCGCGGTGCCACTCAGCACCGAATCGAGACCACGGTCGAGATCACGGGCCAACTCGACGGAAGACGACGAGGCAGCGGCCGGGTTCGCTCGAATCACGAGCACTCCTCCCGGCGGAAGCCGATGAAGCCGCTCCCGCGTGAGATGCCGCAGCCGGCGCTTGACCCGATTGCGGGTCACCGCCGACCCGACCACCCGCGAGACGATGAAACCCACCCGGGCCGGCCGGCCGTCCTCGCCGCTCACTCCCAGGTGGACGACAAGTGAACGTCCCCCGGCTCTGCGCCCACGCCGAACGGCCGCGGTGAAGTCGTCGCGGCCGCGCATCCGATGAACTGCAGGCAGCACCTGCTCAACCGGCCAGGTACTTCGCGTCAGGCGGAAAGCTCGACGCGGCCCTTGCGGCGCCGAGCGGAAATGATCGCGCGCCCGGCCCGCGTGCGCATTCGCAGCCGGAAGCCGTGGGTCTTTGCCCGCCGCCGGTTGTTGGGCTGGAACGTCCGCTTGCTCACGTCAGAACTCCAAGGTCATCAATGCCGGGTCGGTGAGATGGGACCCGAATCTCGGTCGCCTCGGGATCCCGACACCAGCCACCATCGGACGCCCGCGCTGATGTACGCGGGCACGCGACAGGGGCCGCCGTCAAGCTCTCACACGGTACGGCGAGGTGGCGCGGGGGTCAAACCGGCGTGCCGGTAAGGACTCCCGGCCGCTTCATGCGGCTCGACGTCATCAGTTCACCGTCCACATGTCGGTCGCAGCATCCACCACGACGGGAGTCAACAGGCTATGGTCCTCTCTGGCGAGTTCTCGGCTCGTGCGACACGCCGGGAGCCACGGAGCAGGGGAGTGGGGGTCAGGCTACGTCAGTCACCGTCCACCGGAACGCGGCGCAGCCGCCTCACTCGGCCTCGTCATTGACCCGGCCGTCGGTACGGTTCGCTGACGGTCAGCTTGCTGTTGCTGCCCGGCCTCCGTGGATGGAACGGGGGCCATGGCGACGCTGGGTGATGAGTCACACCTGCCTCGTACACACCATGTGGACAAGGTTGTGGACCAACACCACCAGGCAGGGAGGTGCTACGAGGTGACGATGTCTGAGGAGGGCTTCCCGGCGGTCTGGCGGCGTGCACTCGACGCGCTCGACACGGCGGGAGTCACGCCCCAGCAGCGTGCCTTCGTGCGTCTCACCAAGCCGGTCGGCCTGCTGGACGGCACCGCGCTCCTGGCCGCGCCGAACGACCTCACGAAAGAGGTCCTCGAGCAACGGATGCGCGACACCATTACCGAGCTGCTGTCGGTTCAGCTCGGCCAGCCGGTGCGGCTTGCTGTGACCGTCGACCCGTCGCTCAGCGGTGACCAGCCGATCATCACGCCTCCACGCGCCGAGCCGCCCACTGCGGACGTGGAGCCCTTGGTCCCGCCGCAGGCCGACGCGTCGATCCCTGGTTTGTCCGCACTCCCGGACCCGTCGACCCCCGGCGCTGAGGACATCATCGACGTCCGCTCCCTGGAGCGGGACGGTGCGTCCGCCACCGCAGTGGACGTTTCCCCACTCGGCCGCGCCTCTGCCCCCACGCCGGAGATCTCGCACACGCCGCCGTCGATCGGCGGGCGGTCCGCTCCGACGAAGCCTGCGGCCGAACCCGCCCGGCTCAATCCGAAGTACACGTTCGAGACGTTCGTCATCGGCGCCAGCAACCGGTTCGCGCACGCGGCGGCGGTGGCCGTCGCTGAGGCGCCTGCGAAGGCCTACAACCCGCTGTTCGTCTACGGCGAGTCCGGGCTGGGCAAGACCCACCTGCTGCACGCCATCGGTCACTATGCGCAGAACCTCTACCACGGCCTGCGAGTGCGATACGTGAACTCCGAAGAGTTCACCAACGACTTCATCAACAGCATCCGCGATGACAAGGCCAGCGCGTTCCAGCGCCGCTACCGCGAGGTGGATGTCCTGCTCATTGACGACATCCAGTTCCTTCAGGGGAAGGTGCAGACGCAGGAGGAGTTCTTCCACACCTTCAACACGCTGCACAACTCCAACAAGCAGGTGGTGATCACCTCCGACCTGCCGCCGAAACAGCTTGCCGGCTTCGAGGAACGCATGCGTTCCCGCTTCGAGTGGGGGCTCATCACCGACGTCCAGCCCCCGGACCTCGAGACGCGCATCGCCATCCTTCGCAAGAAGGCGATCGGCGAGCGTCTCGAAGTGCGCGACGACGTCCTCGAGTACATCGCCAGCAAGATCTCGACGAACATCCGGGAGCTGGAAGGCGCGCTGATCCGTGTCACGGCGTTCGCGAGCCTGAACCGGCAGCAGGTGGACCTGTCCCTCGCGGAGATCGTTTTGAAGGACCTGATCCCGGCCGACGACACACCGGAGATCACCGCCGCCACGATCATGGCGCAGACGGCGGCCTACTTCAGCCTGACGATGGAGGACCTGTGTGGGTCCTCCAGATCTCGGGTGCTCGTCAACGCCCGTCAGATCGCCATGTACCTGTGCCGGGAGCTCACCGACCTGTCGCTGCCCAAGATTGGCCAGCAGTTCGGCGGCCGCGATCACACCACCGTCATCCACGCCGATCGCAAGATCCGTCAGTTGATGGCCGAGCGACGGTCCATCTACAACCAGGTGACCGAGCTGACCAACCGGATCAAGCAGACGTCCCGGGGCTGAGCGCGCACCATCGATCATGGGTGGGCAGGCCGCTCACGCACCGTGTCAGCAGTTCGGTGCCATGCCCTGTCCACAGCCTCATCCGTGCCCGCTCCGCAACGCCGCTGCGCCCGCACTCTGTGGCGTCGCCGCAGGTCAGCCGCCTATGCGCACCCTGAGGCGGTCCCGGAAGGTTTGCCAGAAGAGTACCTGTTCGGGCCTGTACTGATCCCACACGGTGGCGAACAGCCACGCTTCGTACACAGCTGGGGAAAAGCCTGTGGACGACACCTCTCCGCAACATCGGTGACAGAACGGCAAAGCCGGATCTCGCCGTCACGGCCGCAGCAACCGCCCTAACTGGCCGTGGACAGCAGGTGGAAGAAACGCGAACGGCTGGGGATGCCGTGTGGACCACCGGCGGGCTTCCGTGTACGACCGGGTGACAGCCTGGTGAGAGCGGCAGGTTCGTCCACCGGCTCTCCCCGAACGGGTCTGTCGCCATCTACAGACCGCCCACCGGCTGCCGGCCCGTTGAGCAGCCGGAACGGTCGTCATCCACAGCATCAACAGGCCCTATGACAAACCCTGACTAGATCTCGAGGGATTTGCTGATCCGCCCACAGTTAGGCCCCGATCGATCGTCGCGAGCCAGACCGGTCACACATCGACGCGCCCTCTGGATCCGGCCTCGGCAACCCGAACCCTCCACCGTCAGGCTGGTTCACCAACGGCGTCCAACTCGCGTACTGTCGTGCCGCACATGCGCGGCCGCATTGGGTCGCGCGACGTTCCGTCCCACCGTCCGGGTCGCCGACCGACGACGTTCGCGTCGTATCGGGGAGGCAGCGGGGCAGGGGCAGAACCGACAACAGCAAGGACGGTGACCGTTGAAGTTCCGGGTCGAGCGCGACGCCTTGGCCGATGCCGTCACGTGGGCGGCGCGTGCGCTTCCGAGCCGCCCGCCGGTGCCGGTGTTGGCCGGGCTCCTCGTCGAGGCGGACGCCACGGGCGTCCTGCGCCTGTCCAGCTTCGACTACGAAGTCTCCGCCCGAGTGGAGGTCTCCGCCGAGGTGGTCGACCCCGGGACGGCACTCGTGTCGGGCCGGTTGCTCGCCGACATCTCGCGCGCCCTGCCCGCCAAGCCGGTGGACGTCGCCACCGACGGGTCGAAGGTCTCCGTCACGTGCGGATCCGGGCGCTTCACCCTCCTGACGATGCCCGTCGAGGAGTACCCGACCCTCCCCGCGATGCCGGAGGCGTCCGGCATCGTGGCGGGTGATCTGTTCACCCAGGCGGTGGCTCAGGTGACCATCGCAGCGAGCCGGGACGAGACGCTGCCAATCCTTACCGGGATCCGCGTCGAGATCGACGGCGAGATGCTGACGCTGCTCGCGACGGACCGGTACCGGTTGGCCATGCGCACGCTGCCCTGGCGGCCCGCGACACCGGACCAGAGTTCCGTCGCCCTTGTCCGGGCCCGCACGCTGTCCGACGTCGCGAAGGCGCTCGGCGCCGCCGGCGACGTCACCGTCGCCCTCTCCATCGGCGGCGCCACCGAGATGATCGGATTCGAGGCCGGCGGCCGGCGAACGACGTCCTTGCTCGTCGACGGCGAGTACCCGAAGGTGCGAGCCCTCTTCCCGGACGCCTCGCCGACACACGCGCTGGTCGACGCGCAGGCGCTCATCGACGCCGTCCGCCGGGTCGCACTGGTCGCGGAGCGGAACACGCCCGTCAGGCTCACATTCACCGACGGCACGCTGACCCTGGAAGCGGGGCAAGGCGAAGATGCGCAGGCCTCGGAAGCCGTCGAGTGTTCGCTGGTCGGTGACGAGCTGTCCATCGCGTTCAATCCGCAGTTCCTGCTGGATGGTCTCGGTGCGTTGTCGCTGCCCCTGGCGCGACTGTCTTTCACCCAGCCGTCAAAGCCGGCGGTCATCTCCGGTCAAGCTGAAGAGGACGGGCCGGACGACCCCTCGTACCGTTACCTCTTGATGCCGGTACGCATCGCAGGCTGACCCGCCCGGGCGATCCGGGCTACCGCTCCAGGCGACATCCGCGGGCCGGAACCGGCAGCGCACCCTCGAGGGGATACGGATATGCATATCGGATTGATCGGGCTCGGTCGCATGGGCGGCAACATGCGGGCCCGGCTGCGCAACGCTGGTGTCGAGGTCACGGGATACGACAGGTACTCCGACGCGACCGACGTCGAGTCCCTGGACGCGCTGGTCAAGGAGTTACCCACCCCCCGGTTGGTGTGGGTCATGGTGCCCTCGGGCGATCCGACGCGGGCCACGATCGAGGAGCTCTCGGCCGTTCTCGAGCCGGGCGACATGGTGGTCGACGGTGGGAATTCCAAGTTCACCGACGACTTCAAGCACGCCGAGCTGCTCGGCGGGCGCGGGATCGGTTACCTGGACTGCGGCGTCTCGGGCGGCGTGTGGGGTCTGCAGAACGGCTACGGCCTCATGGTCGGCGGCGACAGCGACCTCGTGGAGCGGGCTCTGCCGGTCTTCGACGCTCTGCGCCCCGAGGGACCACGCGACGAGGGGTTCGTGCACGCCGGCGCAGTCGGCGCGGGGCACTACGCGAAGATGGTCCACAACGGCATCGAGTACGGCCTGATGCACGCCTACGCCGAGGGCTACGAACTGCTCGAGGCGAAGGACATCATCACGGACGTGCACGGCTGCTTCAAGGCGTGGACACGCGGCACGGTGGTCCGCTCCTGGCTGCTCGACTTGCTGGTGAAGGCCCTGGAGGACGATCCCGGGCTGGCCGCCATCGAGGGATATGTCGCGGACTCCGGCGAAGGCCGGTGGACGGTCGAGGAGGCAATCCACAACAGCGTGCCGATGCCAGTGATCGCGGCATCGCTGTTCGCCCGGTTCGCCTCCCGGCAGGAGGACTCGCCGGCAATGAAGATGGTGGCGGCCCTGCGCCAGCAGTTCGGCGGTCACTCGGTCCGGTCGGCGAAGGCCACCGAGGCCGGGCCGTCCTCGGGCACCGGTTCCACCCACTGACACGGCGCGGGAGTCGACCTCCGTGCGCGTCACGCACCTGTCCCTGGTCGATTTCCGCTCGTATGCCGCGGTCGAACTCGACCTGGACGTCGGCGTCAGCGCCTTTGTCGGCCCCAACGGTCAAGGCAAGACCAACTTGATTGAAGCGATCGCGTATGTGGCGACGCACGAGAGCCACCGCGTCGCCACGGACGCTCCCCTGGTGCGCTCCGGCGCGGGCCGGGCGGTGGTCCGCTCAATGATCGGCCGGGCCGGTCGATCGACGCTGGTCGAGCTGGAGATCACGCCAGGCGGCAGCAACCGGGCGCGGGTCAACCGGGCCGCCGTCCGGCCCAGGGAGGCGCTCGGCCTGCTCCGGACGGTGTTGTTCGCGCCGGAGGACCTCGCGCTGGTCAAGGGCGACCCGGACGGGCGGCGTCGCTTCCTGGACGACCTCCTCGTGACCCGGGCACCACGGTTCGCCGGCGTCCGCAGTGATTTCGAGCGGGTGCTGCGGCAGCGCAATGCACTGCTCAAGTCCGCCGGTGCCACCATCAAGGCCGGCCGGGGCGACGTCCGCACGCTGGACGTGTGGGACGCGCACCTGGCCAACGCCGGCGCCGAACTGCTCGCCGGTCGGCTTCGGTTGACCCGTGAGCTGTCGCCGCTGGTGGGCAAGGCGTATGCGGCGGTCAGCCAGGGACAGGGGGACGCCGGTCTGGCCTACCGCAGCACGCTCGGCGACGACGTGACGGCGGAGGCGGCCGTCGACCGCGACCTGCTGCAGGCACGGATGCTCGATGCGCTCGCACGCAGCCGGCCCACGGAACTTGAACGCGGCGTCAGCCTCGTCGGACCGCACCGCGACGAGCTGCTCCTGTCGATCGGCGGCTTGCCGGCGCGGGGATATGCCAGCCACGGCGAATCCTGGTCGCTGGCTCTGGCATTGCGCCTTGCCAGTTATGACTTGCTGCGTGGCGAACCTGGTGGTGACGCCGAACCCGTCCTCATCCTTGACGACGTGTTCGCCGAGTTGGACGCCGGACGCCGGGATCGGCTCGCGGAGCTTGTCGCGGGCGCGGAGCAGGTGCTCGTCACAGCGGCCGTGGCGCAGGACGTGCCCGAGCCACTCGACGGCGCCCGGTTCGACGTCATGGACGGGCAGGTGCGCCGTGTCAGATGAAGTGTCAGATGAAGTGTCGGGTGAGGTGTCGGGTGGAGTGTCGCGCGAAGCGCCCGATGACGGCGGTGCGGAGGCGGTGCGGGCCGCGTTGAGCCGGGCTCGGGCGGCGGCCCGCGCCCGCGGTCAGCAGCCAGGGCGTGGGCTGCCCGGCTCGCCCACCGGCGATCGGCGCCGTCGGGGCGCGGAGGACCAGCGGTCAGGTGCCCGGCCGGACGCCCGAGACCCGCAGCCGGTGGCCTCGAGCATTTCCCGGCTGGTCTGCGACCTCGGATGGAGCGAGCCGGTCGCGGTCGGCGGTGTTCTCGGCCGCTGGGACGCCGTCGTCGGGCCTGACGTTGCGGCCCATTGCCGTCCGCTGAGCTTTGCCGACGGCGTCCTCACCGTGGCCGCGGACTCCTCGGCGTGGGCGACACAGGTCCGCCTGCTCGTGCCCACGCTGCTGCGGCGTCTCGCCGAGGAGGTCGGTGAGGGCGTCGTCGAACGCGTCGTCGTCCGGGGTCCGGCGGCGCCCTCCTGGCGAAAAGGCCCTCGCGTCGCCCCCGGCTCGCAGGGTCCCCGCGATACGTACGGCTGAGCCTAGGGCCTGAACGGCTGACCGCTCACATCGCCCAGGGCGTCATGACGTGCCGGGGCAGGTACAGGGAGTCGCGACGTGCCCGGCCACTGCCGTGGATGACCGTCACAGGCCGGGGAGCAGGGGGTTTGCTCTCGTGAACCGATAGGATGGGTGGAGATCGGCGGCAACAGGGGGCTCCGGCCCCGGTGTCGCCTCCGCCCCCGGTGAGCGACACCGGCCCGCATCCTCAGGAGCTCAACACCCCGTGGCCGACCAGACGACGACCTCCCCGACCACGACCCCGGTCACGCCGCCGGCACAGGCCGGAGCCCGCGACTCCAACGGGTACGACGCCAGCGCGATCACGGTGCTGGAGGGTCTCGAGGCGGTTCGCAAGCGTCCCGGCATGTACATCGGTTCCACCGGGGAGCGAGGCCTGCACCACCTGGTGTACGAGGTGGTGGACAACTCCGTCGACGAGGCTCTGGCCGGGTACTGCACGGCGATCGAGGTGACGATGCTCGCGGACGGCGGCATCCGTGTCGTCGACGACGGTCGCGGCATCCCCGTCGACATCGTGGAGTCCGAGCAGCGGCCCGCCGTCGAGGTCGTGTTGACCGTCTTGCACGCCGGCGGCAAGTTCGGTGGCGGCGGGTACTCAGTCTCCGGCGGCCTGCACGGCGTCGGCGTGTCCGTGGTGAATGCTCTGTCCAGCCGGCTCGACGTGGAGGTCATGCGGCAGGGGCACGTCTGGCGTCAGTCCTACGTCGTCGGTATCCCGGAAGCGCCACTGGCGCAGGGCGAGACGGCGGAGACCACCGGGACCACGATCACGTTCTGGCCGAACCCAGACATCTTCGAGAGTGTCGTTTTCGACTTCGAGACGCTGCGCTCGCGCTTCCAGCAGATGGCATTCCTCAACAAGGGACTGCAGATCACGCTGGTCGACGAGCGGCCGGACCACGCCGACGAGGACGGGACGGCGCCCGCGGTCAGCTTCCGGTACGACGGCGGGCTCGTCGACTACGTCAAGCATCTGAACGCGTCCAAGAAGACCGATCCGGTTCACAACGACGTCATCGACTACGAGACCGAGGATCCCGAACGCCAGTTGTCCGTCGAGATCGCGATGCAGTGGACGACGGCGTATTCCGAGAGCGTGCACACCTACGCCAACACGATCAACACACATGAGGGAGGCACTCACGAGGAAGGCTTCCGCGCCGCACTGACCACACTGGTCAACGAATACGCGCGGGACAAGGGCATCCTCAAGGAGCGCGACGAGAACCTGACCGGGGACGACATCCGCGAAGGCCTCACGGCTGTCATCTCGGTCAAGTTGGCTGAGCCGCAGTTCGAGGGCCAGACGAAGACGAAGCTCGGCAACACCGAGGCCAAGGCCTTCGTGCAGCGTGTGGTGCGCCAGGAGCTGTCGGACTGGTTCGACCGGCATCCGACGGACGCGCGGGACATCATCCGTAAGTCACAGCAGGCGGCGGCAGCGCGGATCGCTGCGCGCAAGGCGCGAGAAGCCACACGCCGCAAGGGTTTGCTCGGTAGCGGTGGGCTTCCGGGAAAGCTGTCGGACTGTCAATCGACCAACCCCTACGAGTGCGAGATCTTCATCGTCGAGGGTGATTCCGCCGGCGGCTCGGCGAAGAGCGGCCGTGACCCCCGGACCCAGGCCATCCTGCCCATCCGTGGCAAGATTCTGAACGTCGAGAAGGCACGGATCGACAAAGTCCTTGCGAATCAGGAGGTTCAGGCGCTCATCAGCGCCTTCGGTACTGGCGTTGGTGAGGACTTCGATCTCAGCCGACTGCGGTATCACAAGATCATCTTGATGGCGGACGCCGACGTCGACGGCCAGCACATCCGCACCCTGCTGCTGACTCTGCTGTTCCGGTTCATGCGGCCGTTGGTGGACAACGGTCACGTGTATCTGGCCATGCCACCGCTGTACAAGATCAAGTGGACCCGGGATGAGCCGTCGTACGTCTACTCGGATCGTGAGCGCGACGCCGTGCTGGCCGCTGGCCAGGCCGCTGGCAAGAAACTGCCCAAGGAGGAAGCGATTCAGCGCTACAAGGGTCTCGGCGAGATGAACGCCCGCGAGTTGGCGGAGACCACGATGGAGGCGGACAAGCGACTGCTGCTCCAAGTCACGCTGGAGGATGCCGCGGCTGCCGACGAGATGTTCGCGGTCCTGATGGGTGAGGATGTCGAGTCCCGACGGTCCTTCATCCAGCGCAACGCGAAGGACGTGCGCTTCCTGGACATCTAGCGACGTCAGCGCTGAGGTCCGCGGGGCCCCTTCGGCTCGAATCGACACCACGAGAAGGATTGATGTGACCGAGCAGCCGCCGTCCGCGCCCGAATCCGCTGCGACACAACGGGTCGAGCCCATCGATCTGCAGCTGGAGATGCAGCGGTCGTACCTCGACTACGCCATGAGCGTCATTGTCGGGCGGGCACTCCCGGACGTCCGTGACGGTCTCAAGCCGGTGCATCGCCGTGTGCTGTACGCCATGTACGACGGCGGATACCGGCCGGACCGTGGGTACTCCAAGTGCGCCCGCGTCGTCGGCGACGTGATGGGGCAGTATCACCCGCACGGCGACTCGGCCATCTACGACACTCTGGTGCGTCTCGCGCAGCCGTGGGCGTTGCGGTATCCGTTGGTCGATGGGCAGGGCAACTTCGGCTCACCCGGCAACGACCCGGCTGCTGCGATGCGCTACACAGAGTGTCGGATGGCGCCGCTGGCCATGGAGATGGTCCGCGACATCGACAAGGACACCGTCGACTTCTCGCCGAACTACGACGGCAAGACGCGGGAACCCGACGTCCTCCCGAGCCGGTTCCCGAACCTGCTCGTCAACGGGTCGTCCGGGATTGCTGTCGGCATGGCGACGAACATCCCGCCGCACAACCTGCGCGAGGTGGCGGACGGCGTGCTGTGGTTACTGGCCAACCCGGACGCCGACGACGACCAGCTGCTCGCACAGCTGCTGCAGCGGGTCAAGGGGCCGGACTTCCCGACGCGCGGTCTCATCCTCGGCACGCGAGGGATCGACGACGCCTACCGCACCGGTCGGGGCGCGATCACGATGCGGGCCAAGGTCGAGGTCGAGGAGATCCAGAACCGGACCTGCCTGGTGGTCACCGAACTGCCGTACCAGGTGAACCCGGACAACCTGCAGTCCAAGATCGCCGAGCTGGTCAACTCCGGCCGGGTCCAAGGCATCGCCGACCTCAGGGACGACACGTCGGACAAGACCGGGCTGCGGATCGTGTTGATCCTCAAGCGGGATGCCGTCGCGAAGGTGGTCCTGAACAACCTCTACAAGCACACCCAGCTGCAGGACACCTTTGGCGCCAACATGCTGGCCCTGGTCGACGGCGTGCCGCGAACGCTGAGCCTGGACAAGTTCGTCCGGTACTGGGTCGAGCACCAGATCGACGTCGTCGTCCGGCGTACCCAGTTCCTGCTGGCCGAGGCGGAGCGGCAGGCTCACATCTACCGCGGGTACGTCAAGGCGCTTGATGCGCTGGACGAGGTGATCGCGCTCATCCGGGCCTCCGCCACCGTCGAGGACGCCCGCTCCGGCCTGATCGCCCTCCTGGACATCGACGAGGTGCAGGCGGACGCCATCCTGGCGATGCAGTTGCGCCGGCTGGCTGCCCTGGAACGGCAGAAGATCATCGATGAGCTGGCCCGGCTCGAGGAGGTCATCGCCGATCTGCAGGACATCTTGGCCTCCCCGCCCAGGCAGCGGCAGATCGTCTCCGACGAGCTCACCGAGATCGTCGACAAGTACGGCGACGAACGGCGCACCCAGATCCTGCCCTTCGACGGCGACATGAACGTCGAGGACCTCATCCCCGAGGAGGAGGTCGTCGTCACGATCACGCGGAGCGGGTACGCCAAGCGCACGCGCTCGGACGCCTATCGGGCGCAGCGGCGGGGTGGCAAGGGAGTGCGCGGCGCACAGTTGCGCAGCGACGACGTCGTCGAGCACTTCTTCGTCACGACGACACACCACTGGCTGCTGTTCTTCACCAACCTCGGTCGGGTGTACCGCGCCAAGGCGTACGAGCTGCCGGAAGGCAGCCGGGACGCCAAGGGACAGCACGTGGCGAACCTGCTGGCCTTCCAACCGGGCGAGGAGATCGCGGAAGTTCTTGACCTGCCGAACTACGACGCCGCGCCCTACCTCGTGCTCGCCACACGGGACGGGCTGGTCAAGAAGACCCGGCTCGCCGAGTACGACTCCAACCGCACCGGCGGGGTCATCGCCGTGAACCTGCGGGAGGGCGACGAGCTGGTGTCCGCGCGGCTCCTGGCTGACGGCGCGGACATCCTGCTCGTGTCACGCAAGGGGATGTCTGTGCGGTTCACGGCGGACGACTCGGCGCTACGACCGATGGGCCGCGCGACGTCCGGTGTCACGGGAATGAAGTTCCGCGACGGCGATCACCTGCTGTCAATGGACGTCGTCAGGGACACCGACGACGCCTTCGTCTTCGTGGTGACAGAGGGCGGGTACGCCAAGCGAACCCCGATCGCCCAGTATCGGCTGCAGGGCCGGGGCGGCCTGGGGATCAAGGTCGCGAAGCTGACGGACGAGCGCGGCGACCTGGTCGGGGCCATGATCGCTGGCGAGGACGACGAGGTGCTCGTAGTCATGGAGCGGGGCAAGGTGGTCCGCTCGGCGGTGACCGGCGTCCCGGCGAAGGGCCGCGACACGATGGGTGTGGTGTTCGCCAAGCCCGACACCGGTGACCGGATCATCGCCGTCGCTCGGAACTCGGAGCGGACGTTGGGCGAGGAGGACGAATCAGCCCCAACTGAGGACTTTACGTCACCGATTGATCACGGCACGTCACTAGCCTCGAGTGTGGAGAGCGCTGTGGATAGTATCGGCGAGGTCCCGGGGGACTCTGGTGCGGCGGCCGGCGCTGAATCCGGCGCGGGGAGCGCCGGTGATACCGATGGCGTAGCGTCGCCCGAGGCGTACGACGACGGAGGTGAGGCGTGAGCGAGCACTGCATGCGAATACGGCAGGGCGCCCGGCTCATGCCGAAGACTCCGTTCCGTCCGGTGCGCGATTCGGGGATTACTCGGGTCGTCAGCCCGGGCACCGCGTGGGTGACGGCGAGCCACAGTGAGGAGACGGCGTGAGCTCGTCCGAGCAGAGGCCCGCCTTGGGTTCGGCGCGAGTGGCCGGCGGCACGGCGTCCGCAGCGACGACATCCACGCGACAGACGCCCCCCGACACGCCGCAGGTCTCGAACGCTGCCGAGCCGATCACCACCCCGCCCACCCCAGCCGCTTCGTCGTCGGACGCGCCGTCGGGTGCGGGGCCTTCGCCCGCCGCGTCCTCCGCAGCGGCGCCTCCGGTCAAGATCTCGGACGCGGCATCGTCCGCTGCACCCAAGCCCGACGTTTCCAGCCCGGCCGCCGCTAACGGCCGACCGGTCGGAGCGGCTGAGGCAGCCGCAGCGAGAGCAGTGGCGGCCGGTGGCGCCGCGGTACGTCCCGTGGTCGCGAGTCCAAGCCAGCCGGCGGCAAAGCCGCTGGTCACGAACACCCCCACCGGGGGGCCGCCTCCCTCGTCGGGTGCGGCACCCGCCTCGTCGGCTCGGCCGGCGACTGGATCTGGAGGCAGTCGGGTGACAAGCTCCGCGACGCCGGCCCCCTCGGCCGCCGGCCTCGGGTCGGCCTATGAGTCCGCCGGTTACGCGTCTAGCGGCTACTCCATGCCGTCCGCCGGGCCGTCTGCCGGGCCGTCCACCGGGGAACGGCAGGCGACGGGTGCGCGCCCGGCCGCCCCGCCGTCGTCGAGCCCCATGGCGTCCGGTGAGCGGGGCGCGCCCCGGACCGTCCGGCTGACTCTGGCCAGCATCGACCCCTTCTCGGCCATGAAGCTGTCGTTCCTGCTGTCTGTGGCGGCGGGGATCGCGCTGGTCGTGGCAAGCATCGTGCTGTGGTCGGTGCTCAACGGGATGGGCGTGTTCGACCAGATCAACGGTGTCCTGGGCGACGTCGGCGGCGCCGAGGCGAATTTCGACATCTACAAGTACGTGGGATTCGGCCGGGTGGTGTCGATCAGCACGGTGCTCGCGGTCATCAACGTGCTGCTGATCACCGCGCTGTCCACGATCGGTGTCGTGCTGTACAACATCGGATCGGGCCTCGTCGGCGGACTCCACGTGACGCTGTCCGACGACTAACCGTCGCCGGAAAGTCGGTTTGGGTGGCCCCACCTGGCTGGGGTACCCTCGTCCGGCGTCGTGCACACGGGCCTATAGCTCAGTCGGTTAGAGCGCTTCCCTGATAAGGAAGAGGTCGGAAGTTCAAGTCTTCCTAGGCCCACCAACTTCATGATCACGGAAGATCCGGCTGTCCATAGCCGCCAGATCTTCCGTGATCATGTCGCTTGACACGCTCCTGGGCTAAGGCGACCCTCGCAACCATGGGATCGCCGCCGACGGCGCCCTCGAGGCAGACGGTAGTGCCGGTGCCGTGGTGGCTCCGGCTCTTCCTGTTGATCAACGTGATTCAGGACGCCGGGATCGGCGTCAGCGGTTGGCTGTCCCCAGCCGGAATCGTGATCCCCCTCAAAGGGCTCACCCCGCTCAACGCGCGCTTCGTCGCCTCGCTCTACCTCGGTGGCGGTGTCGTCATACTGGTGGCGGCCTTCGCCCGACGCGCGGTCGATACCCGGCTGGCGCTGTACAGCTTCCTCGCGATCACCGTGCTTGTGCTTGTGATGACGCTCGCCTACTGGGACCGGTTCACCGTCGACGGCGTCCCCTGGCTGTGGCTCACCACCTACGTGGTTGATCCGGTCGTCGCGACGATCGCGCTGGCGTCACTGCGATTGACGCGGCCTGGCGAGCCGGGCAGGCATGGGCTGACCGGCCTCTTTGTCGGTCAGTCCGCCGTGCTCGGAGTGGTGGGGCTGGCCCTGCTGTCGGCCGCGCCGGCCATGCTGGACGCCTGGCCCTGGACCATCACGCCGATCCTGGCACGCGTCTACGCCGCCTTCCTTTTGGCCTTCGCCATCGGCGCGGGGCTGGCCGCCGTCGAGCGACGGCCGGCGGCCCTAGCGGGATTCCTGCTTGGTTCGCTGGTGCTATTTGCGTTGTCGTTCGCCGCTTCGCTGATTCACCAGTCGCGCTTCGATGACGGGATCAGCAGCTGGCTGTGGTTCACCGTTCACGGTCTGAGTCTGGTCGCATTCGCAGCCGCCCTGGTGACTCTGCGCCGTCCCGACATACACGCTCGTCCGGTGGCGGTCCAGTCGTGAATGGGCACGTTCCGCGATGGCCCGGCCTTTACCTGGTCGGCGTAGGCCTCCTGCTGCTACTGCAGGGGGCCACCGGGTTGTTGCTGCGCGCCACCGGGCGGGACCCCCATGCGACCACCCGACTGCTCAGTGATCCGCTTCACTCCACCATCCACGTGGTCTGGGGCGTCGTCATGCTCGTTGTCCTCGTGGGTGGCAATCAGCGCGCGCAGCGAACCACGCTCCTGGCGTTCGGGCTCTTCTACCTGGCATTCCTGGTGATCGGCCTGGTCGTGCACCATCCGTTGGGGATGCAGATCGACGGAAAGGAGAACGCCTTCCATGCGGTCATCGCCCCCTTGGCCCTGGCCGTCTGGGCGCTGGACCGTCGGCTACGGGGTGGGCGCGCGACCGCACTGGACCTGGAAGGTGCGTCGTGACTCCGATCGCGCTCCTTGCGTCGTTGGCCGCGGTGGCCATGGTCATCGGAGTGGCACGGAATCGGCTGCCGTGGGACGTCGTGAGATTCGGTTACATCCTCGGATTCGGGACTCCGCTGCTCGGGCTCGCGTACGCCATCTGGCAGTTGTGGCATCGCTGGGTCGGCTGGCCGGAGATCGCCATCCTCCTCATCGCATACTTCTCGACCGGCGTGGGGATGACCGTGGGTTACCACCGACTCCTGGCGCACCGTAGCTTCGAGACGCAACCCGGCGTGAAGGCGGTCCTCCTCGTGCTCGGCGCGATGTCGATGCCGGCGCGGCCGTTGGACTTCGCCGCCTACCACCTCCAACACCATGCGCATGCCGACCACGAGGGGGATCCGCACAGCCCTCGTGACGGGCTCCTTCATGCGCACATCGGGTGGACTTTGAGCCGCAACCGGCCCGACCGGGAGCGCTACTGTCGGCACCTGCTGAACGATCGTGTCGTCGTCTTCATCGACCGGACAACGCTGCTGTGGTTCGGGCTGGGACTCCTGCTGCCGGTGGCGGCCGATGGCTGGCGGGGATTCCTGTGGGGCGGGCTGGTCCGGATGGCACTGCAGAACCATGCCACCTTCGCCGTCAACTCCATCTGCCACGCGTTCGGCTCTCGCCCGTTCAAGACCAGGGACCAGAGCCGGAACAACTTGCTCATCGCCCTGTGGTCGTTCGGTGAGGGGTGGCACAACAACCACCACGCCTTCCCCTCCGTCGCGTTTCATGGCTTCGGCTGGCGGCAGCCGGACCTCAGCGGGTTGCTGATCCGCGGTCTCGAGCGCACGGGTCTGGCGTGGAACGTGCGCCGGGCACCCGAGGGTGCCATCGCGCGTCGCCGCTCCGGATCTCTTCCGGCCGCACAGCAGGCCGACGCGGAGATGCCGGCCCGGTGAGGATCGGGATCATCGACATCCTGGCCCTTCCGGCACACCATCCGTCGGAACGCCTGTATCGCGTTCTGTTCACGAAACAGTTCATGAGCATCACGCCGCAGGCGATCTCGGTGTGGTGCCGCCGCCTCGGTCATCGGACCTTCTATGCGGCGTACTGCGGAATCGGCGACGCACACACCCTGCTCCCACGCGATCTCGACGTGGTGTTCGTGGCGACGTACACCCAAGCCAGCCCCATCGCCTACGCCCTTGGCATCTGGTATCGCCGGGCGGGGGCCCGAACCGTCATCGGCGGTCCGCATGCGAAGGCATTCCCGGCGGATTGCCGACGCTTCTTCGACCTCGTGGTGCAGGACTGCGACGAGTCACTTATCGCCGACATCCTCGCCGGACACTTTGATCCGGGGAGTGTGATCTCGAGCGCCAGGCCGTTCGACGACGTTCCCACGGTCGAAGAGCGCATGCCCGAGATCCGCGCGTCCGCGTACTACGCCGGTGGCCGGTGGCCCTTGGCCTTCTCGACCATCCCGATGCTGGCCAGCGTGGGATGCCCGTACCGATGCGACTTCTGCATCGACTGGAGCACCTCCTACCGCGAGCTGCCGCACGCGAGGTTGGCTGCGGATCTTCAGTACATCGCCCGCCATGCTCGTCGAGCATTCATGATGTTCCACGACCCCAACTTCGCTGTGAAGTTCGACCAAGTCTTCGCCGTGCTGGAGGGGATTCCGCCGGATCGACGGCCGCCGTACATGTTCGAGAGCTCGTTGACCGTACTGCGGGGTGAACGCCTGGCGCGGCTCAAGCACACCAACTGCGCCATGGCCGCCCCGGGCGTCGAGTCCTGGACCGACTACTCCGCCAAGGCCGGAGTCGGCCGCACCACAGGCATGGCGAAGGTCGCGCGGGTCGCGGAGCATTTCCGGCAGCTCAGCGAGCACGTCCCCTATCTCCAAGCAAACTTCATATTTGGCCTCGACAGTGATCGGGGTGACGGCCCGGTGCAACTGACCAAGGAATTCATGGATCGCACGCCGTTCGTCTGGCCGGCTATCAACATCCCGATGCCGTTCGGCGGCACGCCGTTGTACGAGCAACTCCTTGCCGATGATCGGGTGCTCACGGCCATGCCATTCGGGTTCTACTACGCGCCCTACCTGGTCACCATTCCGCGGCACTACGACCCCGCGGACTATTACGCAAAGCTCCTCGATCTGTTGGAACACGCCACCTCGCCATCGATGCTCGCACGGCGGCTGAGCAGCACCTCCAGCCGGAGAGTACGACTCATCCACCGCGTGCGGACCGCGGGGACACGAGCAGCGATGACGCAATATCGCACCATTGCGGCTTTGCTCAAGAGCGACGCCAGGTTCAGGGCCTTCCACGAGGGGCGTAGCGCCAGGCTCCCCGATTTCTACGAGCGCGCATATGAGCGCATGCTGGGCCAGTACGCCTCGCTCCTCGCTCCAACTGACCGGACGCCGCTCACGTCATGATCCCGGAAGATCCGGTTGTCCATGGGCACCGGATCTTCCGTGATCATGTGGCGCGCCATCGTGGCGGCCTGGCTGCTTTGGTTCGGCCATGCGGCAGGCCATAGAGTGAGATCGTCGCGGTCCGCGTCGAGACGTGACCCGGGCGCGCGCCGTCGCGCCATGAGGCGTGCAACCAGGCGGTACTGGCCGCCGGTCCCTTCGGGAGGATTTCGTGAAGAAGCTCTTGGTCCTCGTGCTTGCCGCCGGTGCCGGGTTTGCGGTGTGGCGGAAGGTCGAGTCCAGCAAGTCCGAGCAAAAGCTGTGGGCGGAGGCGACCGACAAGGTCAGCTGAACGTCTGGAGCCGACGGGCTCACCCCGTCGGCTCTCCCGGGGGCGTGGCGCAATTGGCAGCGCACTTGCTTTGCAAGCAAGGGGTTACGGGTTCGAGTCCCGTCGCCTCCACCCCAGGTAATTGGCGGACCAGGTCGTTCTGGACCCCGTAGCCAGGCCGAACGCCGTCCATGGTCGGGCGCCCCCGCTCGAATCCGCTCGAATCCGCGCGCTCGACTCGCGGGGACGGACCACGCGCGCGGGCCGGCCCTGGCCGGTGGGGAAAACATTTCCCGTGTCGGGCTGTCGATTTCCCGGCTCGGCGTTCGTCTTAGCGCGTGACCATCCGGTGGTGATGAGGAGGAAGCGATGAAGTACGTCATGCTGATCTATCAAGGCCCCGCGCTGGAGCGACAGGCCGCGCTGCCCCAGGACGAGCAAAAGCAGGTCTCCGCGGACTATCAGGCGATCAATCAGACGCCGGGCGTCACCCCTGGGCTGCCGATGGGCCTGGCCGAGAACGCGACCACCGTGCGGGTCGAGGGCGGCAAGACCCTGACCACGGACGGTCCGTTCGTCGGGATGAAGGAGGCCGTCGGCGGGTGGTTCATCCTGGAGGCCGACGACCTGGACGCGGCTATCGAGGTGGCCGCCCGCGTGCCGGCAGCGCGTTACGGTGGCGCGGTCGAGATCCGCCCCTCGGAGGTGTATTGGTAACGACGCTCGACCAGGTCTTCCGTGAGGAATGGGGCCGCGTCCTGGCCACCCTGATCGGCTTCCTCGGCGACTTTGACCTCGCCGAGGAGGCCGCGCAGGAGGCGTTCGCGATCGCCGCCGACCGGTGGCCACGCGACGGGGCCCCCAGTAACCCGCGCGCCTGGTTGATGACGACGGCCCGCAACCGAGCGACGGATCGCATCCGCCGCGACCGGGCCATTGCGACCAAGTTCGGTCTGCTCGTCGCAGACGATCGTGCCGAGGTGCCGATGAAGACCACGTCGTTTCCGGACGAGCGCTTGGAGCTCATCTTCACCTGCTGTCACCCGGCGCTGGCGGTTGAGGCGCAGGTTGCGCTGACTCTGCGCACTCTTGGCGGGTTGAGCACCGACGAGATTGCCCGTGCGTTCCTGGTGCCGGAGCGCACGATGGCGCAGCGCCTGGTGCGGGCCAAACGCAAGATCAAAGCTGCGGGAATCCCGTTTCGAGTGCCCCCGGTTCACCTGCTCCGCGAGCGTCTCGACGCCGTTCTCGCCGTTGTCTACCTGATCTTCAACGAAGGGTATGGCGGCCGTGACGAGCTGGCGGCCGAGGCGATCTGGTTGGGGCGCGCGCTGGCCGAACTGCTTCCGAAGGAGCCCGAGGTGCGCGGGCTGCTGGCGATGATGCTGTTGCACGACTCCCGGCGCGAGGCGAGGTTCAGCGACGGCGAACTCGTGTTGCTCGGCGATCAGGACCGGTCACGCTGGAACACCGAGCAGATCGCCGCTGGGCGCGCCGAACTCGACCACGCGCTGGCCATGGGCGGCCGCGGGCCGTATGTCCTGCAGGCCGCCATCGCGTCGTTGCACGCCGAGATGCCGTGCGACTGGGCGCAGATCGCGGCGCTGTACGGCGAGCTCACCCACCTCACCGGCTCACCGGTCGTGGAGCTCAACCGCGCCATCGCCATCGCCGAGACCGAAGGCCCCGAGGCCGGCCTGCGCATTGTCGACCAACTCGGTCTCCACGACTTCCGTTACCTGCACTCGACCAGGGCCGAACTGCTGCGACGTCTCGGGCGCACCGATGAGGCGCGTGAGGCCTATCGACGTGCCAGACAACTCACCGACGACAGTGCCGAACGGCGCTTCCTCGAACGCCGGCTCACCGAACTCGCCGACACGACAGGTCCGGGCTAGGGCTAGCCCCCCTCGGCGCCGGCGGAGCGGACGACGCTAGGTGGTGACCGCCGGTTCCGGCTCGGCAGGGACCTCGTCGAGGGGGACATCGGACTTCGCGGCCAGTGCGCTGGGCCACCAGATGGCGCGACCGATGTCGAGGTTCAACGCCGTCACCAGCACCGACCGCACGATCATGGTGTCCAGCAGGACGCCGAACGCGACCGCGAACCCGATCTCCGCGAACGCGACCATGGGCAGAGTGGCCAGGACGGCGAAGGTTCCGGCGAGCACCAGCCCGGCCGAGGTGATGACACCCCCGGTGGCGGCGAGCCCGATCAGGGCGCCGCGGCGGGTGCCCTGCCGACGAGTCTCCTCGTGGACGCGGGTCATCAGGAAGATGTTGTAGTCGATCCCGAGGGCGACCAGGAACACGAAGACGAACAGTGGGAATGACGTGTCGACGCCGGCGAAGCCGAACAGGTGCTGGAAGATCAGCACGCTCACGCCGAGCGCTGCCGCGAAGGAGAGCACGACGGTGGCGACGAGGAGCACAGGCGCGACGATCGCGCGCAGCAGCAGCGCGAGGATCAGGAACACGACGAACAGGACGATCGGCATGATGAGCCGGTCGTCGTGCGCGGCCGCGCGGTCGACGTCGAGTGCGACCGCGGTGTTTCCGCCGACCAGCGCGTCACCTCCCGGGACGGCGTGGGCGCTGGCGCGTACCCGGTCGATGGTGGCCCGAGCCGCGGGGCTGTCCGGGGCGTCCCGCAGGGTCGCCTGCAGGAAGGCACGGTCGCCGATGGTGCGGGGCTCGCTGACGGAGTCGATCCCGGGGGTGGCCGCAACGGCTTCGCGGACGGCGGAAGCCTCCGCGGCGGACGCGACGACGTCGACCGGTTGGCCGGAGCCCGCCGGGAAGTGCCGGGCGAGGACCTCCTCGCCGACGATCGATGCCGGCTTGTCGATGAAGCTGTCCTTGTTGGCCAGCACGCCGGCGTTGAGGTCGAGCAGGCCGAGGGCGAAGACGCCGAGAACGATCGTGGTCACCCCCCACACCACGCGCGGTCGCCGGGCGATGCGCCGCCCGGTGCGCGCCCACAGCCCCTTCTCGGTCGGCTCCGCGGAGCCGAACCGAGGCTTGACCGGCCAGAACACCCAGCGCCCCAGGACGACGAGCAGCGCGGGCAGCAGCGTGAGCATCGCCGCCAAGGCGACCGCGATGCCGATCGCCAGCACCGGGCCGAGGTCGCGGGTCGAGTTCATCTCGGCGATCAGCAGGCACAGCATGCCTGCCGCCACCGTGGCCGCGGACGCGATGATCGCAGCGCTGGCCCGGCGCAACGCGAACGCCATCGCCTCGTGCCGGTCCTCATGGCGCCGCAGCTCTTCGCGGTATCGGGCCACCAGCAGCAAGGCATAGTCGGTTCCCGCACCGAAGACGAGCACGGTCAAGATTCCCGAGCTTTGCGCGTTGACGGTGAGACCCCCGTATTCGGCCAGGAGGTAGACGACGGCTTGCGCGGTCATGAGCGCGACGAATGCGGAGATCACCGGGAGTAGCCACAGGCTGGGGCTGCGGTAGGTCAGCAGCAGGATGATGATGACCACGCCCGCGGCGGCGAACAACAGAGTCGAGTCGATGCCGGAGAAGGCCTCGGCGAAGTCCGCCGACACACCGCCGGGACCTGTGACGTAGACAGCGAGCCCGTTGGCGTTCTCGCTGGCGATGCTGCGGAAACCGTCCACGATGCCCGGCAGATCCTGCCATCCGTTGGCGCCGATGTCCGTGCTGACCACCACCTGCAGCGCCTGCCCGTCCTGTGACGGCACTGGGCCCTGCGGCTGCCCGACCACCTGGTCAATGGCGCTGAACCTGCTGACGTCGCCGGCCACCTTGGCTTCGTCCGCGTCAGTCACCCCGCCCGGTCGCTCGTACACGATGACGGTGGGGATGGTGTCCGCTGACTGGAAGGCCGTGGCCGCCTGCAGCACCTTCGTCGACTCGGCGCTGCTCGGCAGCCAGTTGACCGAGTCGTTCTCCTGCGCACCGGTGAGCTTGCCCGCCAGCGGCCCGGCTACCACTACCGCGATGATCCAGAGGACCACCACCACCCACTTGGTCCTTCGGCCAGCTAGGAAGGTGGCGATTCGGTGTGTCGGGCTCATCGATGCTCCCCCGTGGGGCGTAGGTCGGTCTGGGCGCGTAGGAGAGTGGAAAGTCTTGGACCCCTGGTCACCAAGTCTCCACCACGTGGATGGTCGACTGCGAACGTTATTCCCCCGGAACGGGATGCGTCGGGCCGAGCAACCGTGGGTGACTCATGCACGAGGCGGCGAGCCGGAGAGCGCGACTGCGAGACTGAGGGGATGACAGGCGATCTGCCCGCGGTGTTGCGCCGCGGCACCAAGGCCGACCTCGATTCGCTGGAACCGCTGTGGGTCGGCGTCCACCACCGGCATGCGGAAGCGATGCCGGAGCTGGCGCCGTACGTCGACGACCCGGAGTCATGGGCGGTCCGGCGGGAGCTGTACGCCGAACTGCTGGGCAAGGACGGCACGGTCCTGCTGCTCGCCAGCGTCGGCACCGCGCTGGTCGGCTACGGCCTGGCGCACGTCATGAACACCGGCGACACCTGGATCCCCGACACGTGGCGCACCGGCTCACCGATCGGGGAGATCGAATCTCTCGCTGTCACGCCGGCGTATCGGGGCCGCGGTATCGGCGCCCGCTTGCTCACCGAACTTGAGCGCGCGCTGCGCGATGCCGGCATACAGGATCTGATCCTCGGCGTCCTGCCGGGGAACGACTCAGCGATTCGCCTCTATGAGCGCCACGGGTACCGCCCCACCTGGCTGTACCTGTCCAAGTGGGAGGGGCGCTGACTGTTCACGCTGTCGCCGTCCGCGTGGAGTCCAGCTTGTCCAGCCAGCGACTGATCCCGGCCGCGATCTGGGCCGGCCGGTCCTCGGGCAGGAAATGGATTCCAGGCCCGATGTTGGTGACCGTGTGGGAGCGACCGTGTGTGCGGCACCAGGCAACCTCCGTCTCGGTGATCACGGCGCCTGGGCTGGCGTGCATGAGAAGTGTCGCGACATTCGGATCTCGGATGACGTCCTGGTTCGTGAGCACGATCTCGGCCACGTCGGCGGGCGATCCATCGATGGGAATCTCCCGCACCCAGCGCAGCATCGGTTTGCGAGTCTCGGGAAGCAGGAACGGCTCTCGGTAGGCGTTCATCTCCTCCGATGTCAACGTGCGCAACGTCCCGGCCGGCAGGATTTCCTCGATGAACATGTTGTCCTGCAGGATCCGTTGCTCGCCCACGCCGGGCGTGCGTAGTTGGCTGAACAGTGCGCGGGCCCCGTCATCGAGATCGTCCCAACGCTCGATGGGATGGATGTGACCCTCCAGAACGGCCACGCCGTTGACTCTGTCAGGGAATCGGCGGGCATAGTGCAGGGCTATGACGGCGCCCCAGTCGTGACCGACCAGCGTGACCGTGTCAAGATTCACCGCGTCGATGAAGGCGTCGACGTACGCGATGTGGTCGATGAGGCGGTATTCGATGTCCGGCTTGTCCGATCGCCCCATTCCCATCAGGTCCAGTGCCAAGCAGCGGCGTCCGTTGAGCGCCACGGGACCGATGACGTTGCGCCAGAGGAACGACCATGTCGGGTTGCCGTGCAGAAAGAGCACCGGATCTCCGACGCCGTCCGCCACGTAGCTCATGGACGACCCCTGGACCTGCACCCGTCGACGCGTCGCTCCAGGCGAGACGTTCACAGTGGCGCCTCCTTGCGCGTTCGGCGGGCAGCCGGGCACCAGTAAACCGGAAGCAGTGCAGTGGAGGTGGCGATTAGCGTGCTGCCCATGACCGACCAACACCCCAGGCCGGCAACTGAACCCAACGACCTGCCGAGGTTGTTTCTCCAGCGGGCCAACGCCGGCGATGTGGACGGCGTCGTGGCGCTGTACGAACCCGATGCTGTATTGACCTTCCCCCCGGGGAACGTCGCCACCGGCATCGATGCCATCCGCGCCGTGTATGAGCGCTTTCTTGCCGGTCGGCCGACGCTCGCACCGGGCGAGCAGCAGCCCGCGCTTGTCGTGGGCGACCTGGCGCTGACCTCGACCCGCCTTGCGGGGGGCGGCGTCACCGTCGAGGTGGCCCGCCGCCGGCCGGATGGCACGTGGCTGTGGGCGATCGATCGGTTCGACATCCTTCAGTAGCGCCAGGCTTGACGCATTCCCATATCGGCATATGATGATGTCGTGGCACGCGCAGCGACGACATCCGACGCGTTCAATGCCGTCGCCGAGCCCCGGCGCCGGGAGATCCTTGACCTCCTTGCCGCCGGCGAAAGGCCGGTGAACGACCTGGTGCGCCTGCTCGGGCTGGCCCAGCCGCAGGTGTCGAAACACCTGCGGGTGCTCCGCGACGTGGGGGCGGTCGACGTCCGGGACGAGGGACGGCAGCGCCTCTACCGGCTGAACGGCCCCGCGCTCAAACCCATCCACGAGTGGGTGACCCAATACGAGCACCTGTGGTCGGAGCGGTTCGAGCGATTGGACGTCGTGCTGGAGGAGCTCAGGGACCGTGCGAAGTGAACACGCAGAAGTGAGTAGGGAGAACTGAGATGGGACCGACAACCAGCAGCGGGACGGCGAAGGTCACCCTCCCCACGGACGAGCAAATCCTCATCACCCGCGAGTTCAACGCCCCGAAGCACCTGGTCTACCGGGCATGGACCACGCCGGACCTGGTGACGCGTTGGTGGGCCGGACGGCGCGGCAGGATGACCAGCGTCGAGATCGACCTACGCGTGGGCGGCACGTGGCGCTACGTCATGATGACCAACGCCGGGTTCGAGATCGCTTTCCACGGCGAGTTCCGCGAGATCGTGCCGGAGGAGCGGATCGTCACGACCGAGGTCTTCGAGATGCCGGAGCCGATCGCGGAGGCCGACATTCCGCTGAACGTCGTGACGTTCACGGAGGTGGACGGGCGCACGCAGCTGTCGCTCCTCGCACAGACGTCGCGCCGGGAGATCCGCGACATGATCCTAGATTCCGGCATGGAGGGCGGGATGCAGGAGCAGATGGACCTCCTGGAGGAGCTGGCAGTTTCGCTGCGCTAGGAGGGCCGCGCTCGACGCGATCACGTGGACGGGCCGACCTGCATCCACGGTGAGACCATCGCAGTGGAGGTACCGGTCGATCCCGGGAGGAGCGATGCCGTCCGACGAGCACCGGATAGCAACGGATGTCGCGGACTCCGAGACGAGGAACCGCACACCGGCTCCGCCGGAATCGGATCGTGGGCTTCCCCGGTCACTGCGCATCGCGGTCGTCGCGGTGGCCGGCATCCTCGGCGTCGCGGTGGCGTTCAACCTGCTCACCGGCGCGGTGGACCGGCTCAACCCCTTCCGGAACGGCGTGGTGCAGCAGCGAACCATCGATCGGTCCGGTCCGGCGGTCCTGCGTGCGATTACCGACCTCGGCGAGTTCCATGCGGCGAGCGGATACTACGAGCTGGTCATCGACGTCGAGCACGACGTCAAGCCCGCACCGTCATTCCTTGCCGGTGAGCGGGTGCTGTTCGTCGCCGCCGGAACGGTCGACGTCGCGGTGGACCTGCGCGGCCTCAGCACGCGGTCGGTGACGGTGAACGACGCGCGGACGGCCGCGACCATCTCCCTGCCGCGGCCACGGCTGACCGAACCGCGGGTGGACCCGGAACGCAGCTACATCTACAGCCGGCAACGCGGTCTGGTGAACCGATTGCGGGACGCCGTGACGCAGAACCCCACCGGGGAGCGGGAGCTGTACACCCTTGCCGCACAGCGACTCACGCAGGCTGCGCAGCAGACCGGTGAGCTGACCAGGCGCGGTGAGACGAACACCCGCGCCACGCTGCAGGGGTTGCTCCGGTCACTCGGCTTCACGGACGTGACCGTCACGTTCACCTGATCCCACGCGACGTCGCAACCGCGCCTGAAAGTGCCGGGGGCCTGGAAGTGCCGGGGCAGCCACCCGCATCGGTGACCACCCCGGCACTTGAACCAACCCGACCGAGTGCCGGTCGTCGGGGTCGGGTACCGCTTCTCAGGTGTGCGAACTCGAGCCGCGGGAGCCGCGCGACCGGCCGCCGCTGTGTGCCGGCTCGCCGCGGCTCTCGCCGTCCTCGCCTGCCTCGGTGACGTCTTTGGCCGGGGCTTCCTCGCTCGAGGCAAGGCCTTCGCGGGTTCCGGGGCCTTCGCCCAGGCCGCCTCCACCCAATTCGCCGGTCGTGTAGACGTCTCCGGGGTCGGACGGCGACGCGGTCGCGGCGTCCGCGCCCGATGCCGTGGGCGTCGTCGACGGCGTACCGACTCCCGACTCCGACATCGGCTCGGCCGTGCTCGCCGTGGAACCGGTGCTCGCCGTGGAACCGGCGCCCGCCGTCGAGGTGGGTCCGGCCCACGACGCTGTGGAACCGGACGTCGAGGTGGAGGGGGTCTCCACGGTCTGGCTGGGCCGTGTCCCGGGCTCCGTCATGGCGCCTGGCGTCCAGGTGTCCTGCCGCCTGCGCTTCAGCGCCGCGAAGCCGGCCGCGCCACCCGCGCTCAGTGCGGCCAGCAGCGCGACACGGCGGCGGCGCTTCCGCCGGCGTTCCTTCTTCTTCGACGGCAACTGCTCCATCGCCTGGGCCGCAGCTGCCTGAGTGCCTTCGACCGCCTGGTCTCGGGCTGCGGCTGCGGCCGCGGCGGCTGCGGTCGCGGCCTCGGCGAGGCGCGGCAGCACGTCGTCGACGATCTTGTCTCGGGCGACCACGGCCGCGGCCCCACCACGCTCTCGAGCGGTCTCCATGGCGACCGAGGCGGCCGGGACGACCTTCTCGCGTGCCTTCTCGCGCGCCGTCTCGACGACGGGCACGACTCGCTCCGCGACGTGCGCACCGCGATCACGGGCCTCGTGTGCCGCGGACTCAACGGCCGGCGCGATCCGGCCCTTCACGCTTGCGAACTGCGACTTCGCATTCTTCTTGGCCCGCGCCCGCCTGCTTCGGATCTTCACAGGTCCTCCTCGACTCGTCGCGGCGTCGACCGATCTCTCTCCATCGTCACCGGATCCCGTCCGCACGCCACCCGAGGTGAACGACTCACTACCGGCGGCTGACACGGTGGATGACACCGCAGCTCACATGGTGGCTGATCCGACAGCTGACCAAGAAGCCGACACGGTGGTCGGCGGGCCTGCGGTCAGCCGGCCGAACCCTGCATGACAGACTGCGACGACGAGAAGGCGACGTAAAAGCGACCAATGAACCGGACGACGCGGCCGTCGAGCGGCCGTACCGGCGCATCCGGCACCAATCCACGACAAATCCGTGAAGGGACACCCACCGGTGACCGAGCCACTCCCCTCGACCCTGTACGCAACGCTGCACACCAATCGAGGCGACATCCGGCTACAGCTGTTTCCCGACCACGCACCCAAGACGGTCCGCAACTTCGTCGAGCTCGCGGAGGGCACGCGCGAATGGAAGGATCCCCGAACCGGCCAGTCGACCATGGCGCCGCTCTACGAAGGCGTCGTTTTCCACCGCGTCATCAAGGGTTTCATGATCCAGGGCGGTGACCCGCAGGGTGACGGCCGCGGTGGCCCCGGCTACACGTTCGACGACGAGATCCATGGCGAACTGCTGTTCGACAAGCCGTACTTGCTGGCGATGGCGAATGCCGGGAAGCGCATGGGCCGCGGCACCAACGGCTCGCAGTTCTTCATCACCGTCGCGCCGACCGCCTGGCTGCACGGCAAGCACACGATCTTCGGCGAGGTGGCCGACGACAAGAGCCGCCAGGTGGTGGACGCCATCGTGAGCTCGCCGACCGGGCCGCAGGACCGCCCGGTCGAGGACGTCGTCATCGAACGCGTGTCGATCGAACGGGAGTGAGACAGCGGTGCAGCCAGCGGAAGCCCGGCCGATCGGCGCGGGAGTGACCGGCCGGTGAGCATGGAGCCCGTGCAGGAGCCGGCAGGTGCGCAGTCCCCGCCGGTCTGTCCCCGCCATCCCGATCGGGAGTCCTACGTCCGCTGCCAGCGGTGCGAACGTCCGGTCTGCCCGCAGTGCCAGCGGCCCGCGGCGGTCGGAGTGCAATGCGTCGACTGCGTTCGGGGGCAGGCGCGTACGGCTCGAAGCGCTCGGACGGTCTTCGGCGGGATGGCCCGGCAGGGCAATCCGCGCGTCACCCAAGGCTTGATCGCCGTGTGCGCGCTGGTGTACGTCGCGCAGATCGTTCCGGGCTCCACCGTCACGGAGCGCTTCGACTACGTGCCGGTCCTGACCTTGGCGGACCCGTACCGGCTGATCACCTCCGCGTTCCTGCACTCCCCGAACCTGATCTTGCACATCTTGTTCAACATGTACGCCTTGTGGCTGGTGGGGCCGCACCTGGAGAGCCTGCTGGGCCGCACGAGATTCCTGGCGCTGTACCTCTTGTCGGCCTTCGGTGGGTCGGTGGGCTTCCTGCTCCTGGCGGATCCGACGGATCCGAACTCATGGCTGCGTGGCGCCGTCGGCGCGTCCGGCGCGGTCTTCGGGCTCTTCGCCGCGGAGTTCGTCATCCTGCGCCGACTCGGGCGCGACGCCGGCCCGATCGTGGTCATGATCGGGATCAACCTGGTGATCGGCTTCCTGCCGAACATCAACGTCGCCTGGCAGGCCCACCTTGGCGGGCTTGTGACCGGTGGCCTGGCCACCGCGGCGATCGCCTACGCGCCGAAGGCGCAGCGAGTTGCAGTGCAGGTCGCGGGTCTGGCGGCGATCGCGATCGCACTGGTCGTGCTGATCGCCCTCAAGGTGGCGATTTCTCCCGAAGGGGTCTTCCCCACCTAGTGCCCCGGCTCTAGCCCCGACTCGCGTTGCTGTAATTCCACAGGTGTGAGTAACCCTGTGGATGAGGCGAAGCGGCCTCAGCGCCAGCGGGTCGTCATCCCGAAACCGGTCAGCAGGATGCCGAATCCGATCAGGAGGTTGAAGTCCTGGATGCCGGGGACCGGGTACTTCGACTGGGTGATGTAGTACGCCACGATCCAGGCCAGTCCGATGACCAGCAGGCCCACCATGACGGGCACGAACCATCTGGCATTCGGCTTGCGCGCCCCGGCCTTAGCCGGTGGCGGGGTGAAGGCGCTCTTGCGCCGGACCCTCGACTCGGGCATCTCTCCTCCAACGGCCAGGCCCAACGACCAAGCACATTCACGACGAGCAGGCTGACGGCGGGCCGCACCGGCCCGGGCACTAGCGTAGTGCGGGTGTCCTGGAAGCTCGCCGTCTCGGTGCGCGCCCTGCGCGCGCGTCCCGGCTCGTTCGGCGTCGGACTCGTGCTCGTGGCGGCCGGTCTGATGTTCACCACCAGCGCCCAGACCGCCAAGGGCACCCAGCTGCGCCCCGATCAGGCCGACCTGACCGCCTTGATCCACTCCGAGACCGCGCAGTTCCGATCCCGGTTGGACCGCGCGGCTGAGCTGCGCCAGGAGATCCGCGAACGCACCCGGGCCGTGTCCGCCGGAAACGCGGCGTTGTCCGGGCTGGAGGACCAGGTCGAACAGTTGGGTCTCGTCTCCGGTGTCGAGCCGCTGCGGGGGCCCGGGGTGGTGGTGTCGCTGGACGACGCGCCGCGCGACGCCCCCGTGCCGCCGCAGGCCGGACCGGACGACCTCGTCGTCCACCAGCAGGACGTCCAGGCGGTGGTCAACGCGCTGTGGGCCGGCGGCGCGGAGGGCATGATGCTCCAGGACCAGCGGGTGATCGCGACGAGTGCCGTCCGCTGTGTCGGTAACACGCTCATCCTGCAGGGGCGGGTGTACTCGCCGCCGTACGTGATCACCGCGGTCGGTGACGTGGCGGGAATGCGGCGCGCCCTGCGGGAGTCGCCGGAGGTCGCCTACTACCTGGAGTATGTGCGGTCGCTGCGGCTGGGCTGGTCGGTGCGCACGCGCGGGCAGCTCGACCTGCCCGCCTACGCCGGCTCGTTGGAACTCCAGCACGCCCGTGTCGCCGGCAACCCGACCGACACGACGAACCCCCCCGCGAGCACCGCCACGACGAGCCCCCCAACCGGTGAGGAGCAGCCATGACCCGAGTGCTCGTCGTCGACAACTACGACAGCTTCGTCTACACCATCGCGGGCTATCTGGCGCAGCTCGGCGCCCAGTGCGACGTGCTGCGCAACGACGCGGTGGGCGTGGAGGACGCCGCCGGCTACGACGGGGTCCTGCTCTCGCCCGGGCCGGGCGCCCCGAAGGATGCCGGGATCTGCCCGGCGATGGTGGCACATTGTGCGCGGGTGGCCCAGCCGATGCTCGGCGTCTGCCTCGGTCACCAGGCGCTCGGCGAGGCGTTCGGCGCGACCGTGACCCACGCCAGCGAGCTGATGCACGGCAAGACCAGTCAGGTCCACCACGACGGCTCCGGGGTGCTGACCGGCCTGCCGTCGCCGTTTACCGCTACCCGCTACCACTCGCTGGCCGTGCTCGCCGAGACCGTGCCGGCCGAGTTACTGATCACCGGACGGACCGAGGGCGGTGTCGTGATGGCGCTGCGGCATCGCGAGCTGCCGCTGCACGGCGTGCAGTTCCATCCCGAGTCGGTGCTCACCGAAGGCGGCTACCGGTTGCTGGCCAACTGGCTCGAGGCGTGCGGGGACGTCGACGCCGTCGAGCGGTCAGTGGGCCTTGCGCCGCTGGTCCGTCGGTGACCCTCGTTAAGGGTTAAGGGCTGGCGCTGACCGAGGGAGAGGCCGACACGGTCGGGGTGGGCGAGGACGTCGGGGGCGGTGTCGTCGGAGCGATCCCGGTGGAGACCGACAGCGTCACGGTGGAGCCTCGCTTCGCTTCGACGCCCTTGGGCGACTGGGCGACCACAGTGCCGGCCGGCTCGGAGCTGGCCACCAGCTTCGTCGTGACTTTGAACCCGAGCTCGCGGAGCCGGGCCGTGGCAGAGTCCTGGTCCTCGCCGACGAAGCTCTCCACGAAGGCTGTGTCGCCGGAGACGATGAGGGTGACCTTGTCCCCCTTCGCCAGCTGAGTGTCGGCCGCAGGTTCCGTGCGGATCACGTCTCCGGGATCGACATCGGTGTTCTGCTCTTCCTTCGAGGCGACCGTGAAGCCCGCCTCCCGCAGGATCTGTTCGGCCTCCTCGGCGGACTTGCCGCTGACGTCCGGTACGGCGATCGTGCCCGGGCCTGCGCCGATCGTCAGGGTGACCGTGATCCCCTTCGTCTGCGTGGTGCCGCCCTCCGGCGACTGCTGGACGACCTTGCCCTTCTGGTCTTCGGTCGACTCGGCGGGGGTCTTCGTGACCTTGAACCCGGCGTTGATCAGGTTTTGCTCGGCCACCGCCTCGGCCTGACCGACGACCGACGGCAGGGTGGCCGTGGTGGCCTCGCCGCCTCCGTCGTTCCCCCCGACCAGCTTGGCCACGACGAACGCGACCAACGCCAGCAAGGCGATGGCCCCAAGGATGAGGATGATCGGTCCGGTGGAACGCCGTCCCGGCTGCCGGTCGCCTCGGCGCCGGTAGTCGCCGTACCCCTCGCCGTAACCGTCGTCGAACGGCGACCGGCCCTCTGCTGTATCGCCGCCAAGCAGGCTGCCGGACCCCCCGACGCCGGCCACCGGCGCCATGGCCCGTGTCCCAGTGGCGTCCGATGCCGGGATGAATTGCGTCGTGGCCCCCGCGCCGTTCGCAGTGGGCGCCGGCGCAGAGACATGGCGCCCGCCGCGGGCGGCCTCGAGGTCGGCGCGGAACTGCGCGGCGCTCTGGTAGCGCTCGTCGCGCTCCTTGCCGAGAGCGTGGAGCACGATCCGGTCCACCGACTCCGGGATGCCGGGACGGATCCGGCTCGGCGGCTGCGGGTGCTCGCGGACGTGCTGGTAGGCGATGGCCACCGGTGAGTCGGCCACGAAAGGCGGGCGGCCGGTGAGCAGCTCGAACAGCAGGCAGCCGGTGGAGTACAGGTCGCTGCGGGTGTCGACCGCTTCGCCCCGGGCTTGTTCCGGGGAGAGGTACTGCGCCGTCCCGATCACGGCCTGGGTCTGCGTCATCGTGGACGAGGCATCGGCCAGCGCGCGGGCGATGCCGAAGTCCATGACCTTGACCTCGCCGTTCGGCGTCAGCATGACGTTCGCCGGCTTGATGTCACGGTGCACGATGCCGATCCGGTGGCTGTACTCCAGCGCGGTGAGGACGCCGATCGTCACGTCCATCGCGACGTTGATGTCGAACGGGCGACCCTCGCTCAAGATGTCCCGCAGCGTCCGGCCCTCGACGTGCTCCATCACGATGTACGGAAGTGACACGATGCCGCCACCGGCCTCGGCGACGGTCTCCTCACCGGTGTCGTAGACGGCGACGATCGCGGGGTGGTTCAGCGCGGCGGCGGACTGCGCCTCGCGGCGGAAGCGTGCCTGGAAGGTGGGATCGCGCGCCAGGTCGGTCCGTAGCAGCTTGATCGCGACGGTTCGCCCGAGGCGGGCATCGCGGCCCAGGTGCACTTCGGCCATACCGCCCCGGCCGAGGAGGTCGCCCACCTCGTAGCGGTTGCCGAGCACCCGTGGGCTCTCGTTCACCAGATCCATTCCTACTCATCCTGCCACGTCGGAGGTCCCGCCTCGGTCGTCCACCCGATCCGTTCTCGTTCGGTGACCTGCTGTTGTGCTGCTCTTAGGGATTGTTGGAAGCGCGCGCGCACTGCGCCGACGCCGCATCATCCACCCTTCTTGGGTCCGCGGGACACCGTCAGGGTGATCGTCGTTCCTTGCTCGACCTCCCCCGTTGGTGAGACGTTCAGCACGGTGTCCTCCGGCCACACAGAATTGACCCGGTGCCGGTCCACCTCCAAGCCCGCCGCCTCCAGTTCGTCGGTGACGTCGTCGACGTCACGACCCACCAATCGCGACTTGCGAACCGTCACCGTGCCACCGGCCGTGCCGGTCTCCTCGGTCGGTTGCGTCGAGGTGAGCGTGACGGACGCGACCGTCGTCTGCACGGGCTGAGACGCCGTCGCCGCCGGCCGGGTGGTACCGGTTGCTGTCGACCCCGAGCCGGAGCCCGACGAGGAGTTCCGGTTGACGAGCAGCACCCCGGCAACAGCCAATGCGGCCACGAGGACCAGTGCCATCAGCGGGAGCACGATCCGCCGGGACAGTCCGCCACCACGGTGCTGGCTCCCGCCGCTCCCGCCGTGGCTTTCGCCATGGCCATCGGCGGCACCGCCGACGCCGGGCATGGGGGCCGTGCGAGGACTCGACGAGCGGTATCCGGCCGGCGGACCGGGCGCTGGTGCGCTTCCTGCCGAGGACGCCCCCGCCATCGGCGCGCCCGCCGCCCCGGGCGGCCCGGCAAACGCGGCGGTCGGTCGCGGGCGCGCGGTGGGCTGGGTCGGCAGGGGCGCGGACACCGCCTGCGTTGTGGCGAGCCGGCGCAGTCGGAGATCCTCAAGAGCGGCGGCCAGGACATCGGCCCCCTGCGGCCGGTCGGCGGGGCGCTTGGCCATGGTGGCCTGCACCAGCCGGCGGATCGCCGCCGGAACGGTGTCGGGCAGCGGCGGCGGCTGCTCCTGGAGGTGTGCCGTGGCGACGGCGACCTGGTTCTCCCCCTCGAACGGCCGCCAGCCGGCCAGGCACTCGTAGGTGACGACGCCGAGGGCGTAGACATCGGACAGGGGACTGGCCACCTCGCCGCGCGCCAATTCCGGCGCGAGGTAGTGCGCGGTGCCCATGACCTGACCGGTCGCGGTCAGCGGCTCGTGGTCCCGTGGCCGGGAGATGCCGAAATCGGTGATCTTCACCCGCAACTCGGGCGTCACCATGAGATTCGCCGGCTTGATGTCGCGGTGGACGACGCCGTGCCGGTGAGCGGCGTGCAGGGCACGCGCCGCCTGGGACACCAGCAGCAGGGTCTTGTCCGTGCCGAGGGCGCCCTCCCGGGCGATCATTGCCGACAGCGGCTCGCCGGGCACCAGTTCCATGACCAGGTACGCCGAGCCCATCGCCTCGCCGTAGTCGAAGACCGCCGCGATCCCGCCGTGGCTGAGTCCGGCCGCCGTGCGAGCCTCGGCCCGGAACCGCGCCTTGAACGCCTCGTCCGGGGCCAGGTCCAACCGGAGCAGTTTCACCGCGACCGGTCGGTTCAGCACCTCGTCGACGGCGCGCCAGACCTCACCCATGCCACCAACGGCGAGCCGTTCGTACAGGACGTACCGTTCGCCGAGCCGTTCACCTGATCGGGTCGTCACGTGCCGAGCACCGCTTCCATCACCTGCCGGGCGATCGGCGCCGCCACCCGTCCACCGGACGCCTCGTCGCCCAGCTGACCGCCGTCCTCGACCACGACCGCAACGGCGACCTGCGGGTCGTCCGCGGGTGCGAACGCCGTGAACCAGGCGTGCGGCGCCTCACCTTCGCCGTGCTGTGCGGTGCCCGTCTTGCCCGCGACCTTCACCCCGTCGATCTGTGCTCGGGTGCCGGTTCCGGACTCGACGACACCTTCCATCATCGAAGTCAACTGCTCCGCGACGTCCGGTGTTACGGCTTCGCTCAGCTTCTGCGGGGTCAGCTGGCTGATGACCTTGACCTCGGAGCTGCGCACGGCGCGGACGATTTCCGGTCGCATGAGCGTGCCGTCGTTGGCGATCGCGGCCGACACCATGGCCATCTGCAGGGGGGTGACCCGGACGTCGAACTGCCCGATGGCGGACTGCGCCGTCTGTGGCTGGTTCAGCTCGGCCGGGAACTGGCTCGGGGTGACGGTCAGCGGGATCGACAGGTCCTGGCCGAAGCCGAACTTCTGCGCCTGCTCGCGCAAAGCCTGATCACCGAGCGCCATGCCGAGCGCACCGAACGCGGTGTTGCAGGAGATCCGCAGTGCGTCGGCGATGGTCATCTTGCCGGTGCTGCTACAGCGTTCGCCGCCGAAGTTCTGCAGATCGGCCGAGGTCTGCGGGAGGTCGAGGACGTCCGGCGCGTCGATCATGCTCTGCTGGGTGTAGCGGCCGCTGGACAGGGCCGCCGCGGAAGTGATGATCTTGAATGTGGAACCGGGCGGGTAGAGGTCACCGCCGATGGCACGGTTGTTCAGCGGCTTGTCCGGGTCGGCCAGCAGGGCCTTCCGCGCCGCACGTACTTTGGCCGCGTCGTGACTGGCCAACTGGTTGGCGTCGAAGGACGGTCTGCTGACCATGGCCAGGATGGCGCCCGTCTTGGGATCCAAGGCCACGACGGCGCCACGCTGCTTGCCCAGGCCACGCCAGGCGGCCGCCTGCGCCTTGGGCTGGATCGTCAGCTCGACCGAGGCGCCCTTCGGCTGGCGGCCGGTGAGCAGATCACTGATCCGGCGGTAGAACAACTGGTCTGCGGTCCCGGACAGGTAGGAGCCCTCGGCCTGCTCCAGCCCCGACGTCCCGAAGATCACCGAGAAGTAGCCGGTGAGCTGGCTGTACGCCTGCCCGCCGGGGTACGTGCGCAGGTACTTGTAGACGTCGTCGGACGGCACGGACTGCGCGATGGGCGCGCCGTTCACCAGGATCGGTCCGCGGTCCCGGCCGAACTCCTTGAACAGTGTCCGGGTGTTCGTCGATTTCGCGTTCAGCTTGCCCGCGTCCATGTACTGGATCCACGTGGAACTGGCCAGCAACGAGGCGAACAAGACCGCGATCACCGCGGCGAGCCGGCGCAGCGGGGCGTTCATCCCACCACCACCGTTTCGTCCTCGGGCGACGCCGCGCCGGCTGTGGCGGGAACGCCCGGACCCTCGGGCGGCGGGCCGGGTTCGGCGGCGGGCCGCCGGGCCGAGTCGGAGATGCGAAGCAGCAGGCCGATGATCATCCAGTTGGAGACGAGCGAGGATCCGCCGTACGCCAGCAGTGGCATGGTCAGGCCGGTGAGCGGAATGACCCGAGTGACGCCACCGGCGACGACGAAGCACTGCAGCGCCATCGAGAACGCCAGTCCACCGGCCAGCAGCTTGCCGAACCCGTCACGCACGCCGATGGCGGTGCGCAGGCCGCGCTCCACGATGAGTGCGTAGAGCAGCAGGAGCGCGAAGATCCCGGTGAGACCGAGCTCCTCGCCGACGGACGTGAAGATGAAGTCGCTCTCGGCGAACGGCACGATGTCCGGCCGTCCCTTGCCGAGTCCGGTGCCCAGCAGGCCGCCGCTGGCCATTCCGAACAGGCCCTGCACCAGCTGCAGACTGCTGCCGAGGGCGCGGAAGTAGACGCCGTTGTCGAACGGGTGCAACCAGATGTCGACCCGGGCCTGCACGTGGCTGAAGATCGTCCAGGCGAGGAACGCGCCGCCGACGAACAGGCCGAGACCGAGCACGACCCAACTCGTCCGCTCGGTCGCCACGTACAGCAGGGCGACGAAGAGGCCGAAGAAGAGCAGCGACGTCCCAAGGTCCCGCTCGAAGACCAGCACTCCGAGACTGGCCAGCCATGCCACGAGGATCGGGCCGAGGTCACGGGCCCTCGGGAACTGCAGCCCGAGGATTCTCCTCCCGACCAGGGACAGCGAGTCCCTGGCGGTCACCAGATAGCCGGCGAAGAACACGGTCAGCACGACCTTTGCCAGCTCACCGGGCTGAAAGGACAGCGGCCCGATGCCGATCCAGATCCGCGCGCCGTGGATGTTGCGACCGAGCAGGGGCAGCAACGGCAGCAGCAGCAACGCCAGACCCACGACCATCGCGATGTAGGTGTAGCGGCTGAGCACGCGGTGGTCGCGCAACACCGCGACCACCACGAGGGCGGCGCTGATTCCGACCGCCGTCCAGATCAGCTGGCGGAAGGCCAGCGACGACCCGAACGAGCGGCCTTCGGCGACGTCCAGCCGATGAATCACGACCAGCCCGAGTCCGTTGATGGCGGTGGCCATCGGAAGCAGGGTCGGATCGGCGTACTTGGCCCGCCAGCGGAGGACCAGGTGGACGGCGCCCACCAGCAGGCCCAGGCCCAGCCCGTACCCCAGCATTCCCGGCGGCAGCGTCCCGTTGATGGCCAGCCCGACCAGCGCGTAGGCGCCGACGGACAGGCCGATCGCGACGGCCAGCAGGACCGCCTCGACGTTGCGGCCGGTGCGCGGGGCGATGGAGGTGACGACGGCCATCAGCCGAGCCCCCGGCAATCCTCAGGGGTTGGGCCGGTGCTGGTGGGAGCCGCGGTGGTGGTGGGTGCAGCGGTGGTGGGCGTCGCGGTGATGGCGGCGCTGGGGGTGACCGGGACGCGCGGTGCCGGCGCCGCGGTGGTGCCCGCGGCCGCGGCCGAGGTCGGGCTTGCGGTCGGTGTGGCGGTGGCCTGCTCGGCCGTACGACACGCCTCGGCCTGTTCGCGCAGACGCTGGACGATGGCCTGCGCCGCGGGCTTGTTCTCCGCCTCGATCCCCTTCTCCACCAGACGCTGGTAGTACAGCGGCAGGCCGTCCACCGGCACGTCGCCGGCGACCTGGTCGACGTTGGACAGGTGGAGCGGGCCGAGGTTCTGCGGCAAGCCGCGGAAGATGGCGACGGAGCCGGCGGAGGCGCCCACGAAGAACTGCAGCTGGCTCCACCGGTACGCGCCGTAGACACCTCCGGCGATCACGGCGATCACGGCGACGATCGCGACCGCCGTGCGCAAGCGGTGCGCCGGGCGGCGTCGTGACGGCTCCGCCTCGTCAGGGGGCGCGTCGGTGCTGCCGTCGCCCGCGGCGGCGGTCAGCTCCGCGGCCCTTTCCGCGGCCGACGTCGGGGGGCGGGACCGGCTCTGCCGACGGGTAGACGCCGCACCGACCACGACGGGGGCGGTGTCGGTGAGCGGGCCGCCCGCGTCGACGACGTCGGCGACGATGCACGTGACGTTGTCCGGCGCCCCGCCGCGGAGGGCCAGCTGGACCAAGGTCTCGCAGGTCTTGCCGGGGTCGGCGGCGGCGGCCAGCGTCTCGCGCATGGTCTCGAAGCTCACAACTGCTGAGAGGCCGTCGGAGCAGAGGAGATACCGGTCGCCGATGCGGGCCTCGCGCATGGACAGGTCGGGCTCGACGTCCTCCACGACGTCGCTCAGCACGCGCATGAGCACCGACCGCTGGGGGTGATGCTCGGCCTCCTCGAGCGTGAGCTTGCCGTCGTCCACCAGACGCTGGACGAAGGTGTGATCCCGGGTGATCTGGACCAGTTCGCCGTCGCGGAGGAGGTAGGCGCGCGAATCCCCGATGTGGGCCAGCGCGAAGCGGGCTCCGGTGCGCAGGAGGGCGGTGATGGTCGTTCCCATGCCGGACAGCCGCGGCTCCACCGCGACCCGGTCCAGCAGCTCGCGGTGCGCGGCGTAGACGGCGGCGGAGAGGTGGCCCAACGCGTCGGCGCCGTGCGACTCGTCGTCCAGCGGCGCGAGTTCGCCGATAGCGAGGGAGGAGGCCACGTCGCCTCCCGCGTGCCCACCCATGCCGTCGGCGATCACCAGCAGGTGCGGGCCGGCGTACCCGGAGTCCTGGTTGTTGCTGCGCACCAGGCCGACGTCGGACCGCGCCGCGTAGCGCAACGCGATGGCCATGCACTACCTCCGCAGCTCGAGCACGGTCCGCCCGATTCGCACCGGCGAGCCCGGTGCGACCGGTGTGGGGTCCTGCACCCGGGTTCGGCCCAGGAAGGTCCCGTTCGTCGACCCGAGATCTTCGACCACCCAGGTGCCCTGCTGCAACGAGAGCCGGGCGTGGCGCCCGGAAACGTAGTCGTCCTCCAGCACCAGCGTGCATTCCGGCGCCCGGCCGATGAGGATCGGCGCCTGGCCGAGCGTGATCGTTGTGCCCCTCAGTGACCCCTCGGTGACGACCAGCGTGTGCGGGGTGGGCTGGCGGTCGGCGTCCTCGGGGCGCCGGCCCCGGGCCGGGGCGGGCGGGACGGCCGGGCCGCCGGCCGGGGTCGCCGGGGCGGCGCGCCGGGTTACCCGGGTGCCGTAGAGATCACGGCGCAGCACGGCGACGACGGAGAGAACCAGGAGCCACAGCCCGGCGAGGAATCCCAGGCGCAGCAGGGTCAGCGTGAGCTCACTCATCGCGCGGCGATCACCACTGCCCGATCCGCACGGTGATCCGGGTCCGCCCGACAGTGACCAGGCTGCCGTCAGCGAGATCCGAGGCACCCACGCGTGTGCCGTCGACGAACGTGCCATTGGTGGACCCCAGGTCCACGACGCTGACGCGACCGCCCGCGATGTGGATCTCGGCGTGCCGCCGGGAGACGCCGGGGTCGTCGACCATGACGTCGGCCTCCACGCCGCGGCCGATGACGGCTACGGCGCCGCTGAGCCGGTGCGGGACGCCGTCGATCTCCAGGACAACCTGGGGCGGTGCGACCGGGGGTGGGGCGACGCCCGGCGGTCGGGCCGAGGGGGGCGCAGGTGCGGGCGCGGCGGACGGGCTGCCCTGTTCGCCGCTGTATTGCCCACTGTATTGGCCGCTGTATTGCCCGCTGTATTGCCCGCTGGAGGGCTGGCTCGATTCCGGCGCCTCCGGTGCTTTGCTGGTCCGGCTGCGGACCCGGAAGACGCCGGTGTCCAGGTCCTCGGCCTCCTCGAACTCCACCGAGACCGGCCCGACGAAGGCATACCGCTGCTGCGTAGCGTGGTCGGCCACGACTGCCTGCAGCTCGTCGGAGAGGGCCTCCTGCCATTCGCCCAGTCGCTCGTGGTCGGCGTGGCCGAGCTCGACCGTGAAGCTGTTCGGCACCAGCGTCCGGTTCCGGCCGACGACGGCGGCCCTGTCGTCGATCTCGCGACGCAGGGCGCTGGCAATCTCGACCGGTTGGACCTCGCTCCGGAACGCCTTGGCGAAGGCGCCGTTCACCGCGCGCTCGATGCCCTTCTCGAAGCGATCGAGGAGTCCCACGGTGCACCTCCCTCGCGCCGTCATGTCGGCGGTCCGGTCTACGTTCAGGCCTTCTGTCCGGGGCCCAGCGTAACCGTGGACGCGGTGATCTCGGAGGCGAAGGTGCGCTCGGCGGATGACCCGTTGCGGGCCGACCCGGCCGGCTAACCGCGCGGCGGTCAGGTGACGCTGCGTGCTAGCCTGTCGGTCGCTCGCGCGAGTGGCGGAACAGGCAGACGCGCACGGTTCAGGTCCGTGTGTCCGGAAGGACGTGGGGGTTCAACTCCCCCCTCGCGCACCCCAACAACGAAAGACGAGCCCGGAGCGTGCTCCTGGGCTCGTTGTCGTTCTATCCGGTTGACGGGACCGGTGGGCGGTCACTCCCCGCCACTTTCAACGTATAGCGGATGGGGGGTCTTGCGGCAAGACCCCGGTCGTGCCGCAGAATCGTCGGCCGAGGCCAAATCGCGTCAACGAAAGTGGCGAAATCCGTGTCCGTGTGAGCCAGGCGGCCACCCATCGGGCGAGTACGGCTGTTGCCCGGCGGGGTCACCACCGGTAGCGGCCATGCCGGTCCGGCAACCGCGTTGCGCACGTGGCAACCATTCGCCCAATCCTCATCTACCGCAGGGGTCCAGCTGCGTGCGGGCGCCTGAATTGCGAACTGACGTCGGGTAATCAGATCGGAGCTGATTCCGTGAACCCGCTGACTACCAGCGCGTTCGACCTTCCCCATCACCTCACAGCCAAATCCGACCCGACACTGATCGCCGGCGACGAACGACATTTCGCGGCGATCGCGGAGAGCCTTCAGCAGTCGATCGCCGATCTGTCCGACCGTCTCGATGCCGAGCGCCGGGCGCCGGGCGGCATCGGACAGGCGGCGATGGACCGGGACATGGAGGTCCACCGGCTGACCGCCCGCCTGCGTACCCTGCGTCGCTTCGGCCTGGATCTGTGCCTCGGACGCATGGTGAGCGTGGATCAGCCTGATCCGGTGTATGTCGGACGGCTCGGTCTGACCGATCGCGCCGGTCGGAGGCTGCTGGTCGACTGGCGTTCGCCCGTGGCTGAGCCGTTTTTCGGGGCGACGCATGCCAATCCGATGGGTTTGGCGAGCCGCCGCAGGTATCGCTGGACCCGCGGCCGGATCAGCGACTACTGGGACGAGGTATTCACCCCGGAGGGGCTGGACGGGCACGCCGCGCTGGACGACCAGTCCGCCTTCATCGCCAGCCTGGGTAGCAGCCGGTCGCCCCGGATGCGGGATGTGCTCAGCACCATCCAGGCCGACCAGGACGCCATCATCCGCGCAGGCTCGAGCGGCGCGCTGGTCGTCGACGGCGGTCCGGGTACCGGCAAGACCGTGGTCGCGCTGCACCGTTCGGCCTACCTGCTCTATTCCGACCCTCGGCTTGGCCACCATCGCGGTGGCGTGCTGTTCATCGGTCCGCACCAGCCCTATCTGGCCTACGTCGCTGACGTCCTGCCGAGCCTCGGTGAAGAGGGCGTGCAGGCCTGCACCCTTCGGGACCTCGTTCCCGAGGGCGCCGCCGCAGGGGTGGAGGCCGACCCAACGGTGGCTCGGCTGAAGTCGTCCGCAGACCTGGTGAAGGCGATCGACGCGGCCGTGCGGATCTACGAGGAGCCGCCCGCCACGGGGATGACGGTCACCACGCCCTGGTCTGACCTCCGGCTCAGCGTCGAGGACTGGGCCGAGGCGTTCGACGCACCGGAACCCGGTACGCCGCACAACGAGGCGCGCGACCAGATCCTGGAGGCGCTGGTCACGATCTTGATGGACCAGCCCGACGGCGATGCCCCGGCCGATCTGCTCCGGCGGTCGCTGCGGCAGGACCGGGAACTGCGCGCCGCCCTCAATCGGGCGTGGCCGCTGCTCGAGGCGGGCGACATCGTCGGTGACCTGTGGTCGGTCCCCGCATATCTGCGCAAGTGCGCTCCCTGGCTCAGCGCCGACGACATACATGCGCTGCAGCGAGCCGAGGCTCAGGCCTGGACGGTGTCCGACCTGCCGCTGCTGGACGCAGCACGTCAGCGGCTCGGCGACTCGGACGCGGCACGGCGCAAGCAGCGGCACGAGGCAACTGTCGCCGCGGCCCGCGAGCGCATGGCCAGTGTCATCGACGACCTGATCGCGGCCGACGACTCCGAGATGCTCGTCATGTCGATGCTGCGCGGACCGGACCTGCAGAATGCGCTGGTCGACGCGGCCGCCGTCCCCAGCGCGGACCCGGACCTGCTCGCCGGCCCCTTTGCGCACATCGTCGTGGACGAGGCGCAGGAACTGACAGACGCCGAATGGCAGATGCTGTTGCTGCGCTGCCCCTCGCGCAGCTTCACGATCGTCGGGGACCGGGCCCAGGCGAGGCACGGGTTCACCGAGTCGTGGCGGGAACGGCTCGAGCGGGTCGGGTTCGACCGGATCAACGTGGCCTCCCTCACCATCAATTACCGGACGCCGGCGGAGGTCATGGCGGAAGCCGAGCCGGTCATCCGGGCCGTGCTCCCCGACGTCAATGTGCCGACGTCCATCCGCGGCAGCGGGAGCCCCGTCATTCACGGGTCTGTGGCGGAGTTGGGCTCGGTCCTCGACAGCTGGCTCGCCGAGCACGCCGAAGGCATCGCCTGCGTCATCGGCGATCCCGCGTTCCGGGCCACCTCCCGCGTCCGGTCGCTGGCCCCGGAACTGTCCAAGGGACTGGAGTTCGACTTGGTGGTGCTCGTCAACCCGGCGGCGTTCGGCGGCGGCATCGAGGGAGCAGTCGACCGCTACGTCGCGATGACCCGCGCGACCCAGCAACTCGTCATCCTGACGAACCCCTGACTGCGGACTGGCCGTGGGCTGACTCTTCACGCCCGTCCCGCATGATCACGGAGGATTCGGTTGCGATAGGGGACCGGATCTTCCGTGATCATGGCTCGAGGCTCGCTGACCGATCTGGCGTGGCCGGGGAGTAGGGGCGCGGCGAAATGAGTTACCACTTCGTGACGCCCGCCGGACCCTATTTAGACACGCCGAGTTTGTGATCCCGATAACTTCCTGCTAATCGGCTTGGCGATTACTGGACGATCGTTTAATTTCTAGTGATGAGACTCAGGAGCGACGCAGCCTTGGGAGCTGCCATACGAGTGCGAGGTGTGGCCGGAGCGCCGACACCGGCGGGGTTGTAGCCGTGCGTCGCCCGAACGTGCCCTGGATGTCCGTTGCCCGGCTGCTCGTCCCGTGCACCGGCCACCCCGGCCCCTCCGCCAGCTGGCCGATGCTCCGCCGTATCGCCACGCCGCGTCTGCTCCGCGAGCTGGGCCTGCTCTCCGTTCTGTACGCCGTGTACGCCGTCGGTCGGATGCTCGCCGCGCAGCACACCGGGGCGGCCAACACGAACGCGGCCGACGTGTGGGCCATCGAGCGCGTCATGTTCCTGCCGAACGAACGCTCCCTGCAGCACTGGGCGCTCGCCTGGCCCGAACTGATCCGGGCGGCGAACTCCTACTACGTGATGGTGCATTTCCCGGCCACGATCGCCACGTTCGTCTGGCTGTACGCGCGTCGCCCGGCCCACTACGTGTGGGCGCGCAACGTCATCGTCACCATGACGGCGGCCGGGCTGGCCCTCCACCTTGCTTATCCGCTGACGCCGCCGCGCCTGTACTCACCGCTGGCCATGATGGACACCGGCAGCCGCTACGGGCAGTCGATCTACGGACCGGTCGGCACCGGCATCGCGGATCAGTTGGCGGCCATGCCGTCGCTCCATGTCGGGTGGTCGGTTCTGGTCGCGATCATGGTGATCGCCGCCGGCCGGCATCGGCTGCGCTGGCTGGTGGTGCTGCACCCGATCACCACCTGTGCCGTGGTCGTGGTCACCGCCAATCACTACTGGTTGGACGGCATGGTGGCGATCGCGCTGCTGCTGGGTGCGCTGCTGATCTGGCGCCGGGTGCGCCCCCGGCGCGCCGTCGGGAGCCCGGTCTGGCAGCGCGACGTTCATGCCAGACCCGCCCGTGGCGCCGTCCTCGAGCTGCCCGCTGCGCTGGACGCGACCACCGTGGAGCTGGACGCCGGTCAGCCGTCGAATCCCGTCGAGCCGTCCGTCAGCTCGCGCAGGATGTCGGCGTGACCGGCGTGCCGCGCCGTCTCCTCGATCATGTGGACGTAGATCCAGCGGAGTGACACCCGGCCCAGCCGGGCGTGCGGGACGCTGTCGTCCAATGCGTGGCGGGCGGCGGTGCGTCGTGACTGCGCACATTCGGCCTCGTACTGGCGCACCAGGCCATCCAGAGACTCCTGCGCGCCGATGGTCCAGCTCTGGTCACCGGCGTCGGTGTCCCGCGGTCGCTCGGCCAGCACCTCCTGGAACCATTCCCGTTCCACGGCGGCCAGGTGCTTCACCACGCCGGCCAGCGTGGTGAGGGAGGGGACCAGCCGGCGCCGCGCCTCGTCCTCGGATACGCCGGAGACCTTTCGGACGACGATCCCCCGATACAGGTCGAGGAACGCCTCGAGAACCTCCCGCTCCCCGGCCGTGCTGACCTGCTCGTCAGGGGCCAGGGGCGGTGTCTGGTCGGACGGCACCCGCCGATCCTAAATCGGCCTGGGCGACGCCGGCGCCGTTGACTAGGGCTGCCGGCGCCGGGTCTCGCGGATCACGGCGAGCCGCTGCCGGTACTGCTCCTCGTCGATCTCCCCGCGGGCGAAGGCCTCGCCCAAGGCGTCCTCCGGCCGGGAGCGGTATCCCCAGCGGCCTCGGCGCCAGCCGGTGAACAGCAGCAGGCCGATGATGAGCCAGAAGGTCAGGGGGATCAGGAACCAGAACCCCGGTCCCCATCCGGCGTGGTAGCCGGGATGCGTGTACAGCGCGGTGGCGGAGGCCACCGGATCGGTCATGAGTGCGATGTTCATGGCTCCAGCCTGCGTCGACGGCGACCCTCCCGTCGTCGTCCGGCGGGCTGCACCTGCGCTACCCCGCCCGGAGTATCCGACGGCCCGCTGACGACCGCTGATACCCGCGCGGGCGCAGTGACAGTGCCTCTCAGTGCCGTGTGCGCGCGCTGACAGCGCCGCCCGGCACTGTCGACCCGACGACAACGAAGGAGCACGACATGACCAACGCATTCGAAGCCGTCGGGCTGGTCAAGCGGTTCGGCGAGACGACCGCGCTGGCCGGGGTGGATCTCGCCGCTCCGGAGGGCACCGTCCTCGGGGTCCTGGGTCCCAACGGCGCCGGTAAGACCACCGCGGTGCGGATCCTGGCTACCCTGCTGCGAGCCGACGCGGGGCGCGCCACGGTCGGCGGGCTGGACGTCGTCCGGGACGCGGCGAAGGTGCGCCGCATCATCGGGCTGACCGGACAGTACGCCTCCGTGGACGAGGACCTGACGGGCATGCAGAACCTCCTGCTCATCGGCCGGCTGCTGGATCTGAGCCGCCGGGAGGCCCGCGCCACGGCCGCACGCCTGCTGGACCGGTTCGACCTGACGGACGCCGCGGATCGGCCGGCGAAGACGTACTCCGGCGGGATGCGTAGGCGGCTCGACCTGGCGGCAAGCCTGGTGGGCCATCCGGCGGTGATCTACCTCGACGAGCCGACCACCGGCCTGGACCCGGCCAAGCGGGAAGACGTCTGGAATCTGGTGCGCGGCCTTGCCAGCGACGGGGTCACGATCCTGCTGACCACGCAGTACCTGGAAGAGGCGGACGCGCTCGCCGACGAGATATCCGTCATCGACCACGGCCGGGTCATCGCCCACGGCACCCCGGCCCAGCTGAAACACCGCGTCGGCGGCCGCACCCTGGAGGTCCGACCGAGCGAGCAGGCCGACCTGCCGGTCGTCAGCCAGATCCTCACCGATGTCACCGGCCGCGCCCCTGAGTCGCCGAGCCGTGGCGTACTCAGCGTCCCGGTCGACTCAGACCTGGCCATGACCGCCACCGTCCGCAGGCTCGACGACGCGGACATCGCCGTCACCGAGCTCGCGCTGCGCCTGCCGAGTCTCGACGAGGTGTTCTTCGCACTGACCGGCCGCCACACCGACACCGACCACGCCACTCTCGACAGCCACGCCACTCTCGACAGCAAGGAGGACGCGGCATGACCGCCGTCGACTCGTTCCCGGCCGCCCGGGCTGAGGACGCAGCGGGCCAGCCGTCCGCGCGCATCAACCTTCAGCCCCAGGCGGCCCGGCCGTTCGCACTGGTGCGGCACAGCCTGGCGCTGGCCTGGCGATCGATCGTCAAGATCCGCCGCACCCCGGAGCAGCTGATGGACGTCACGCTGCAGCCGATCATCTTCGTGGTGCTCTTCGTGTACCTGTTCGGCGGCGCCATCACCGGCTCGCAGCATGAGTACCTGCAGTTCGTGCTCCCGTCGATCCTGGTGCAGACGGTCCTGTTCTCCTCGATGGCGATCGGAATGAACCTCAACACCGACATCAAGCGGGGCGTCTTCGACCGCTTCCGCAGCCTGCCGATCGCCCGCTCGGCGCCCCTGATCGGTGCGGTACTCGGCGACATCGTCCGCTTCCTGGTGTCCATCGTGGTCCTGATGGCCTTCGGCTACGCCATCGGATTCCGGGTCCAGACGAACGCCCTGCAGGCGCTCGCCGCCTGCGCCCTGGCACTGGTGTTCGCCATGTGCCTGAGCTGGGTCTCGGTGCTGATCGGGATGATGGTGCGGGAACCGGGATCGGTGCAGGGCTTCGGCTTCCTGGTCATGTTCCCGCTGACCTTCGGCAGCTCGATGTTCGTGCCGGTCGACACCCTGCCCGGCTGGTTGCAGGCCTGGGTCACGGTGAACCCGGTGACACATCTGGTGGACGCCGTCCGTGGGCTGATGGTGGGCGGTCCGGTAGCCACACCAGTCCTGCAGAGCCTGATGTGGTCCGCGCTTCTGGTGGCCGTGTTCGCGCCACTGGCCGTCCGGGCGTACCGGCGTCGCACATGACGATCGGCAATTCAGCCGGCTTCCTGGCCCTCCTCCAGCCGCATGCTGAGGAGGGCCAGGGCGTCCTCGCGGTTGCGGGACCGCCCCCGCCGGTACGCCGCGTCGTAGGCATCGTCACCCAGCGCCGTCTGAGCGGCTTCAACGAGCCGCGTGATGTCGGGATGGCCGTGCTCATCGGCGCCGCGCAGCCGCGTCGCCGTCCCGATGAGCTCGGCCGCGTGGTCCGGGCGCCCGCGGTCGAGGGCCAGGCCCGCGATGCCGATCGCGACGACGGCCGAGATCGGCATGTCGTGGCTTCTCTGCGCCGCCTCCAGGCCACGCCTGAGCAGTGAGACCGCGCGATCTTGCCTGCCCTCGATGAGCTCCAGATGCGCCAGCCCGACCGAGATGATCGCCATGACCTGAGGCGCGGCGCCGGACGCCTGATCCATCCGGGCGTGGGCAGCCTCCATCGCCGCTCGGGCCGCCGATACGTTTCCGCCCGCGCGCTCCAGTTCTCCCGTGGCGTACTCGGCGAACGCAATGGATTGCGCGGAACTTGAGTCCTCGGCCAGCTGCCTGGCCCGGCGCACTTCGCGCCATGCGCCGTCGATGTCGCCGACCCGGAGCCGGGCCAGCCCCAACCGCAGCAAGGCGTACGCCTCGTCGTCGGACGCCCGAAGCTCACGCATCAGTCGGCGGGCCTCCTCCAGCGTCGTGATCGAGCGCTGGGCGTCGCCGTCGAGCTGCTCCAGCGACGCGTATGCGGTCAGGCTGGTGGCCAGTCCCCACCGATCGCCGAGCGTCCGGAAACCCGCGATGGCGGCCGGGATGTGCACCCGCATCGAGTCCACGTCACCGGAATTCTCCGCGATGGCGCCGCGCATCATGTGCAGCATCGCCTGAACCCACGGGTCAGAGTGCTGGAGAGCCTGGTCCACCGCTTCGGCGGCCAACTCGTCGTCGTGCATCAGCAGCGCGATCCCCGGCTCGATGAGACTGAGGAGCGGATGCCCGTGCGTAAGATCCACGTCGCGGACCTGATCGCGCAATCGTTGCGCCAGCTCCGGGCCCGGCGGCACCTGGCCGGACGCCGCGGCGTTGATGCCGTGCACGACGGATACGACGGCCCGTACATCGCGTGCCACCCCCTCCGCGGGGAGGCTCAGCACCTGCTCCAGCCACGTGGCGGCCTCGTCGTGACTGCCGAGGATCACCCAGTACCAGCTGAGGGCGGCGCCGAGCCGAGTGGCGGTGTCGGCGTCCCGGCTCTCGATGGCGAAGCGCAGGGCGGCGAGCAGGTTGTCGCGTTCGCCGGTCAGGCGGTCCAGCCACTTCAGCTGTTCGTGGCCGCGCAGCAGCGGTTCGGCCGTCTCGGCCACCGCGAGGAAATGGCGGGCGTGTGCCTGGCGTCGGCGCAGCAGATCATCGCTGTCGGCGAGGCGCTCCAGGCTGAACTCCCGAATCGTCTCCAGCATCCGGTACCGCGGCTCGACGTCGTCGACCGCAACCAGGAGGGACTTGTCGGTGAGAGCCGTGAGCAGGTCCAGCACGTCCGCCGCGGCCAGGTCTTCGGCCGCGCACACGGCCTCGGCGTCCTCGACCGTCGCGCCGCCGGCGAAGACCGCCATGCGCTGGGCGAGCCGGCGCTCGGCGTCATCGAGCAGATCCCAGCTCCAGGCGACGACCGCACGCAGCGTCTGGTGCCGGGACACCGCCGTGCGGCTGCCGCCGGCCAGTAGCCGGAACCGATCGCCGAGGCGGCCGGCCACCGCCTCCACGGACAGGGAGCGAAGCCGGGCCGCAGCCAACTCCAGCGCCAGTGGCAGGCCGTCGAGCCGGCGGCAGATCTCGACGACGGCGTCGACGTTCGCCTCCGTGACCTCGAAGCCGGGCCGGACGAGCACCGCCCTGTCGGCGAACAGCCGTACCGCCGGAAACTGCAGCGCCTCCGGCGCGGTGCAACCAGGCTCCGGTAGTTCCAGCGGCCGCACCGGCCACAGCGACTCCCCGAGGATCGCCAGAGGTTCCCGGCTGGTGGCCAGGATGCGCAGGTCAGGGCAGTGGGTCAGCAGGTGATCGGCCAGCCGGGCCACTGCGTCGATCACGTGCTCGCAGTTGTCGAGCAGCAGCAAGGCCTTCCGATCCAGGAGCGTATCCACTAACCGAGCCTGCGGATTGGTGCCGGCGACGGCGGATGCCCCCTCCAACAGGTTCCGCTCACGCATGTGCAGCGCACCGAGCACGGCCTGCGGGATCGAGGCGGGGTCGGTCAGCGGGGCGAGCTCCACCAGCCACACCCCGTCCGGTGTGCTGTCCGCCAACTCGGCGGCCACCTCGCCGGCCAGTCGGGTCTTCCCGGCCCCGCCGGCGCCCACCAACGTCACCAGCCGCGCACTGCCGAGCAGCTTGCGAAGGTCCCTGACCTCCTGCTCGCGGCCGACGAAGGTGGTCAGTGACGCACGCAGTGGCGGGACCCGGGGAAGGGGGATGCCTGCGTCGTCAGGCACCGGTGCAGCGCCGGGCCGGCCCTCGTCCCGCAGAACGGCGAGGTGGGCGGCCTGCAGCTCCGCCGAGGGGTCGACGCCCAAGTCGTCGGCCAGCATTCGCCGCGTCGCGTGATAGGCGGCCAGGGCCTCCGCACGGCGCCCCGCTCCGTGCAGGGCGCGGACGAGCTGGGCGCGTGGTCGCTCCCGTAGCGGGTGCTCGGCGGTGAGCGCCTCCAACTCGGGAACCACCTGGGAATGGCGGCCCAGCCGCAGGTCTGCTTCGATCCGCTCCTCGACGGCCGCCAGGCGCAGTTCCTCCAGTCGCGCCGACCACCCGGCGGCATACGCGGCGTCGGTGACGTCGAGGAGCGCCGGTCCGCGCCAGAGAGCCAAGGCCGCTGCCAGCAACTCGGCCGCCTCCGTGACCCGGCCCGCCTCCAGAGCGCGCCGACCTCGGCTGGCCAGTTGCTCGAAGCGAACGGCATCAACGTCGTCGTCGGCGACTCGCAGCCGGTACCCCATCGCACCGGAGTCGATCACCGTTGGATCGGGCAGGGCGCGACGGAGCCGGGACACCAGAGACTGCAACGCATTCACCTCGTCCGCCGGCGGGGCGCCGTCCCACAGCGCTTCGACGAGCGCCGAGACGCCGACCGGGCGGCCGGCGTCCAGGGCGAGCCGGATCAGCAGCGCGCGCAGCCGCTGGCCGCCGATCTCAACGGTGCCGCCGTCGACCTCGACCTCTAGCGGCCCCAGGATCCCGATGCGCACCTCTTGAGTCTGTCATTCGGGAGACTGAGCCCGTGCTCGCCGGGCTGACCGAGATCGTGGGTGCCGCCCACGTGCTCACCGACCCCGGGCTCGTGGCCGGGTACGAGCGGGACTGGACCGGGCGGTTCCGCGGGACGACGCCCGCCGTCGTACGGCCCGGCTCAGTGGACGAGGTGGCCGCGGTGGTGCGGCTGTGTCGTGAGCTGGGCGTTCCGATCGTTCCGCAGGGCGGCAACACCGGCCTGGTGGGCGGCGGCGTCCCGCTGCACGGCGAGGTGGTCTTGAGCCTGCGCCGACTCGCGGTCGAACCCGAGGTGGACGCCGTCGCCGGGCAGGCGACCGTGTCGGCGGGAACCGCTGTCGCCGCCGTGCATGCCGCGGCCGCCGCGGCCGGGCTGGCGTACGCCGTCGACCTCGCCAGCCGCGACTCGGCCACGCTCGGCGGGACGATCGCGACGAATGCCGGGGGACTGCGGGTGCTGCCGTACGGCGACACCCGGGCGCAGGTGCTGGGCGTGGAGGCCGTGCTCGGGTCCGGATCGGTGATCCGGCATCTGGGCGGACTGACGCGGGACAACACCGGCTACCACCTCCCGTCGTTGCTGTGTGGGAGCGAGGGGACGCTGGGCGTCGTCACCCGGGCCCGCGTCCGGCTGGTGCCGCCCGTCCGCAGAAGGGCGGTGGCGCTGGTGGGATTCGCGTCCCTGGCGGACTGCGCGGCCGCGGCCGCGGTGCTGCGGCGGGAGGCGCCCGGCCTGCTCGCCGTCGAGCTGATGCTGTCGGCCGGTCTGTCGCTGGTGCTGGAGGTGGCCAGGCTGCCCCTGCCGGTGCGAACGGCGTGCCCCGCGTATCTGCTGGTGGAACTGGGTTCCGGCGAGCGGGACCGCATCGACCCCGTGGAGGCGGCGAGCGAGGCCGTGGCCGGACTGGACGGCGTCGTGGACGCGGCCGTCGCGGCGGACCAGGCCGGTTGCCGGGCGTTGTGGGCCTACCGGGAGCGGCATACCGAAGCGATCAACTCCTTGGCGGCTGTCGAAGGGGCGCCGGTGAAGATGGACGTCACCCTGCCGCCCACGGTGCTGGCGGCCTTCCTGGACGAGGTGCCCGCAGCGGTGGCCGGAGTCGTCGACGGCGCGCGGGTGTGGCTGTTCGGCCATGTAGCCGACGGCAATGTGCACGTCAACGTCACCGGCGTGGGGGAACGGGGGCCGTGGGTGGAGGACGCCGTCTTCTCGCTGGTCGCGTCCCGCGGCGGCAGTATCAGCGCAGAACACGGTATCGGGGCGGCGAAGCGCCGCTGGCTGCCGCTGAACCGCTCGGCGGAGGAGCTCGAGGCCTTCCGCGCGGTGAAAGCCGCGCTGGATCCGGACGGCATTCTGAACCCGCACGTGCTGCACCCCCCGAGCCCTGCGTAGGTGAGCACGATTCTTCCCGCCGTTCTGACCCATTTGAGGGGTCACTTCGGCTGGATGATCGCCGGGCCAGACTTGCCCTCGAGGACTGGCATCCGATGCCCGGTCTACGTGCTCAGCTAGCCTCGCCGGTCAGGAGAGGGCGCGCATGGCGGCGGCGAAGGCGGCCGATCGGTCGCGGTAGTCGCGGAAGCGCCCGAAGCTCGGCGCCGCCGGTGACATGAGGACGACTCCGCCGGGGCGCGCCCACTCGAATCCGTGACGGACGGCGTCCGCCAGCGACGCCGCGGCCGCTGTCGTCACATGCGGCCCCGCGCCTATGGCCGCGACCGCCGACAACACCTCCGGCCCGTTGTCCGGGATGCCGAGCACCAGCACATCGGCGGTGCGGCTGCGCAGGCCCTCGCCCAGGGGGGCGTAGTCGATCCCACGGCTCTGCCCGCCGACGATCAACGCCACTCGCCGTTCCGGGAAGGCGTCGACAGCCGCCAGAGTGGGCAGGACGTTCGTGGCGAGGCTGTCGTCCACGAACGTGACGCCGTCGACCGTGCCGATGACGACGAGCCGGCTCTCCAGCTGGGTGAACCCGTGCGCGGCCTTCTCCAACGCCTCCTCGTCGTCGCAGCCGGGGACGCCCATGGCCCGAAGCGCCGCGGCGGCGATCAGGCCGTTGCGCCGATTGTGCGCGCCGAGCAGGCCGAGACCCTCGGTCCACCGGGCGGCCGGCTCATCCGTCGCCTGCACCCAGTGCACGTGCGGGCCCAGCAATCCCCGCCGTTCGCGCAGCAGGTCGCTGTCGCCGTTCGCGACCGTCAGATCGGCCCCGGGCTGGGAGCACAGCGACAGCTTGTCCCGGTAGTACGTCTCGGCGTCGCCGCCGTGCCACGGCAGGTGATCGGCGTGCAGCGACGTGACGGCGACGACCGGCGGCGAGCAGGCGACGTCCGTCGCCTGGTAGCTGGACACCTCGATCACCCAGTACTGGTACGGCTCACCGGTCAGGTCGGGGTCCCACGGCGGCACACCGATGTTGCCACCCACCAGGCAGCGGTGCCCGAGACGCTCCAGCAGGTGTCCGGCGATCGCCGTCGTGGTGCTCTTGCCCTTGGTTCCGGTCACGCACAAGACCCGGGACCGGTCGGCCGCCTGCAGCCAGAGACCGAGCCCGCCGACGACCGGGACGCCGTGCTGTTCCAACTCCCGGACCGAGGCGCCGTAGCGGGAGATGCCTGGCGACTTCACGACGACGTCGCAGTCCGCCAGCGCCGCCAGCCCACCGTCGCCGGTGGCCAGGACCGCGCGGCCGTCCAGCCCCGGATGGTGCGGTGCGTCGTCGACCAGGATCGGCTCGACGCCGAGCGCCAGGCAGGCGCGCAGGTTCGCCTCGCCCTCGCGGCCCAGGCCGTAGAGGCCGACCCGGCGGCCGGGCAGGTCAGCCCAGGAGATCGTCGGGCGCATACCGATCCGGGATGAAGTGCCGCCCGATCGGGCGGAGCAGGTGCGCGTCATCGGGGTCGGGCCACCCAGAAGACTCGGCTACGAGAGCGGCGAGGACCGGGGAATCCCGCCGGTCCGCGCGGTCCGCGGCGAGCCGGGCCGCCACCCGGCACTCGGTTTCGTCACCGACGCACTCCCACGGCTTGGCGTCAGGAGTCAGGGCCAGGAGGGTGCGGAAAGGGTCGAGGAGCGTGATGTCGTCCAATGGCTCGCTGCCACCGAACACTCGCCGCAGCGTCGCCGCGGGCACGAACGGCGCGAGGATCAAATCGATGAAGCAGCACTTGTCGCACCGGCCGCACCAGTGATCGAGCCGACGTGCGGGATCGATGTGGAAGGCTCGGTTGCAGCTGCGGAACGCGTCGAAGTACTGCGGCAGCTCAGCGAAGCGCCGGGCGATCCACAGCTCGCTGAAAGGGCGCAGCAGGGAGAAGTAGTCCGGCGGCGCGGCCAGGGACTCGGCCAGCACCTCGCGCAGGCCCGCCTCGAAGGCCTCGCTCTTGGAGTACTGGTGGTTGATGTCCCGGTCACCGATTCGCAGGGTGGCCGAGGACGCCGACCATTCATTGGACATGACGACGGCGTCCCGCCCGGTGACGACGGCGGCCAGCACGGCGATGGCGGAGATGATCCCGGTGACCGGCACATGGCCGTTGAGGAATCCCAGCTCGGCGGACCGGAGGATCTGCTCGTCGATCAGCCGTTCCGCGCGCACCACGGGCAACCCCGCCACGGCGGCCGGCTGCTCGATCGCGGCGAACCGGTCCGCCGGTCGGTTCACCACGAACAGGGCGGGGTCCTTGGCGCGCGGCCGGATCAGCTCCAGGCTCACGATCGAATCCACGCCACCGCCGAACGGGATCAGCGGGCGCCCTTCGTCCCCCGCGTACGCCGCATGGACGGGCTCAGCGCGCCGCTGGGCGACGAACTGCACGTCGGACAGATCAAGCCCGTTGCGGTACTCGAACTCCCCCAGCCCGCCCCGATAGAACTCCTGCAGGAAGCGCAGTTCGGTGTCGGTCAGGGCGGTGTCCCCCAGGTCGACCACGGGCGGGGCGCCGGCCTTGTAGTACGAGACGGCGGCGAGCAGGAACAGCAGCCGGGCTGCTGCCGCCGTGGCAGGGGCTTCCCAGTCCCGGCCGTCGGGGACGGTGAACGCCTCGCGGAAGCGGAGGTCGTCCAGCCGGTAGTGGCACACGACCTGGCGTCGCTCGGCGTCGATGTCGTAACCGACGTAGCGGAAGACCTCTGCACGACCGGCGACGGCCGTCATCTCGCACCGCCGGGCGCCCGCAGGCGAGCGACGGCAGCGAAGCGTCCCGTCGGGGTGCCTTCGCGGTGACTGAACAGGCCGGTGCGCTGCCCGGTGTCGAGGGCGGCGACGTGGATGGCGTCCTCGGGGACGCCGGCCGCAAGGAGCTGCAGCGTGTTGGCCCGCCAGAGATCGAAGGTCCAGTGACCGGTGCCGTCGGGACGGAGCACCTCGCCGGCCCGATCGCCGAAGGCGGCGCGCGCGGCATCTGCGACGTCGTCACCGACCTGGTAGCGGTCGGGCGAGATCGAAGGACCGATGCCGGCGACGACGTCCGCAGGATTCGCGCCGAGCCGGCGCATCGCATTGACGGCCGCCGTCGTGACGCCCTGCACCGTGCCGGCCCAGCCGGCGTGCACGCAGGCCAGCACCCGGCGTACCGGGTCGAGGAGCACCAGCGGCACGCAGTCGGCGACCATCACGACGAGGATGACGCCCGGCGCGGTGGTCACCAGCGCGTCGGTCCCGGTGACGGCGTCGGCGCGGCTGCGCGCTCCCCGGCCTCGATCGGCCCGCGTCACGACGTGCACCGTCGGGCGATGCACCTGCTCGCAGAACACGAAGTCGGACAGGTCGGCGTCGAGCGCGGCTGCCACCCGGGCGCGATTGGCCAGCACGGCGCCCGCGTCGTCGCCGACGTGGAGCGCGAGGTTCAGCGACGCGAACGGCCCGGCCGATGTCCCGCCGGAGCGTGTGGTCACGTAGGCGTCCACGCCCAGGCCGTCGAACGCGGGCCAGGCCATGAGGGGCAGGCCGCTGCGGATATGCGTGTGCATCGCGTCGACGTGGACGGCCGGCCGGTGGGTCGTCGTCACGCCACTACCCTATGGGGCCGCGTCGCGCCCGCGTTGATGGCGGGGCAGCCGGCCGGGTTAGGGTCGCTCGGTGGTGTGCAGACGGCGACTGCTGCGGTGGGTCGGGGCAGTGGTCCCCGTCGCGGTCCTGCTGGCTGCCGCACCGGTCCTGGCAGCGTGCGGATCGGCCGACGGGAAGGATGATCGGAGCCCGGTAGGCACCACCACAGGCCCGAGTTCCGCCAGCGCGTCGCCGTCCACCGGGCCTTCGCTGACGCGCGCTGCGTCGCCCGCAACGCCTGTTCTGTCCCCGACCGGCGCTTCGACGAACACCGCCCGTGCCGCGCGATACGCCTTCCCCGTGCCGGGGCCGGGAGTTGGGTACGGCCGCAGCCATCACGACTATCCGGCCACGGACATCGAGGCACCGTGCGCGGCCGTCGTCGTGTCACCGGTGAGCGGAACGGTCACCGAGGTGAGCCGTACCGACCGCTGGTCGTCGCGGGTCAACGACGGGTCGACACGCGGCGGGCTGTCGTTCACGGTCGTGGGGGTCGACGGCGTGCGGTACTACGGGTCGCACCTGTTGCGGCTGGAGGCTGCTGCCTCGATCGGACGTCACGTGCTGGCCGGGGAACCGCTGGGCCGGGTGGGACAGAGTGGCGACGCCCGCGGCGTGCCATGCCATCTGCATTTCGGGATCAGCCCGCCGTGCCGCTCGGGTGACTGGTGGGTTCGTCGCGGGGTGGTGTATCCGTGGCCGTACCTTGACGCGTGGCGTGCAGGAGGCCAGCGCTCCCCGACGGCGGCGGTAACGGCGTGGCGCAAGGCGCACGGTTGTCCCAGCTCCCCTGGTGGGATGCCATGATCGGGAGATGATGGAAACTTTGCGTCGGTATTTGACCGAAAGTTTCCACCATCGAGTCGAACGGGCTCGAAACTTGATCACCGACGCATGGTCATCAGAGAACGGAGTGCGATGAGCGAAGGCCGCACGGTGTTGTTCATGCCGGAGAGCGCCTACGGGCCCACGAACAACTGCATCGGGATCGGCGACATCCTGCGTCGCCGCGGCCACCGGGTGGTGTTCGCCGCCGAGGCGTCCTGGAAGGGCAAGCTGTCCGCGCTCGGGTTCGAGGAGGATCTGGTGGAGCTGTCGGCTCCGCCGGACGAGCCGCAGGACGCCGGTCAGTTCTGGAAGGACTTCATCCGCGACACGGCGGGAGAGTTCCGCAAGCCGACCATCGAGCAGCTGGACACCTGGATCCGGCCGGTCTGGGAGGAACTCATCGCCGGGGCCCGGTACTGCGAACCGCAGCTGCGCGAGATCGTCGCACGGACGCAGCCGGACGTGGTCGTGGAGGACAACGTGGTCGCGTTTCCCGCGCTGCTCACGGCCGGCGTGCCGTTCGTGCGGATCGTTTCGTGCAACCCGCTGGAGCTGAAGGGGCCCGATGTCGCACCGGTGTTCTCCGGCTATCCCGCCGACGACACCAGCGGGTGGGAGGCGTTCCGCGCGGAGTACGACCGGACTCACCGCGGGGTCTGGCAGGACTTCAACGCCTGGGTGGTCGAGCAGGGCGCGCCGCCGCTGCCGGATCTGGAGTTCATCCACACCGGCGCGCTGAACATGTACGTCTATCCGGAGGAACTCGACTACACCGACCGACGCCCGCTCGGCGATGCGTGGCACCGCTTGGACTCCTCCGTTCGCGAGACCGACGCGGCCGCCGAGTTGCCGGACTCCATCCGCGAGGGCGACGGCGGGCTCGTCTACTTCAGCCTCGGCTCATTGGGCAGCGCCGACGTCGGCCTGATGCGCCAGCTGATCTCCTACCTGGCGGACACGCCGCACCGGTACCTGGTCAGCAAGGGACCGCTGCACGCCGAAATCGACCTCGCGCCCAACATGTGGGGTGCGGAGTTCCTGCCGCAGACGACCCTGCTGCCGCTGGCGGACCTCGTGATCACACACGGCGGCAACAACACCACGACCGAGGCGGCGCACTTTGGCAAGCCCATGATCGTGTTGCCGCTGTTCTGGGATCAGTACGACAACGCCCAGCGGGTGCATGAGATGGGGTACGGCGTCCGCCTGGACCCGTACCGGGTCACCGCCGAGGAGATGCAGGGTGCTGTTGCCGGACTGGTGGGGGACGCCGCGCTGCGGGCCCGGTGTGCCGCGGCCGGTGAGCGGATCAGGGCGCAGGACGGCGTGCGCCGGGCGGCGGATCTGATCGAATCGGTGCTTCCGGAGTAAATGCCGTCGCGGCGCCCTAGGGTTGGTCTCGTGACGCTGAAGCACATCAAGGGCACGTTCCGGATCGTGGGCGCGTCGCCCGACGGCGATTCGGTGCGCTTCTACCCGTACAACCCGGACGCGTTCCGGGTCCTCAACCTCCTGGTGCGGACCAACGCGCACGGCGGCGCGCAATTGCGCCTGGACGCCATCGATGCGCTGGAGACGCACTACACCCCGCGTGGCGGGCATGTCCCGTGGCATCAGCCGCGCGCGCTGGGCGAGGCCGCGTCATCGTCGCTGCTGGAATACCTCGGCTTCACCAACGTGGAGCGCGACGAGCGCGGCACCGTGGTGCGGGCGACACCGGAGCAAGTGCCGGGGTACATCCTCACCCGCTTCGCCGACAAGTACGGCCGGGCGGTGTCGTTCGCCTTCCGCGGATCCCGGCGCCGGACGGCGGACCTGGTGGACGTCTATCTGGACGCCGAAGGCCTTCGTGCGTCGGCCAACTGGCAGCAGTTGCGCGCGGGCATGGCCTATCCGACGTACTACAGCAAGCTGTTCCCGGACCTGCGGGAGGAGTTGTCGGCCACCGTCACCGAGGCCCGGTCGGAGGGCCTCGGGATCTGGGCCGAGGACGTGACGACGACCGGATTCCGGCTGACATCGCGGCAGCAGTTGACCGACGACCTGGTGATCATGCCCAAGCTGTTCCGCCGGCTCGCGGAATACCTGGAGCTCGACACCTCCGGGGGCGCCTCGCTGGACCGCTTCGCGAGCTTCCTGGAGACCAGCGACGACCGGCTGTTCACGATCCCGGACGGGCACGCGACGTCGTTCGACACGCTCGTCCACGTGCGGCGGCAACGGCTGCGCCTGATCACGCTTCCCGAGCACATCGTCTTCCTGGAGAAGTAGGGCTCACCTCGGCTGGTGCAGGCCGTTCAGAACGACGGTGGAGCCGGTCGGATACTCCAGGCGCCCGTCCGCCGTGATCAGCCAGACCGACCGCCGACCCATCACCTGCCACGGGGTTCCCGGCCCCGCCGATTCCGCGGGCTGTGGTGCCGGCACGGCCGTCCAGCCGTCCAGCCCCCCGACCAGGGCTGTGTCCTCATCGATTCCGACCACGAGAACCCCCGGAGGTGCCCCCGCCACTCGGCGCAGGACGAGGTCCGGCATCCGGGCGGTGAACTTGTCGAAGTGCGGCAGCACCTCAATTCCGGGAACGACGCCGAGTCCGGGCAGCGCGCCCCGCCGCGGCGGGCGGATCCGCGGGACGCTCGCCGACAGTGCCATCGCGCCCGCGCTACAGCCGGCCAGAGCAGCGCCCGCCTGCCAGGCGCTGCGGATCGCCGCCCAGGTCGCAGTCCCCCGCAGGGTTTCGGTCAGGAACGTCGGGTTGCCGCCGGACAGGTACACGAGCCCGCCGCCATCCACGAGGGCGGCCAGCGCCGGGTCATCCGCGGTGTCCCGGTCGACGACGTCGACGACGACCTGCTCGACCCCGAGCCGGTGCGCCGCCTGGGCGCCGAGGTCGTGCCAGTACCGCAGCGAGTCCCGGCCTTCGGGGGCCGCGGCGGTCGCCAATTGCACGAAGCGGCCGGGACGGCCGGCCAGAAGCGCCCTCTCGACGTCGTCGAGCACCGGCAGGTATTCCCCTGAGCCGACGAGCGCCACCGGTCCGGGACAGACCCTGGTCACCGCCCGATCATGCCCCCCAGTCCGGGCGGAGCGGCATTCCGGAGTGGCCGCCGTCGGCGAGTTTCACGGCAAGCACTTGGTGCAGTTCGATCTGGTCCCGCTCGAAGCCCATGCGGGAACCGGCCAGGTAGAGCCCCCACACCTTCGCGGTTGCCACGCCGACCTCCGCGACGGCGTCGTCCCAGTGCTCGGCGAGATTGCGGCACCAGGCGGCGCAGGTCCGGGCGTAGTGCTCGCGCAGGTTCTCCTCGTGCCGAACCTCCATTCCGGCATTCTGGATCTCGGTGATGATCCGCCCGACGCCGGTCAGCTCGCCGTCCGGGAAGACGTACCGGTCGATGAATCCGCCCGCCACGCGCGGCTTCGTCACCGTATCCGGCCGGGTGATGCAGTGGTTGAGCAGCCGCCCGCCAGGGCGCAGGCGACTGCGCAGGAAAGCGAAGTACGCCGGATAGTTGCGCACGCCGATGTGCTCGGTCAGGCCGATGGAGCTGACCGCGTCGTAGTCGGTCTCGGCGACGTCGCGGTAGTCCAGATGCCGCACCTCGGCCCGGTCCTGCAGGCCCTGACGCCGGATCTCCTCCTGCGCCCAGTCGGCCTGCTCCTGGGACAGCGTCACGCCGAGCGCGGTCACCCCGAAGTGGCGCGCCGCGTGGCGAACCATGCCGCCCCAGCCGCACCCGACGTCGAGCAATCGCATCCCGGGTCGCAGGGCGAGCTTGCGAGCAACCAGGTCGTACTTGGCTTCCTGGGCGTCCTCGAGGGTCGCGTCCTCCCGCGGGTAACAGGCACAGGTGTACGTCATCGACGGGCCGAGAAGGAGCTCGTAGAACCGGTTCGACACGTCGTAGTGGTGATGGATCGCGTCGGCGTCCCGGCGTCGGGAGTGCCGCAGGCCCTCCAGCGCCCGCCTCCAGTCCGGCAGCGCCTCCTGCGGCGGGGGTGTGGGCGGCACCAACCGGGACAGACCCAGGCTGCGGACCACCTGAGCGAGCGTCCGAGGGTCGGGCCGCCGCCAGCGCAGGGCGTCCACGAGCTTCAGTGCCTCGAAAGGGTCACCAGGGTGAACGCCGTGGACCTCCAGGTCGCCGGACACGTAAGCCCGCGCCATTCCCAGGGAGCCGGGAGCCGTCGCCAGGTAGGCGACGCCGCGCGGGGTCGCCAGATGCAGCCGGATCTGCGAGGTCTCCGGGCCGGTCTGGCTGCCGTCGTACGCGGTGAAGCGGAAGGGTGCCGGCTCCCTCAGCAAGAGCTCGAGGACGTCGGCCAGCCGCAGTCTTCCCCCGCCGGATGATCCGCCATCCAGTCTGTCGATCAACGAAGGAATGCTCACTCAGACCTCCGACCATTAGCGATCACCCCGAGCGGCAACACTGTACGTGGCGAGCCGCGCGGCGACATCTCCGGTTATGACAACGGACATGACAACGTGTGAGACGGGCCACAGTGGGATGACGATGGTCAGCGCCGGCGAACGGCCTTCGCGTAGAGGTCGAGCAGCCGATGCTGAGGGTCGTAGCGATCCTTCAACGAGCGGTAGGCCGCACCGCCGTAGGCCGCCCAGAACTCCTCCTCGCCGTAGTAGGCGTCGGAGTACAGCGACTTGTGCCCGCCGAAGTCCGCGACGGCGCGCTCGACGTCCCGGTTGACGTCGCCGTCCGCTCGGCCGGGCACGATCGGCACGGTGCCCCAGAAGCCGACATTGACGTACGTCGTCCCGGCCTGCAGCGGATACAACGACCACTTGCTGGGCCCCTTGTCCCGCAGCCGCAGGGGGCACAGCCAGACGGGTGTCATCGGCACGTGGTCCAGGAACCACCGCATGAAGTCCGCGGTCTGCTCGACCGGGAGCTCCACGTCCTGCACGACCCGCTCACGGGCGGGCTTACCCCGCCACCCGTCGACCCGGGCGACGACGCCATACCGGTTCTCCCAGCCGACGATGCGGTGATAGACGTCGCTACGCCGACGCGAGGCGGGCCACAGTCGGCGCAGCAAGGGGTGCTGCGCGCCGAAGGCCCGGGAACACCAGAACCAGTCGGTGTCCCACCGCCAGAGGTAGTCGTGCACGGTGAGGGCGTCGCGGCCGCGGTCCCGGATGGAGCGGTAGAAGATCTCCGAGCCCGTGTAGTCGCTGAGCGCCGGGACCTCATCCGCCCAGGTGCCGAGCGTGAGATAGGACTCGGCGGCCGAGAAGACGACGCCGTCGAGAAAGTCCACCGGCTCGCCGTCCCATTTGCGCTCGGCGGTGATGGTGGCGATGGCGGCGGCGACGTCCTCGAGCGAGCCGAATCGGACGTGGCGGAGCGCGACGATCGGGCGCACCGGGTCCAGCTCGATGCGCAGCCGGGTGGCGTACCCGAGGCTGCCGTAGGAGTTGGGGAAGCCCGCGAACAAGTCCGCGTGCTCGCCGTCCGGCGTCACGGTGAGCACGTCGCCGGCCCCGGTGAGGATGTCGAGCTCGACCACGGACTCGTGCGGCAGGCCGTTGCGGAAGGACGACGACTCGATCCCGAGGCCGGTCACGGCGCCGCCGAGGGTGATGGTCTTCAGCTGCGGGACCACGAAGGGCATGAGGCCGTGGGGAAGCGTGGCGGCGACCAGCTTCTCGTACGTGCACATCCCCTGGACCTCGGCGAGCCGACGGTCGGCGTCCACCGAGACCACGCCGTCCAGGCCGGAGACGTCGAGCCCGGGAGCCGTGGTGGCGGCCCGCGGCCGGAACAGGTTGGACGTGCGCTTGGCGAGCCGCACCGTCTGCCCGGGCGGGATCGCACGGTAGGACTCGACCAGCCGCCGGACTGCGGCGTCGTGTACGGCCCGGCCCTTCGGCGTGCAGCGCGCCGGTGGAACCGACGACGTGGTGACCGGGACCGGGGCGCGCGAATCCAGAGCCGTCATGAGCTAAGCATCCAAGACCTCGCTGACCAGTGCCTTGGCGGCGGCCTGTACCTCGGCCAGGTGATCCGGTCCCTTGAACGACTCCGCGTAGATCTTGTAGACGTCCTCCGTGCCGGATGGCCGAGCGGCGAACCACGCGTTCTCGGTAACGACCTTGAGTCCCCCGAGCGGGGCGTCGTTCCCCGGGGCGGCGGTGAGGGTGGCCGTGATCGGCTCCCCGGCCAACTCCTCCGCCTTGACCTGATCCGGCGACAGCTTGCCCAGCACGGCCTTCTGCTCGCGGTCGGCCGGCGCGTCGATCCGGGCGTACGCCGGGTCGCCATACTGCTTCGTCAGCTCGCGGTACAGCTCGCTCGGCGTCGCGCCCTTGCGCGCGGTGATCTCCGATGCCAGGAGCGCCAGCAGGATGCCGTCCTTGTCCGTCGTCCACGCCGACCCGTCACGACGCAGGAATGACGCGCCCGCCGACTCCTCACCGCCGAACCCGACAGACCCGTCGAGCAGGCCCGGCACGAACCACTTGAATCCGACCGGGACCTCGACCAGGGCCCGGCCCAGGCCCTCCGCCACCCGGTCGATCATGGATGACGAGACCACGGTCTTGCCGACCGCCGCCTCCCGCGGCCATCCGTCCCGGGCCTCGTAGAGGTACGAGATGGCTATCGCGAGGAAGTGGTTCGGGTTCATCAGGCCGCCGTCCGGAGTCACGATGCCGTGCCGGTCGGCGTCTGCATCATTGCCGGTGGAGACCTGGTAGGCGTCCCGGGCCGCGATCAGCGAGGCCATGGCGGACGGCGAGGAGCAGTCCATCCGGATCTTGCCGTCCCAGTCCAGGGTCATGAAACGCCACGTCGGGTCGACCAACGGGTTCACCACGGTGAGGTCGAGCCGGTGCCGCTCGGCGATCTCGCTCCAGTAGTCGACGGCCGCACCGCCCAGCGGATCCGCGCCGATGCGCAGCCCGGCGTCGCGCACGGCGTCCAGGTCAAGGACGTTCGGCAGCTCGTCGACGTACCGGCCGAGGAAGTCGTAGGTGTCGGTGGTGGCCGCCGCCCGGGCCCGGGCCAGTGGCACTCGCCGGACCTCGCGCAGGGCGTCCGCCAGCAGCTCGTTGGCCCGCCGGGCAATCCATCCCGTCGCGTCGGTGTCGGCCGGCCCGCCGTGCGGCGGGTTGTACTTGAAGCCGCCGTCCGACGGTGGGTTGTGTGACGGGGTGACCACGATGCCGTCGGCCCGGCCGGCGTCGTCGTCGGCGCGGCCCTGGTTGTAGGACAGGATCGCGAGCGAGACCGCCGGTGTCGGGGTGTACCGGTCACGCGAGTCCACCAGGGTAGTGACCTCGTTCGCCGCAAGCACCTCAAGGGCGGACGCCCAGGCGGGTTCGGACAGCGCGTGGGTGTCGCGGCCCATGAACAGCGGCCCGGCGATCCCCTGACCGGCCCGATAGTCACAGATCGCCTGCGTGGTGGCCACGATGTGCGCCTCGGTGAACGAGCCGTCGAGGCTGCTGCCCCGATGGCCCGACGTGCCGAACGCCACCCGCTGCCCTGGGTCCTCGACGTTCGGCCAGGTGGTGTAGTACGCCGTGACGACGTGGGCGACGTCGATGAGATCGCCGGGCTGTGCGGGCTGACCGGCGCGTTCGTGGCTCATAGTCCCCTCCTGTACCACCTATCCGCGAGGCTAGTCGATCGTGAGACGGCCGCCAGACGGCGATCCTGTGCCAGTAGGGGATGATCGGGGCCGTGGAACTCGTGCATTCGGGGAAGGTGCGGGACGTCTATGCCGACGGCGACGACCTGATCCTGGTCGCCTCCGACCGGGTGTCGGTGTACGACGTTGTCTTGCCGACGCCGATCCCGGACAAGGGACGGGTGCTGACCAGGCTTTCCCTGTGGTGGTTCGAGAAGTTACGGGATCTTCTGCCGAATCACGTGATCTCGGCCACCGACGTCCCTCCGCAGTTCGCCGGCAGGGCGATCCGCTGCCACCGGCTGGAGATGGTCGCCGTCGAATGCATCGCCCGGGGCTACCTGGTGGGCTCGGGGCTGGCGCAGTACGAGAAGAACGGCACGGTGTCGGGCGTCCGGCTTCCGGCAGGGCTCGTGGAGGGCTCCCGGCTGCCGGAACCGGTGTTCACGCCGACCACCAAGGCGCCGCTCGGCGAGCACGACGAGTTCATCACCTTCGACGACGTCGTGGCGCAGGTGGGTGCGCTGACGGCGGAACGCCTGCGCGACCTCACGATCGCGGTCTACCGCCGCGGCGCCGAGCTGGCGGCGGGCCGAGGCATCATCGTCGCGGACACGAAGCTGGAGTTCGGCGTCGCGCCGGACGGGACGCTGATGCTCGCCGACGAGGTACTGACCCCCGACTCCTCACGGTTCTGGCCGGCCGACCAGTGGGAGCCCGGCCGCCCGCAGTTCGCTTTTGACAAGCAGTTCGTCCGGGACTGGGCGACGGGGACCGGCTGGGACAAGCGACCACCGGCGCCGGAAGTCCCGGACGATGTCGTCGCGGTCACCCGGGCGAGGTACATCGAGGCGTACGAGCGGATCACCGGGGAGCCCTGGGAGTCCTGACCCAGCCTCAGGCAGACTGGCCGGGTGCCGGAACTGCCCGAGGTGGAGGCGCTCGCCGGATTCCTGCGTGAGCGCGCGGCCGGGTGTGCCGTCGCGCGGATCGAGGTGGGCGCCATCAGCGTTCTCAAGACCTACGATCCGCCGCCGACCGCCCTGCAGGGGCTGACCGTCACCGGCGTCGCCCGGCACGGCAAGTTCGTCGATCTCGACGTCGACGGTCTGCATTTGGTCTTCCATCTGGCCCGAGGCGGCTGGCTGCGCTGGTACGACACCGTGCCGAGCACGATGGTGCGCCCTGGGAAGGGGCCGCTGGCGCTGCGGGTCCGCCTCGCGGGCGAGGACGACGGCGAGGTGGTCGAGCCGGGTTTCGACCTGACCGAGGCAGGGACGCAGAAGCGGCTGGCGGTCTACGTCGTCCGCTCCCCGTCCGACGTGCCGGGCATCGCGACGCTCGGCCCGGATCCGCTCGCGCCCGGTTTCGGGAAGGCAACGCTCGAGGGGATCCTGGCCGGATCCCGGCAACAGGTGAAGGGACTCCTGAGGGATCAGTCCGTCCTGGCCGGAGTCGGCAACGCCTACAGCGACGAGGTGCTGCACGCCGCCCGCCTCTCCCCGTTCGCGGTCGCCGGTCGCCTGGATGCCGAGCAGGTGGACCGGCTGTACACGGCGCTGGGACAGGTGCTGCGGGAGGCGGTGGCGGCGTCGTCCGGAAAGCCGGCGAAGGAACTCAAGGACGCCAAACGGGCCGGGATGCGGGTCCATGGCCGGGCCGGTCAGCCGTGTCCGGTGTGCGGCGATACGGTGCGCGAGGTCTCGTTCGCCGACCGAGCGTTGCAGTACTGCCCCACCTGCCAGACCGGCGGCAAGATCCTCGCGGATCGACGCCTCTCCCGATTGCTCAAATAACGACGAAATTCGTAGCCAAGTGACCGCCAGATGACGGATCGCGGTCCAATCGGATCGAATCGGGCAGTATCAGTGTCGACCTTGGAGAAGTCATGCCTATCGTCACCTGGTGGGGACGCAACGGGTCAAGGATTGGTGGGACGGGGCGACGCCCTGGCGGCAGGCCATGCTGCTCGGGCGCATCGCGGTTCTTACCTTCCTGCTGACCCTTCTTGTCGTTCTCAACATCCCGAGTTCGCCGGGCGGCACGGGCCTGCACGTCACAGGCCTGGAACGGGTACCGGCTCCGCTGGCCCAGGGTCTCCTGCCCGGCTCCGCCATCACCGAGGATGAAGCGCTCACGCCACTACTGGGCGGCTCGGTCGGCACCGCAGCCAAGGGCTCGTCGGCGCCGCGCAGCGGCCCGTACGGGCTGACCTCCGCCGGCGCGCTGACCGGCACAGGGATCCCGCTGCGCGCCTACCAGGCCTACGTGAAGGCCGCGGCCTCTGTGGCGCGGACCGACGCGTCCTGCGCCCTGCCATGGACGGTCCTTGCCGGCATCGGCCGGGTGGAGAGCAACCACGGACGTTTCGGCGGCTCGGGCCTGCGGACCGATGGCCAGGTGTACCCGCCGATTCTTGGCATCCGGCTCGACGGCAGCCGCCCAGGCACTGCCGCCATCCACGACAGCGACAACGGGCGGTACGACGGGGATCGGGTCTACGACCGCGCTGTGGGACCCATGCAGTTCCTGCCCGGCACCTGGGCCAGCTATGGCGCGGACGGCAACGGTGACGGCCTCGCCGACCCGCAGAACATCGACGACGCGGCGCTCGCCGCCGCCCATTACCTCTGCGTCGGCGGCTCGACGTTCAGCACGCAGGCCGGGCGCTGGGCGGCCGTGTACCGCTACAACCACTCCGACAGCTACGTCGCCCTGGTGCTGTCTCTGGCCGACTCCTACGCCACCGGTCACGTCGCGACGTTCCCGACCCCGCCGCCAGGCGTCACGAGGCCATCCGGTGGCGAGCAGGCGACGCCCGCCGGGCCGCCGCCGGCGCTGCCGAAGCCGCCCCCCGCTTCCCCGCCGCCTCCCGGGTCGCCGCTGAGTCCGCTGCCGACCACGAGCTCGCCGGCCACGACGTCGCCCACCACGCCGACTTCGCCGACGTCCACGACGACGGCGACCACGGCGCCGGCGGACACGCCGACCGCCACACCGACGACGAGCACCCCCACGGACACCCCGACGGACACGGCGACCCCGACGACGAGCACCCCGACGGACACCCAGACCGCCACACCGACGGATACGCCGACCGACACCCCGACGACGAGCACCCCGACGGAAACGCAGACTCCGACGGAGACGCCGACCGACACTCCGACGACCGAGACGCCGACGGAGGCGGCCACCCCGACCACCGCGGAGGCCACTCCAACGACCCAGGCGACGACCGAATCCGCCAGCCAGCCGACTACCGAGTCGACGACCGCTACGCCGTAGTGGACGGGTCCGCGACCTTCGATCAGAGCCGGTAGGGTGCCGGGGCGTGACCAAACGGCATGGGGTGTCTACGTGCGCCGGCCGCGCTGGCCGCGCCGTTCGGGGTGCGATCGTCTCGCTGGTCGCCGCCTGGTTGGTCGCCGTCGTTGGATCACCGGCGTTCGCGCACGCCGCGCTGGAGGGAACCTCGCCGGCGTCGGGTGAGCGGCTGACCGCTCCGCCCGGCGCAGTCACCCTTCGATTCACCGAAGACGTGCTGAGGATCGGCCTCGCTGTGCAGGTCACCGGCCCGAACGGCGTGGTGAACGCCGGTCGGGCGGCCGTGGACGGTGACCTGGTCACCCAGCCGCTGGCAAGCGGGTCGCCGCCGGGCATCTACTCGGTCCGGTGGCGGGTCACGTCGGACGACGGTCACCCGATATCGGGGAGCTTTGCCTTCATCGTGGTGCCCCCGTCGGCCTCTGCAACGGCTCCGACCGCATCGGTGTCCAGCCCTGCGGTTGGCGTCGCCCCGACGACGACCCCGCCCATCGGTGCGGCAGGTTCGAATACTGCTGACGCTGCAGCACGCACGTCCTCCGGCTGGGGGGTCGCGCTGGGGCTCGGCGGCGCGGTGGCGGTTCTGCTGCTGTTCGGATTGGCGGCGGTCCTGCTCACCCGCCGACGCCCGAGGCGGAGCGGAGGATCCCCGGGGGGTGCCTCAGCCGTTGGTGACTCCCGGTCCTGACGCCGGCGGCAGGAGGCCCTGCAGGGCGTTCCAACGGCCGATCTCACAACCATTGGTGCGATTCAGCCGGGCGGAGACGGCCGTTCCCTTCCACGTTCCGGTGATCGTGGCCCGCTCCGGCCCGCCGAAGATCTGCGTGCACATCCGGTCGGGTGGCACGGGCGGGAGCGCGCTGGCGCCCTTGGCCGCGAGCACCTGACAGGCCGCCGCCGGGTTCGGGTGGCTACCGCCAGGCGGCTCGCAGGTCAGGGTCCACGTCGTCATCCCGCCACCGCCGTCGTCGATGACGATGGTGAGTTCGGCCGGCCCGGACGCGGTGGGCTCCGGAGACTCGCCCGGCTTCGCCGATGGACCTGTGCTCGTCACGTTGCCTCCAGATACGTCGCCTTCAGATACGTCGCCTCCGGATACGTCGCCTCCAGATCCCGACCCGGGGGTCGTCGTCACGTCGTCGGTCCCCCCGCAGCCGGTCGCGATCAGGGGGAGCAGCGCCGCGACGCCTACCGCGATCGCTCGGCCCGTCACCGACTTCCAGCCCATCGTCACTCCTCTGTGGCTTGCCTGTCCCTGCGACGCGTCCCGTGGCCGCGTGGTTCCATCGAGGCGTTCACCGGCTCTTGCGACGCGCAAGAGTACGGGTCGGCAGCACGAAGTGCAGCGAGCCTGCCAGGATGGAAGCTCTTGCTGTGAAGGAGACGGCCCATGCTGCCCCCGGTTCCGACGGTCCGCGCCACCGACGTGCCTGAGGGCGCTCGGGTGCTGGACGTGCGCGAGCTGGACGAATGGGACGCCGGGCACATCCCGGGGGCCCTGCACATTCCCCTCGCCGACGTGCCCCAGCGCCTGGGGGAACTTCCGGCGGACGGTGATCTCGTCGTGGTCTGCCGCTCGGGCGTGCGGTCGGCCCACGCTGTGGCGTGGCTCGCCCGGAACGGCTTCGATGCCACGAATCTCGACGGTGGGATGAGGGCCTGGGTGAGCGCGGGACGCTCGATGGTCAGTGAAACTGGCGCCGCGCCGATGGTTCGCTGATCCCACGGTGGCGGCTGAGACGTCGACCGGGCGCCGCGTCGTGCCGCTGAGCCGGGGAGGAGGTGGTGATGGCTCCGCTCCCCGCGTCGGCCCGGGCGAGGGCCGATCCGCGATGACCGAGCGGCATGCCGGTGCGCCCGGTGTCACCGACCTCGGTGAACCCGGCCCGGGCGCCGAGCTGGTCGCTCACCTGGCGTCCGTCCTCGACGACCTGAACCGCGCCGCAACGCACGCCGAGTCCTCGACCGACGGCGATCTCGTGCCCGAGGTGAAGCGTGACGCTCTGCTCGCCCTCTTCGACGCGCAGGCGGGCAGCCGATGGCTGGACGTCGCTGCGCGGCGGATGCGCGCGGCGGGGCAGGGCTTCTACACGATCGGGTCGGCCGGACACGAAGGCAATGCCGCGGTCGCCCTGGCGCTGCAGGTCACCGACCCCGCGTTCCTGCATTACCGCTCGGGCGCCTTCTACCTGGCGCGAGCGGCGCAGGCGGGCCGCGCGGAGGCGTTGCTGGACGTTGCCCTCGGGTTGGCCGGGTCGGCCGAGGAGCCCATCGCGGGCGGCAGGCACAAGGTCTTTGGTCATGCAGCGCTGGCCGTGGTGCCGCAGACCTCCACGATCGCCAGCCACCTGCCCCGGGCGCTGGGCGTGGCCTGGACCATCGGCCGCCAGCAGCACCTGCTGGACCGGCACCGGACGGAGATGCGCTGGCCAGACGAGGCGGTCGCCGTCGCCAGCTTCGGCGACGCCTCGGCGAACCATTCGACGGCGACCGGCGCCGTCAACGCGGCGTGCTGGGCGGCACACCAGGGCCTGCCGATGCCGCTCCTTCTGGTGTGCGAGGACAACGGGCTGGGCATCTCCGTTCCCACGCCGGGCGGGTGGATCCGTGCGTTGTACGAAGCGCGCCCCGGGCTGGAGTACCGGTCCGCCGACACTGCCGACGATCCGGCGCTGCTCCTGGAGGTGGCGCAGGAGGCGGCCGAGGTGGCCCGCAGCCGCAAGGTTCCGGTGCTCCTGCACCTGTCGTGCGTGCGCATCGGTGGCCACGCCGGCTCGGACGTCGAGAGCAGCTACCGGCGTCCGGCGGAGATCTCGGCTGATCTGGATCGGGACCCCCTCGCGGCCACCATGCGGGCCCTCGTCCGGTACGGCGTCCTGGACGGCCCAGAGGTCGGGGAGCGGTTCCTGGCGATTCGCGACGAGGTGTCGGGGGCCGTGGCCGAGGCGGTCCGGCGTCCACGCCTGAGGACGGCCGCCGAAGTGATGGCGCCGCTGGCACCGCGGCGGCCGGACGCCGTGGCGAAGCGGGCGGCCCGCCAGGCCGATCCCGCCGCGCGCGACGAGGTGTTCCACGGGAAACCACCGGAGTCCGAGGGGCCGCTCACCCTGGCCCAGTCGATCAATCGCGCGCTCCTCGACGCCGCCGCCCGGTCGCCGGAAGTGCTGGTCCTGGGCGAGGACGTCGGACGCAAGGGCGGCGTCTACGGCGTGACCCGTGGCCTGCGTCGCCGGCTCGGGGCGGCTCGTGTGCTCGACACACTTCTGGACGAGCAGACGGTGCTCGGCCTGTCGCTCGGCGCGGCGCTGACCGGCCTGCTGCCTGTTCCGGAGATCCAGTACCTGGCATATCTGCACAACGCCGAGGATCAGCTGCGCGGTGAGGCGGCGACCCTGCAGTTCTTCTCCCAGGACGCCTATCGCAACCCGATGGTGGTGCGCGTACCCGGCCTGGCCTACCAGCGGGGATTCGGCGGGCACTTTCACAACGACAACTCGATCGGCGTGCTGCGCGACATCCCCGGCCTGGTGGTGGCCTGTCCCGCGCATCCCTCCGATGCTCCGGCGATGCTGCGCACCTGCCTGGCGGCGGCCGAGATCGACGGCACGGTCAGCGTGGTGATCGAGCCGATCGCGCTGTACCACGAACGCGACATGATCGACGAGGGCGATGGTGCCTGGCTGGCGCCGTACGCGGCGCCGAGTCTGTGGGGGGCGTTCCATGTCCCGATCGGCTGCGCGTCGGTGTGGGGGACCGGTGAGGACCTGACCATCGCGACGTACGGGAACGGGCTGCGCCTGTCGCTGCGCGCCGCCGCGACGCTCGGCCGGGAGGGGATCGGCTGCCGGGTGGTGGATCTGCGGTGGCTCGTCCCGCTGCCGGTGGACGACGTCGTCCGCGAAGCCGGCCTGACCGGCCGACTCCTGATCGTGGACGAGACCAGGCGATCCGGCGGGGTGTCGGAAGGGCTGGTGACCTCCGTTCTGGAAGCAGGCTTCGACGGCCGGGTGGCCCGGGTCACTGCGCGGGACTCCCTCGTGCCACTGGGCGACGCCGCCGAACTCGTTCTCGTCAGCCAGGCGGACATCGAGGCCGCGGCCCGGGCCCTGTTCACCTAGCCCTGGTCCTGCCCTAGTCCCGGCTGTGCCGCGCCGGACCGTGGGCCCGGCGGTAGGCGTGCCGGCCACCCGTTTCCTTCGGCGGACGGCGTTCCGCCCGGCGGCCGCGGACCCGTGCAGCCGTCTCGGCCGCTGCTGCCGGCCGGACCAGGCGCTGCCCCGCGGGCGGGCGGACCGCGCTACCCAGCAGGCGCCGCGCCGGGCCGGGCAGGGCGGCCAGCAGGTCGGCCACCTCCCCCACGCGCATCCGGCGGGCCACCGCGAGGTAGGTCGCGACGAGCGCCGCGGCGGACATGGCCAGTGACAGCACACCGGCAGTGAATCCGGGACCGACGAGCCGGTGCGCCGCCCATTGCACCGTCAGGGCCACAAGCGCCGCGGGAACGGCGGCGACGACCAGCCGGACGTACACCTGCACCACGGCGCGCCCCTCGATCCCGTGCAGCCGGTGGCGCAGCACCAGCGCCGAGATCGACGCGCCGGTCAGGTACGCCGTGGACGTCGCGAGGCCCACTCCGGTGACGATCCAGGCCGGCGGCAAGAGGTGGGCGCTCAGGAAGGCGCCCATGGTGATCACGGTGACAGTCGGAAGCTGGATGAGGAACGGTGTCCTGGCGTCCTCGAAGGCGTAGAAGACGCGCTGGAACAGGTACTGGGCGCTGAACGGCGCCAACCCGAGGATCATCGCGGACATCGCGGCGGCGATGGCCTCGGTGTCACGGGGGCCGTTGCCCGGAAAGAGGGTGGTCGCGACGTCCGGGGCCAGAACCACCGCGCCCGCGGTGGCGAGCACGGTGGCCACGCCGGTCAGTCGCAGCCCGCGTGATGCCATCCGCCGGACCCGGCCGATGTCGCCCGCGCCGGCGGCCTCGCTGATCGGCGTGAACAGCGCGGTCACCAGCGACACCGTCACCAGTGAGTGCGGCAGCATGAACAGCAGCAGGGCGTTGTCGTAGGCGCCGCGTCCGGCGCCACCCGCCTGGGTCGCGCCCGTGACGGCGCGGGAGGTCTCGATGACGCCGATCTGGCCGACGAGCGCGGCGGCGAAGGTCCAGGCAGCGACGCGGCCCGCCGTGCCCAGCCCCACGCCGCGCCATCCCCAGTTCGGCCGGAACCTGACCCCGGCGCGATGCAGCGGCCAGATCAGCACCAGCGCCTGCGCCGCAACGCCGAGCGTCGCGGTCCCCGCCAGGACCGAGATCTGTGCCGACGTCCACGTTTCCGGCGGGTGCGGGTCGGACCGGAAGGGCCCGATCCACGCCAGCATCACGGCGATGCCGGCGATGCCGATGACGTTGTTGACCACCGGCGCCCACATATACGCGCCGAACCGGCTGCGCGCGTTCAGCACCTGGCCGAGCATCGTGTAGACGCCGTAACAGAAGACCTGCGGCAGGCACCAGAAGGCGAACGCCACGCACAGCCGCGCCGTCGCCGAGCCGGGCGCGAAGCGGGAAAGAATGGTCGGGACCAGCGGTGCTGCGGCGATGACCAGCGCCGTCACCGCCGCCATCCCGGCGAGCGCAAGCGTGAGCAGGCGGTTCAGGTACTCCTGGCCGCCGTCGCGATCCCGGGCGGCGCGCGTGATCTGCGGGACGAGGACGGCGTTCAGCAAACCACCTGCGACCAAGTTGTAGATCTGGTTGGGCACTGTGTTGGCGACGGAGAACGCGTCGTACGCCAGCGCGCCGTTGACTCCGAGCAGGGCGGTGAGCAGCGACGCACGGGCCATGCCCAGCACACGTGACACCAGCGTGCCGGCGGCCATGACGGCACTGGAGCGCAGCAGTCGGTCCCTAGGTGCTTCGCCGGTATCGCTGATCCGCGGGATGGATCCGGTGGGCGGGTCGGACGCCTGCTCGGTGGCCGAGCCGGACGCCGGCTCGGATGCCGGTCCGGTCGGGCCTACCGGGACGAAGGTGCCCGTCACGGTCGCGGATGAACCAACCGGCCGTCGAGCAGGACCACCGAGGGGTGATGGAGAACCGCTGGGTCATGGCGTGGATCGTCCGGGTAGGCGACCACGTCCGCCGGGGCGCCTTCCTCGATGCCGGGCAGGCCGAGCCAAGCGCGGGCGGTCCACGACGCGGCGCCGAGAGCGGTGCCGTCGTCCAGACCTGCGGCACGCAGCCGCCGGATCTCCTCCACGACCCGACCGTGCGGCACCATCCCGGCATCTGTCCCGGCGAGCACCCGGATGCCATGCTCCACGGCCTGCCGGACGACAGCGGGCTGCGCGTCCAGGGCCCGACCGACCTCCGCGACTGCGTCGGGGTTGCCGGCCATGCTCCGGGTCAGCCCGAGGATGCTCTCCTTGATCAGCAGGGTCGGCACGAGCGTCACTCCGCGCTCGGCCAGGCCGGAGACCTGGTCCGGTCGCATCATCGAGCCGTGCTCCACGGCATCGAATCCAGCCTCCACGACCGCCTCGATCGCCGCCGGGCACGTGGCGTGCGCCGTGATCCGCCCACCGGCCTCGTGGACGAGGTGGGCCGCCTCGGCGAGCGCCGTGGCGGGGAACGTCGGCTCGATCCGCCCGTCCGGACCGAAGAAGTCGGCGATCACCTTCGCCCATGCCCCGCTGATCTCCACCTCCTCGGCCGCGGCCTTGGCGAGCTGGTCGGCGTCCACCTCCCGAGCCAACCCGGGGAAGTAACGCCCGGTCGCGGCGAGGAATCGGCCGCCGGTCACGGTGCGGGGCAGCTCTTCCGGCGGGCCGAGCTCGGCGGATTCGTAGTCGGGGGAGCCCGGTTCACGGATCGCCAGCACGCCGGCCCCCAGCTGCGCGCGGGCGCTGGCCCGGACGCGTTCCCGTGGCGATGCGGTGTCGCCCGCCGGGCTGTGCAGGGAGAGGTGGGCGTGCGCGTCGACCAGTCCCGGCAGCAGGTAGCTACCATCCACCAGGGTCACCGCGTCGTCTGGTTCGATGAAGGTGAAGCGGCCCTGGACGACGTAGACGTCGCGCACGTCACCCGCCGGCAGCACGGTGCCGTGCAGGTGGAGCGCTGCCCCCGAGTCGGTCATGGCGGTCCCTTCGCCGTCGGGTCGGACTCACGTGAGTCGGCCCGATGAGATCGTGGCACGGATCCAGTCGGGAGCGTGGGAGGGGGAGCGCGCGTGGACGTCGTCCTGGTGGTCGATGTCGCCAACGTCATGGGGTCACGCCCGGACGGCTGGTGGCGCGACCGGGCCGCTGCGGCCGGCCGCGTGCTCGCGTCGTTGAGTGGGCTCCCGGGTCAGACGCTACCCGGTCCGGACGGCGACAACGTGCTGATCAGTCGCGTGGTCGCCGTCGTCGAGGGGGCGGCTCGAACAGCCGCGGAACCAGGCGGGGACGTCGAGGTCGTGCGGGCGGCGGCCGATGGCGACAGCGCGATCGTCGCGCTCTCCGAGGAGCTTCGGCGGGAATCGCGCACTCCGCTCGTGGTGACGGCGGATCGGGGACTGCGCGCCCGTCTCCCCACCGGAAGCCTCGTCGGCGGTCCCCGGTGGTTGCTCGCCCTGGTCGGTTGACCCGCCGGCGCCGGGCTGCCGATATTCGGTGGACCATGGATGGTCGCACCGGGCACTGTGATGGGGTGATGAAGCAGCGAGTCCAACTGTGGACGGGAGCGTCCATTCCCTGACCTGCGACGAGGTCAGGATGAGGGCCGTTCCCCAACCGGGGAGCGGCCCTCAGTCTTCTCAACTCTAGGAGCCCATCATGGCAGTGGCGGTCCTTCAGGGGCCGAAGGTCCCGATCCATCTGTGGGCGCAGCCGTCCGAGGTGGAGTCGGCCGCACTCGACCAGTTGAAGCGCATCGCCGCGCTGCCGTGGGTGTACGACCACGTGGCCGCCATGCCCGACGTCCACCTCGGCAAGGGCGCGACCGTGGGCTCGGTGATCGCGATGAAGGGGGCCGTGAGCCCGTCGGCGGTCGGGGTCGACATCGGCTGTGGCATGGCGGCGGTGGCCACCAATCTGACGGCGGAGGACCTGCCGGACGATCTGGCGCGGCTGCGTAGCGCCGTCGAAGAGGTGATCCCTGTCGGGTTCGCAGCGCACGACACGGTCTCGGCCGACGTCGACATGCTGGGCATCTGGGGTGGCTTCGACGAGCTGACGCCGAAGGTCAGGGGCCGGTTCGGCCGCGCCCGCGCGCAGATGGGCACCCTGGGCGGCGGCAACCATTTCGTTGAGCTGTGCCTCGACGAGGACGGGCACGTGTGGATCATGCTGCACTCCGGTAGCCGCAACATCGGCAAGGAGCTCGCGGAGTACCACATCGGGGTCGCCAAGTCGTTGCCGCACAACGCCGATCTGCCCGACCGGGACCTCGCGGTGTTCCTCGCCGGCACCCCGGAGATGGACGCCTACCGCCATGACCTGTTCTGGGCGCAGGAGTACGCGCGGCTCAACCGGCTCACCATGCTCTCTGCCTACCAGCTGGTCCTGCGTCGGTTCCTCCCGGACGTCACGTTCGGGACGGCCGTGTCCTGCCACCACAACTACGTCGCCGAGGAGCGGCACTACGGCGCCGATGTGCTCGTGACCCGAAAGGGCGCGATCAACGCTGGTGCCGGGGCGATGGGAATCATCCCGGGGTCGATGGGGACGAACTCCTACATCGTGCGCGGCCTGGGCAATCCGGAGTCGTTCACCTCTGCCAGCCACGGCGCGGGCCGCCGGATGAGCCGGGCCGAGGCGAAGCGCCGCTTCACCGTCGAAGACCTGCGCCAGCAGACCGCCGGGGTCGAGTGCCGCAAGGATCACGGCGTCATCGACGAGATTCCGGCCGCGTACAAGGACATCGACCGGGTGATGGCCGATCAGGCGGACCTCGTCGAGGTCGTGGCCCGGCTGCATCAGGTGATGTGCATCAAGGGCTGATGCCAAGAAGGTGGAAATTCTTCGGGCTATGTGCCCCAAGAATTTCCACCTTCTCGCAAGCGCGGGCGGCGGCGACGCCCATCTCGTCGGATCTGCGATCGGTGCCGTACTCCTCGTGCGCGGGCGGGCGGCGCTCGGGTTGGCGTGCTCGGGTTGGCGTGCTCGGGTCGGTGGCGCTCGGTCTGGCGTGCTCGGGGTTGGCGTGCTCGGGTGGGTGGCGCTCGGT
>Ga0081539_10000181_pt1 | contig 148250 bp, 153 predicted proteins | sample TabmetS4T2R2_FD_71023 | JGI IMG/M metagenome (GOLD analysis project Ga0081539, IMG submission 71023) | Tabebuia heterophylla rhizosphere microbial communities from the University of Puerto Rico - S4T2R2 | ecosystem: Host-associated > Plants > Roots > Rhizosphere ... | reverse complement strand
GGTCGGCCCCGCCCACGAAGCGCCGTCGGACTTCCCCGGCGGCGAGGAAGGCAACGAGCTGACTGTCGAGTTCAGCGTGCTCGGCCAGAAGTTCGTCGGCTTGAACGGAGGGCCGAACTTCTCGCCGAACGAGTCAGTCAGCTTCATGGTGGTTACCGAGGATCAGGCCGAAACCGATCGCTACTGGAACGCAATCGTCGACAACGGCGGCGAGGAGAGCGCCTGCGGTTGGTGCAAGGATCGATGGGGCTTCTCCTGGCAGATCACACCGCGCGTCCTCCTCGAAGCCACCGCCAGCCCCGACAAGGCAGCCGCCAAGCGCGCCTTCGACGCGATGATGCCCATGAAGAAGATCGACGTCGCCACGATCGAGGCGGCCCTCAGAGGGGAGACCGTCGACGCGTGAGTGAGCGGCGGCTGCGCCAGGGTTCGGGGATGACGCCCGAGTCGGGCCGTGTCCGACGCTGCTAGCCGATTGTCTTCTCGGGTGGCGGTAGCTCCGTCACGTAGAGGAGCTCTAGCAACGCGCCGCCGATCTCGGGCATCTCGAAGTAGCAGAACTCGCCGAGCTCGCCCATGTCCGCGCTCTGAACGATCTCACGTCCCTGGCGCACCAGCTCCGCCTGAGCCTCCCGCATCGCCTCCCGGCTCGAATATGCGATGCAGCTGTGATGAAACCCCTCGCCGTTCGCCTCTAGATGATCGACGTAAATGCTCTCGCCCTCATGTGGCGCTAGCAACTCGAAGTTCGAGTCCCCGACGGACGCGAGCGCGATTCGGAAGGAGAAGGGAACCTCTTGGCCCCGAACGGATGTGGACGCCGGCTCGATCGTCCACACACTCCACGGCCCGATCCCGGATTCTCCCAGCACCGCCGCCGCCCTCTCCACGTCGTGCACGACGAAGCAGGTGTGATGGAGCGTGCCTGACTCGATGACTTTCATCCGTGCCTCCAGGTCGAGGGGCCGACGACGCTCGCTAGTCGATCATGGCGCGACGAGCTTGATGACTCTAAAGCTATGGCTTGGATTGCAACGACCTAGGGAGCTCGCCGCGGAGTGCGCCAGCGTTCCGGGATGCCGCGCGAGCCTCTGGCACACCTAGCGACACGCTAGAGCCGACTGTTACGGTCGTCACATGACGAACCCTCCCTCCAACAGCGAGGCCGTCGTCCGGGCGGCCTTCGAGACATTCGGTCGCGGCGACCTCGACGCCTTCGCCACGCACTTCCACGCCAACGCCACGTGGAATCACCGCAACCCCGATCGCCTCGGTGGTCTCCACGACGGCATCGACGCGATCCTGGCCTTCCTCCGCTCGTCCGGCGAGTTGACCGCTGGCACGCTCCGCGCTGTCCCCGAAGCCACGATGACCGATGGGTCCAGCCTTGTCGGCGTCATCACCCGGATCAGCGGCTCTCGACCCGACGGGCGAACGTTCGACGACCGCCAGGTGCTCGTGTTCGCAATCGAGGATGGCAAGGTGCGGTCGGTCGATCAGTACATCGGGGATCCACCCACGGTCACGGCCTTCTGGGCCTGACGCACGCCCAGGAGCGGGCGCGCACACACTGCGAACGGAAAAGCGTTCGGGAATGTTCCTTGAGCCGTAGTGGGCGGCGAGGGGCGGACAGAGAGGCTAATCCGGGTTCTCGCCCCCGGGCTCCTGTTCCACCGTGGATATCCAAGGCCCGTCCACGATCACGGCCTCGTCGTCGCCCGGCCACGGCGGCAGGGCCGTGCAGGTGAAGATGAGGGGGACGCTACCGGTGCAGCGATACTGAAAGGCAGTGCCGAGCGGGATGTCGACGCACACGCCGGGGATGAGCCGGGTGATGCTCTCATGGCCATCGGGCGCGCGGCGCCAGACTTCGCCCTCGCCGGAGAGGACGTACCAATACTCGTCGATGGTCCGAAAGTGGCAGGCGCGGCCAACCATCCCCGGCGGCACGGTCGAGTGAATCATGTTGCCGTGCGGTCCGTCCATCAGGAACCGGATACGAGCTCCCAGGGGCGAGCGACCGCGCTTCGCGGTTTCGACTGTGCTGGTCTTCACGTAGTCACTCCGTCCAGGAAGGCAAGCTTGCGCCGAACGCAGGCGGGCACTTTTGCTCGCGGGCGAAGGTAACCCGTCCTGCCCAAGCGTTTCGCAATGTTGCCCGAATCAGTTACCCGGCCGCTATGCCAGTTCCACACCGAAGAGGGGGTGCAATCCGTCAATCCCCTTCAGCCGCACTTCCCTCCCCTCGAGGAACCTGAAATCAGGCCCACCGGCCACGAGGTCGCGTACAACACGGGAGACGAGGATCTCGCCGCCAACGGCGTGGCCCGCGACGCGCGCAGCGTAGTGGACAGTGGTGCCGAAGAAGTGGTCGGCTTCGCGGAGCGCGTCCCCGGTGTGGATGCCTATCCGAACGCGGATGGGCGGCATCCCATCGATTAACTGGTCAGCGACGCGCCGCTGGATCGACTTGGCACATGACACGGCGCGACGTGCATTGGAGAAGGCGAGCATGGATCCGTCGCCTTGCGTTTCGACAACCGTGCCCTCATGCGCAGAGGTCACCTCCTGGATCACGGCGTGGTACTGGCGCACGAGGGGAAGCCAAGCGTGGTCCCCGAGGCGAGCGATCAAGACCGTGGAATCGACGATGTCGGTGAAGACGATCGTGACGGTTCCATCCGCGGCTACGGCTGCCGAGAGGTCGGGTTGCTCCAGCTGAAGCGTCCGTTCGAGTTCGTCGAGGGTCGTCGTCAGCGCACGTCCGAGGAAGTCCTCATTCGACCTAGGTATTGACCAGTGGATCTGCACGATCTTCCACTCGCCGTGCTCGAGATGAAGAACGTACGTTGCGCGCCCATCGAAGCTTGTGCCTGCCGCGCTGATCGTCTCCTTGCAGCTTGCCCACCCGACCGTTCCCTCTTCCCACGCTTCGATCTCGTGGACGACGACTGGGAAAGCGCCGATCTCCTCCAGCTGACGCTGCCAGATGGCTCGTGCCGCATCGCCGTGCCACCACTCGCGTGGATCGTTCCCAATGATCAGGATCCCCGCGTGTCCTGACAGCCGCCCGAGAGCGGCCCGATGATCCCCCTCCGCAACCGCCTTAGACCACCGCTCGACGACCCTGCGGATTTCCTCGGACGACTCCACGCGGCCAGTCTGGCCAAACAAGGACCCACCCGCAATCGAGTAGAAAGCAGCGCCGCCAAGGCGCGGAGAGAACATCGTGAGCTGCGCGAGAGTGCGGGAATGTCGCTTGGCGAGAACGAGCGACTCCGCGGCTGGGCCGTGCAGGTGAAGTCGCCTCTGCTAGGCAGGAGCGCAGGCGGGCTGACCGGCTGTTCCCTGACGTTTGCGGCGCCGATTCCCGCGTCGGTGATCGAACCCGCGAAAGATGCCCTGCACGCCCGTCGTCGAGGCGGGTGGGCACGACGCCCGCCTCGTCAAGGTCGATGAGACCCACGCGATCCTCGTTCTCACCTTCCCCGATTCCGAGACGGAGGAACGGATCAAGTCCGAGGTCGGCGGACCCTGGATGCGGGAGCATGTCGTGCCGCTGCTCGCGGAGCCGACCGTTCGCGCCTCGGGCGAGGTCGTAGCCGGGCCGGGCGTCAGAGGGCTTCGCTAAGTTCCCTGCAAATCGGCTAGTTGGTTAGTCGATACAGCCAACACCTGTTCGCGCGCGGGCACTTGCGGGTCACGTTCGATGTTCGCGTGCTATTCGCACGGTGAGCCTGCGTCCGGCTTGTTCGAGCCGCTCCCGCCGATCCGTCCCCGTGTCTCACCGAGAGGGTCGACGGTTGGAGTCCGTTTCCTTCCACTAACTGTTGCGGGGGACGCGGTGGCAGATCGTTGCGCCTACTAGTGGCCGGTTAAACCACACTCTCGTAGCCCGGCGACTGTCGGACGATCCTGTCCGAGCCGAGTACCGCCCGCAGCCTCGACACATAACTGTCGAGCGAGCGCCTGGCACCTTCGGGCCCGCGTTCGCCCCAGAGACCTTCAACGAGCCGATCGCGCGACACGATCCTCGCGCGCAGGAGCACTCACCGCACGCTGACCTGAGTGGCGATAAAGCCCTGGAAGGGATGCGCCTGGTAGTTGCGGAGGCGCGAGGACACGAAGTCGACGAGGTGTTCGTTGATCATCGGCATCGCTGCCGCCGCGTCGACGATCGCTCGATCGACCGCCGCCCACGCCTGGGCCGCAGCGCGGGGATCGCTTGCGGCAAGCGTGCGCGCGGCCTCGATCCGCCGGTCGATTGAGCGATCGCAGAACCACCCATGGCTGCCGGGACCGGCACAGGTGAACCAGGTTGTGAAGAAGCCGTACGGCGTGTCCGCGCCCCACGCCGTGGGGATGAGCTGAATCCGCGGGAGGTCGTCGCGCCGGACATCCGCGTGCCGAACGAGGTGGACGCTCGTCGGGAAGCCGAGCGATCGCAGTGTCCTCGCGATATAGCGAGTGACCGCGGGCGTGACCGTCGGGTCGTCGGTCCAGCCCCAGACGGTGATGGGGGTATCGACGGCTGCCGACTCGGCGACGAGTCGCCTCGCTTGGGCCAGGTTGGGCCGCGGGAAGGCCGACGTCGCCCGCTCCCCCCGTGCGTACGGGCAGTACAGTCGATAGCCGACCATTCCGGGGGCGAGGATCTGACACGTTGGCGTCGCTACGTCCGGGCCGCCGTAGAGCCTCGCGATCGCGCGGCGGTCGATTGCGAGGTTGAGCGCTCTTCGAACGCGGACGTCGTTGAATGGGCGCAGGTTCGTGTTGAACTGCATGAAGTCGGTCGTCGGTATCGAGAACGCGTGCAGTTGACCCGGGCGGCGGAGGCGAAGGCCGGGAAGCAACTGGGCGGGGAGGTTGTCGGCCATCCAGTCCGCACGCCCCTGCTCGATCGCGCGTGCCTCCTCGAGAGGGGTGAGCCCGAAGCGCATCATGATCTCGTCGGGATTGCCACCGGGCTGAGCCGCATGAGACCACTCGCGGAAGCGGGGATTTCGTACGTAGCGAATCTCGCGCGTGCTCGCGCGCTCGATCTTGTACGGCCCTGTCCCCGGAATGGGCTCGTCATAGCCCACTGCGCGATTCGGAGTCCGGGGCGGAATCGGGGCTGAGGATTGGTTGAAGGCGAGCTTCCAGAGGAAGTCCGGGTCGGCGACGTCGAGCCGGAACGTCACCGTCCTGAGCCGCTCGTCGGTAACGATTCCCTTCGAGAGGTCGCAGCGAGTGACGGTGCAGCGACCGACACCCCGTATAGCTGCGTACTGCGGTCGATAGTCGGAGCCGACGCGAAAGGCGCGCTCGACTGCGCGTCTGAAATCGTCGGCCCGAACGAGGCGCCCGTCCGAGTAACGGATTCCGGACCGCAGTCGAAACGTGAACGTCCTTCCTTCGTCCGTTGGAGTGGGGACCGCGACGGCGAGATCGGGGACGATCTGGAGACCAGCCTGGCCGGGCACGAGGTTGAAAGAGACGAGTCCATCACGTGTGAGGCGGTCGGTGACGAGCGGGAGGAGATCGGCCTGGACGGCGGGGTCGATGGAGATCGGACGCTGGTGAAGGAGGACGAGGGTCCCGCCGGAGTTCTCCCGGCGCGGCCTGACGCCGACCCAGGGACGATCATTCGCGGCCGTCAATGCGGTCGGCTCTCCCCCCAGCCGAGAAGTTCGTACGACGGCATTCCGAACAGGATCGATGGCGGACACGCTCCCCGAGTACCGGTTCGCAACCCAGACCTTGCCTCCGGCGACAGCGGCCCCGATCGGTCCGCTTCCCACGGGGATCGTGGCGACGACGGCACCGCCTTCCGGGTCGATGCGCGACACCGTGGAGTCGAGAGTGTTGACGACCCACACAGCGCCCTCTCCGAGCGTGAGTGCCGATGGCCCGTTCCCGACGCGGACGGTATCGAGCGCACGACCGCTTCGACGGTCGATGCGCGCCACTGACCCGTCGTCATAGTCCGCGACCCAGATCACGTTCCCATCGATCACAAACGATGTCGGCCGGAGCGGCAGCAAGACTGTCCGGCGTGCCTCGCCGCTGCGCGGGTCGAGCTCGATGAGCGAGCTGTCGGTCAGGTCGCCGACCCACACCCCGCCGCTGCCGTAGTCGAGGTGTGAGATTTCGATCCCGCCTAGTGGGATCTTCTGCGTAACCTTCCCCGTGGCTGCATCGATGCGCACGACGACGCTGCCCGGCACGCTCGACGTCCACACCGCTCCGGCTCCGATCGCGACCGTCGACGGCGTGCCGCCGACAGGGACGCTGTCCTCCACGCTACGACTGGTGAGGTCGAAGCGCGTCACTTTTCCGATGCTCGGATCTGCCAGCCAGACGGAGCCTTGCCCGGACCTCATCGACGTGGCGATCCCGCCGACGACCTCGGCGTCCTCGACCGCCCCGGATACACGGCTCAGCCCCAGAAGCTGACTCGACCTCACCTCCGCGGGCACTTTGGACGTGCTGCTCGACAAAGACGCCAACCCGAGCAGGGCGCCTCCCGCAAGCACGACGGCGACGACCGCTCCGACTCCGATCGAGGCTCCTCGACCCCTCGCTCGGCGCCGGGCCGTCTCGCGGTTCGTGGATCGCGGTGGACGGCCGATGTCTCGATCGTGCTGGAGGATTCTCCGCTGCAGCTCCTGCAGCTCGGGCATCGGCTCTAGCCCGAGCTCCTCCGAGAGCCTCCGCCTGCACGTCTGGTACGCATCGAGAGCCTCCGCCTGGCGACCTGAGCGGTACAGCGCCAGCATCAGCTGCAGCACCAGCTGCTCCCGGAAGGGGTGCGCCTCGACGAGCCCCTCGAGCTCAGGGACGAGCTCGGCAGCGCCGCCGAGGTCGAGGTCTGCGGCGATGCGTTCTTCGGTTGCGGCGAGTCGCTCTTCTTCCAGGCGATCGGCTTCGACGCTCAAGAACGGCTCGTCCAACACGTTCGCCAGCGCCGCACCTTGCCAGAGCGCCAACCCCTTCCGAAAGCACTCGGCCGCCGCAGCTGCGTCACCCTGCGACGAGGCGGCACGGCCGAGGTCGGCCAAAGCCCGGAACTCGGCAAGATCGAGCTCGCCCTCGTCCACTCGAATGGCGTAGCCCGGCGGCTGTCGGACGATCCTGTCCGAGTCGAGTACCGCGCGCAGCCTCGACACGTAACTGTCGAGCGAGCGCCTGGCACCTTCGGGCGCGCGTTCGCCCCAGAGACCCTCGACGAGGCGATCGCGCGACACGATCTCGTTCGCGCGGAGGAGCAGCAGCGCCAAGAGCGCCCGCTGCCTCGGTCCCCCGAGCGCGAGCTGCTTGCCGTCGGACCTCGCCGCAACCGGGCCCAGGAGCGTGAACTCCACGCGCGGACGAGAGCACGTCTGCAGGGCTATTGCAAGCTTTCTGCAGCGGCAGCGCGGGATCGTCGGCGGGACGCCTTTCGCACCGACGGCCTCAAGAAGGGAGATGGAGATGGAACAAGGAGAGGTTCGACGCCGCTCGAGTGCTCGACTTCGTGGAGCCGTTCTACTGCTCCTCCTTACGACCACGATGGCTGTCGCGCTGCCGGCGCTCGCGGGCACCGGCGGCAAGCCTCTGAAGGTCACGACGACCCTGGACGGAAAGAAGGTCCTACCTCACCGCATTCATTGGGTGGCGCGACCGTCGCTCCCCGCATCCGAGGTCAGGACCGTGACGTTCCTCATCGACGGCAAGGTGAGGTGGATCGAGCAGCGTGCGCCATACGCCTACGGCGACGACGGAAACTGGCTCGTCACCTCATGGCTCACACCGGGAACGCACCGATTCACGGCGCGCGTGACGGCCACCGATGGCCGCCGTGCGGTGGCGACGACCCGCGCGCGCGTCATCCCGGCGCCGGCGCCTCCGTCCGAGCTGGACCACTCGAGCTGGACGCGCGTCTACACCGAGACCGAGGCTGGTGACGCTCCGGCCGGCCCGTGGACCCTCACCATCGATGCGACCGGCTGGCGGATCAAGGATCCGAACGGCGAAGGCGCATTCATCGACGTCACGTACCTCGGCACCGGGCTCCTCGAGACCCGCGGCGGAATCTGGACGAGGCCCCACAACCCGTACGAGGGCCAGGCTTGGTGCGAGGACACGAACGCACCAGTCCGGTTCACTTGGAAGGTCGACGGCACTTCGTTGACGCTTGCACTCGTCGCCCCAAGCCGGTGCGACGACTTCGGTCCGTTCATGAGCCAGACCTGGTCGCGCGCTGGTTGATGTGATGCGGAGAGGGCGACCCACGGGTCGCCCTCTCCGGTGTCCTGTATGCGAGCGATCCTCGTGGGTCCAATTTCGACGCCGAGTGTGGCCGCCGGGCCACGGGTACCACGAGGCTGGCGCACGCCAGGTCGTGCGCGAGTCGGCCGGCTACCCCTACTTCCTCCAGGAGTACGGGCTCGAGCTCTGGAACCACGCCGAGCACTCCCCGATCGGAGAGACGTTGATCACCAGCGACATGAACGTCTCGCGCCGTCCGCTCCCGCACATGCGCCCGTATCCGAAGCGGCCGGACTCCAGGAGTCCAACGGCGATGAGCTTGGCCGTGGTTTCCAGTCTGTATCCACAGACCCGATCAACCGCACTCGAGGAGAGCATCATGACCGCGACGTACACCTTCGACGTCTTTTCCAGCCTCGACGGCTACGGCTCCTACGGTCCCCCGGGCGACTGGGGCGGCTACTGGGGCAAGCAGGGGCCCGAGCTGCTCGAACACCGCCTAGGCTCGTTCGGCAGCGACCAGCGGATGGTCTTCGGCGCCACCACGTTCCGGCAGTTCGTGAGGATGCTGGCCACGAGCACCGAGGAGTCCGAGGTGCGTGACCCGTGGGTCACCCGTATGAGGAACATGTCGGCGACGGTGGTGTCGTCGACGCTGGAAGAGCCCCTCGACTGGCCAGACGCGACCGTCGTGAGCGGTGACGCCGTCGACATCGTCGCCCGGCTCAAGGAGGAGTCCGAGGTGCCGTTGCGCTCGCACGGCAGCCTGTCGTTGAACTGGGCGCTGATGGCCGCCGGCCTGGTCGATCGCGTGCAGGTGACGATCTTCCCGGTCATCACCGGTCAGACCGGGAAAGACCCGATCTTCGGCGGTGCGGCTGACTTCGACCTGGAGCTGATCGAGACCCGAACGCTCGACGGCGACATCCAAGAGCTCATCTACCGGCCCACCCTGCATGCCTGAGTAGGGCATGGCGAGCAAGCCCTCGGAACGGTTCGTGTGGGCGGTGGACACCCTGGCGCTCGACCCGGCCGATCGCGTGCTGGAGGTCGGCTGCGGACACGGCGTGGCCGTATCGCTGGTCTGCGAGCGGCTGACCAGCGGACGGATCACCGCGATCGATCGCTCGCAGAAGATGATCGAGATGGCCGCGCGTAGGAATCACGAGCACATCGCGGGCGGCAGAGCGGTGCTGAAGACCGTCGCGCTCGAGAAGGCGGACTTCGGGGACGAGCGATTCGACAAGGTCTTCGCCTTCAACGTCGCGCCCTTCTGGCAGCAGCCGAAGGAGGCGCTGGGGATCGTCCGGCGGCATCTCGCCCCCGATGGAGCGGTCTATGTCTTCTGGGACGCTCGCCACACGCAGCCCGAGCGAGCTCGCGACCTGGCGGACCGGCTGAGCGAGAGGATCCGGCTGGCCGAGCTCTCCGTGAACCACGTGCTGGTCCAAGACCTGCGCCCGGTTCCCGCAGTCTGCGTGATCGGGCGGCCCTAGACGCGCTGCCATCGCGGCCCGGTGATGCGGACGCACTCGGAGCGGAGGTCTTGCTCCACGTCGACTGACGCCATGAATGCGCTCGCGAGAGCCACCGACCGCCGCGAGCTGTCCTCCGCCCTCGCACGGAGAAGGTGTGGCCGGCTTCTCTTCAAACAGCTCCCCGTTCACCTTGCGCGGTGAGCCGTGCACGAGCCGCGCGCGCTTCATTCACGCCAACCTGCCTGCGCTCGAGTCAGCGCTCGCGGAGATCGAGCGCCTCGGCGTCGACGCCGTCTACTGCGGCGGTGACCTCGTCGGCTTCGATGATGACGGCGACGCGGTTCACACGAGCTCCTTCTCATGCGCACGATCGCGCTGCGCTGCGGGCGCCGTCGAGATCTCGAGCGGTCGGGTCGGTTCACCGCGGATGAACTGGTAGCCGAGCGCGCCCAAGGCTGCGCCGGCGAGCGGCGCCAGGATGTACAGCCAGAGCGCGTGCAGGTCGCCGGAGACGAGCGCCGGGCCGATCGAGCGGGCGGGGTTCATCGAGGCGCCCGAGATGGGGCCGCCGAACATGGCGTCGAGGCCGACAGTGCCGCCGATCGCGATCGCCGCCGCCTCGCCCACCGCCCGGGTGTCGGTGGCGACGGCCATGATCACGAACATGAGAAGGAAGGTCATCACGAGCTCCCACAGGAACGACTGGCTCTGCGAGCCGGAGGGGAGGGTGGCGCCGACGTGTGCGATGTTCCCGAGCGAGCCACGCAAGATCGCGGCCGCGGTCAGCGCGCCGAGAAGCTGCGCGCTCCAGTAGCCGAGCGCGCGCGGCCAGAGGAAGTGGCGGCTGAGCGCGAAGGCGAAGGTGACGGCCGGGTTGAAGTGCGCGCCGGAGAGGTGCCCGACCGCGTAGATCATCACCATGATCACGAGTCCGAAGCTGATCGCGACGCCGACGTGGCCGAGGGCGCCGGTCTCGGCGTCGACCATGATCGCGCCGCAGCCGGCGAAGACGAGCGCGAACGTGCCGACGAACTCGGCCGCCAACGTCCGCGCGAGCGGTCGGCTGATCACTATGGCTGCCGGTTCAGTTCGCGGAGGTGGTGTCCTCGGCTAGCAGCTCGGCGATCAGCCTCTGCACGCGCTCGTCGAGCTGGTCGCGGATCAGGCGCACGGTCTCGAGGTCCTGCCCTTCGGGATCGTCGAGCACCCAGTCCTCGTAGCGCTTGCCCGGGTAGATCGGACAGGCGTCACCGCAGCCCATCGTTATCACCGCGTCGGCGGCGCGCACGACCTCGTCGGTGAGCGGCTTCGGGAACTCCTCGCTCATGTCGACGCCGAACTCATTCATCGCCTCGATCACGGCGGGGTTGATCTCCTCGCCCGGGTCGCTGCCGGCCGAGCGGACGTGGATGCGCCCCTCGGAGCGGAGCTTGACGAGGCCGGCGGCCATCTGGCTGCGGCCGGCGTTGTGCACGCAGACGAAGAGGACTTCCGGCTGCTCCTTCGTGATCAGCCCTTCGGCCTGTCCGAGCGCCTTCAGCCGCTCGCGGGCGAAGCGGTGCGCGAGCACGGGTACGAAGACGTTGAGCTTGGACTCGCCGAGCAGGTCGACCGACTCGGCGATGAAGCGGGCGATCGTCTCCCGCGAGAACGTCCCGGCGAGCTCGTCCTGCAGCGCCTCCGCGGCCTTCTCGACGTGCTGGCGGGTGATCGGGTCGAGCATCTCGGTCATGACTCCCTTGTATAGACGGCGGTCTATCTCGGCATCTTGCAGCAGTCATCGATCGCAGTCAATATGAAGCTGTGCGGCCGATCGCCACCATCGCCTCGTCCTGCCCGCCGCTCCTGCAGGAGGCTCTCGACGCTGCTCAGGCGGAGCAGCTTGCGGCGGCGCTCAGGGTGCTCGCCGATCCCGCGCGACTTCGTCTCCTGAGCCTGATCCAGGCCCAACCCGAGGGCGAGGCCTGCGTCTGCCACCTGGTTGAGCCGCTCGGGCTGCGCCAGCCGACCGTCAGCCACCACCTCAAGGTGCTGCTGCAGGCCGGGCTCGTCGAGCGCGAGCAGCGCGGAAGCTGGGCTTACTTCCGCGTCCGCGAGGAGCCGCTCGCTGCACTGCGCGCGCTGCTCGCCTAGACGGAGCCCTCAGCAGCAGCCGGCGCTCGTCGCAGGCTGGCCGACGGGCAGGCCCCCGGCCTCCCGCTCGTTCTTCTTGACGGCTTGGACAATGGCCCCGTGCATGCCGTCGGCGACCTGGTGTGTGAACTCGACCGAGACCTGCTCGAAGCCCGCCGCCTCGAGCCCTGCCTCGTACTCGCCCTTGGAGAGCGCGCCTGCGATGCAGCCCACGTAGGACCCACGCTCGGCTCGCTGCTCGGGCGACAGCCAGTCTTCGGCGACCACGTCGCTGATCCCGATTCGGCCTCCCGGCTTGAGTACCCGCCCGATCTCGGTCAGCACCGCCGGCTTGTCGACGGACAGGTTGATCACACAGTTCGAGATCACGACGTCGACAGAGTCAGCGGGCAGCGGGATCTGCTCGATCACGCCCTTCAGAAAGTGCACGTTGCGCACACCCGCCTCGGCGGTGTTCCGCTGGGCGAGCGCGAGCATCTCGTCTGTCATGTCGAGCCCGTAGGCGATGCCGGTCGGGCCGACGCGCTTCGCCGACAGGATCACGTCGATGCCGCCGCCGGAGCCCAGATCGAGCACCGTCTCGCCCTCGCGTAGCTCGGCGACCGCGGTCGGGTTGCCACAGCCGAGGCTGGCGAGTGTCGCCGCCTCGGGCAGCTCCTCGCGCTGCTCGGCGTCGTACAGAGCCTGACCGAACATGCTCGCGTCACTCCCATCGTCGACGCAGCACGATCCCCCGCCGCAGCTTGCCGTGCCCGTTCCCTCCGTCACACCACGCGCGGACTCCGCGTAGCGGCGCCGCACCTCCTCCCCCAGCTCGTCGGCCGTGGTCGCCATCAGCGGCACACTCCCTTCAGGTCGGCGACCGCCGCCAGCGTCTCAACGGCGTCGCGCTTCAACGAGAAATACGCCCACCGACCTCGCTGCTCGCGCTCGAGCAGCCCCGCGTCGGTCAGCTTCTTGAGATGGTGCGAGACCGTCGGCTGCGACAACCCGAGCGCCGGCTCGAACTCGCACGCGCACACCGGCTCCTCGCTTCGCGCCAGCGCGTTCACGATCCGTACGCGCGCCGGATCGGACAGTGCCTTGAACAGCTCCGCCGTGGCCAACGCCTCCCCCTCATCCAACGTCGGCGCCGCCAGCGGCGCACAGCAGGCAACCGCTGCGAGCGCGCTCATGCGAGCCGCCCGCCGGAACGCAACACCTGCGCCAGTGCCCGCTCCCGCACGACGCGAGAGCGGCAGGCCGCGTCGCACACCTGGGAGCAGCGCTCGCAGAACTCGACCGCGAGGGGCGTCGACTTCCTGAACCACCGCATCATCAAGCAACACCTCATATCGACACAGGTGAATATATCGACGGGCATCGATTTGTCAAGCTGGCCGCATGACATGTGGGAGCGGCGCTGAGCGTGCTGGTCCGACTACCCCTTCAAGCGCCAGCGCCGGCCGGCGAGCTCAACCGCCACGGCAAAGTCCTGCAGCTCGGGCCGCCCTCGGCGGCGATCGTGACCTCAGGCATTCCTCGCCATGTGATCCCGTCGGGCGAACTCGAGCCCGCCAAGACCCACGAGCATCCACCCCGCGAGGTAGAGGAACGCAATCCGCGGAGATGAGAGCGTCCACAGCGCACCGGCGATGGCGCACGCGGCGAGGTTTCCGAACGACTGGGTCGCCGCGAGGAGGCCGAAGGCCGAGCCGCGAATCTCGCTCGGGGCGAGGGCGGCCACCGCGGCGTGCTCCGCCGTCTCGACCAGGCCGATCCCGATTCCGGCGGCGGCCAACAGCGCCGTCGGAATCTCGTGCCCTAGGTCCGCGACCAGGCTCGCCGACCCGATCGCGCCAACACCGGGCGTCAGCCAGCGCTCGTCAGGAGCGGCATCCTCCCCATCGACGGCGACCGTCTCCACAGACCGAAACTACCGCGGAACCCGCGCAGCGATCGGGCGCATGGCCTCGCGCGGAGTGCATGCTGCGCGCGTCCTCTACGAGACGAAGCAAGGCGCTCGCGTGGTCGAGCGGCAATCGCTCTGTGCAAGCGTTTGCTTACTGTTCAATCACCTGATTCAATAATCTGCGTGGAATCGACGAAGAGCGACCAGCGTCGTGAGGCCGGCCTCCGAACCAGGACCCGCCTGATGGACGCGACGCTCGATCTTCTCGCTGAACGCGGCGAAGACGGCATCAGTCTTCGCGAGGTGACGGGCGCCGCGCAGGCCAACGTTGCCGCAGTGAGCTATCACTTCGGTTCGCTGAAGTCGCTCTGCGATGCAGCGGTGGACTTCGCGCTCGAGCGATACCTGGCCGCTCAGGAAGAGGCGGTCGGAACGCTGGGTGAGGAAGCCTCGATCGAGGAGGCGGCAGCAGCGTTCGCACGCCCCGTGACCCGCGCGCTCTCTGTGGGTGGCCGCGACCTGGACGTGCTGCGGATCGTGGCGCGATCCAACATCGACCCTCCCGAGGGCTGGGATCGGTTCGACGCCAGCTTCGACCGCATCCGTGGCGCTGTCGTCAGCGTTCTGAGGACCACCGTTCCGGATGTCCACGATCGGGAACTCATCTTCCGCATTCGCTGCGCCGCCGGGGTGTTGAACTGGCTGGTCCTCGCCCCGCTGGGGGATGCGCTCAGAAATCGCCCCGAGCGCGAGATCGAGCGGGTGTTGGTCCCGGTTCTGGCGGGCGCCATGCGCGGCCTCCCGTCATCCTGACCTACTAATGAAGCAACTGCTTGACAAGTTCTCGATGCGGCGCTATTGTCAAGCAATCGATTGATCTTCTTGCCAAGGAGGCAGACAGATGAGCGCCACCGAGACCCAGGCACTCCCGGTCGGAACATGGTCGGTCGACCCCGTTCATTCGAACGTCGGCTTTGCGGTCGCGTACATGGCCGGGACGTTCACCGGCACGTTCGCCGACTTCGACGCCAGCGTCACCGACGGCGTCCTGAGCGGCTCCGCAAGAGTCGCGTCCGTGCAGGTCAAGGACCCGAACCTCGAAGCCCACCTGCAGAGCCCCGACTTCTTCGACGCCGAGCGCCACCCCGAGCTGACATTCCGCTCGAGCTCGACCCTGCGGGAGGGCGACGAGCTGAAGATCGACGGGGAGATCACGATCAAGGGCCACACCGAGGCCGTCCAGATCGCGGGCGTCATCTCGGAGCCGATCGCCGACCCCTACGGCGGCACGCGCTTTGGCCTGAAGCTCGAGACGACGATCGACCGCGACAGGTTCGGGGTCAGCTGGAACAACCCGCTGCCGAACGGCGACGCGGCCCTCGCCAACGAGGTCGTCCTCACCGCCGACCTCCAGCTCGCGCGGCAGGTGTAGACGATGCGCGTCCTCGGCATCAGCGGCTCCCTGCGCCGGGAGTCCCACAACACGGCTCTACTGCGCCACGCCGGCGAGCTCATCGAGGCAGAGGGCGCGGAGTTCGAGATCTACGACGGGCTGCGCGACATCCCGCCCTTCGACGAGGACGACGAGCTGTTCCCGTCAGAAGCCGTCGCGCGACTTCGCGACGCAATCCGCGACGCGGATGCGGTGTTCTTCACGACTCCCGAGTACAACTCCTCGATCCCCGGCGCGTTGAAGAACGCGCTCGACTGGGTGTCGCGGCCGTTCGCGACGAACCCCATGCGCAACAAGCCGGTCGCCGTCGTCGGCGCGAGCGCCGGCATGTTCGGCGCGGTATGGGCGCAGGCTGAGCTGCGCAAGGTCCTCGCAACCATGGGCGCTCGCGTCGCCGCGGGCGAGGTGGCCGTTGGCCACGCGATGGACCGCTTCGACGACGACGGGCGCCTGAACGAGCCGAACCTCGCCGAGGAGCTCCGCGACGTCGCACTCACGCTGCTCGCGGAGGCTCAACCCGCAGTCACCGAGCCGCTCGCCGCATAGCGACCGCTCAGGAAAGGAGCCCAATGACAACCGCAATCATCGGCGTCGGAAACCTCGGAAGCACCGTGGCCTGGCACCTCGTAGCAGGCGGCGAGGCCGTCGTGCTGGCTGCAAAGGACAAGGCACACGCAGAAGCCCTGGCGAACGAGCTCGGACCGCTCGCACTCGCCGCGTCCGTCGATGACGCGATCGGCGGCGCGGACACCGTCGTCCTCGCCCTCTGGCTCGACCAGATCAAGGAACTCGTCCCGGAGCAGGCGGCCGCGCTCGAGAACAAGGTCGTGGTCGATCCCTCGAACCCGCTCGGGTTCGACGAGAGCGGCGAGATGGCGCGGACGCTGCCCGACGATCAGTCGGCGGGATCGATCGTCGCCAGTCTGCTGCCGGCGACAAGCCACTACGTCAAAGCCTTCGGCACGCTCAGCGCCGAGTCGCTCGCGGAAGCGGCTAACCGCGAGCCGCGGGTTGCTCTCTTCTACGCGACCGACGACGACGACGCCGCGACGACGATCGAGCGCATGATCCGAGCCGCCGGCTTCGACCCGGTGAAGGCGGGTGGCGCCTCCGCCGCCCTCCGGATCGAGATGCCCGGTGGTGACCTCCACCAGTTCGGCCTGAACGGGGCGCTCGTCGACGTCGGCCAAGCGCGCGCCGCGGTCGCGGGGACGGAGGTGACGGCATGAGTGCGACGGACACATCCTCCCTGTCCGACTACGCGCCGGTTCCCCGATCGGCGCTCGGCCCCGCCCTCAACGAGCAGGGCTACTACGTCGGCCGCGTCGAGCGGAACCTCTACTGGGTCACCGATGGCGTCTACCAGTGCGCGTTCCTGACCACCTCGGACGGGGTCGTGCTGCTCGACGCGCCGCCGACGATCGGCCACAACATCCAGCGCGCGATCGACGAGATCGCCGCCGCCAACGGCGTGAGCAACAAGGTCAGCTACCTCGTCTACTCGCACCACCACGCCGACCACGTCGGCGCGGCCTCGCTGTTCGACAGGAGCGTCACGCGGATCGGCCACGAGGAGACGCGCAAGCTGCTGCTGCGCGACGACGACCCGGCGCGGCCGCCGAACGAGGAGACGTTCCAGGACAACCGCACGCTCGAGATCGGCGGCGAGCGGATCGACCTCGCCTATTACGGCCCGAACCACTCGCCCGACAACATCGTCATCCACCTGCCCGACCACGACACGCTGATGCTGATCGACATCGTCAACCCGGGCTGGGCGCCGATCTACCTCTCCAACCTGACCGAAGACATCCCCGGCTACCTCGAGGCGCCGGCGAACGCGCTCGCCTACTCGTGGAAGCACTTCATCGGCGGCCACAACGGCCGGCTCGGCACACGCGACGACGTGACGCTCCACCAGCAGTACATGGCCGACATCGCCGAGTACTCGCGGAAGGCGATCGACACGGTCGATCCCACGCCCCACTTCGAGAAGTACGGCGACAACGTCTGGGCGGGGCTCAAGGGCTACCTGGACGAGATCACCGCCACCGCGGCGGCGCCCGTGATCGAGAAGTACACGGGCCTGATCGCAGCCGCCGACGTCTTCACCGAGAGCACGACCTTCCAGGTGATGCAGTCGATCCGCCTCGACCTCGGCCACGGCTCGTGGGTGCACCCCTGATGACGTGGAACGCAATGCCGGACCCGATCGCACCCTCCGCGCCGACAGACGCCACGCGGATTCGGGAGCTGATGCTCGCGAATCTCTTCGCGGTATTCAACGAGCGCGATCCGGAGCGTCGCCTGGAGGTGATCGCGCGCAACTACACCGAGGACGTCGTCTGGTCTGATCCGGACGGGACGACTCACGGGCACGAGGCGCTGAACGAGCAAGCGCAGAAGCTGCTCGATCGCATGCCGGGCTTTGTGTTCAGCGCCGCGGGACCGGTCCACGTCAGCCGCGATCTCGGCCTTCTGACCTTCAACCTGGGGATGCCGGAGCAGCCGCCGGCGGTCAGCGGCGTCGACGTCGGGTTGATGCGGGAGGGACGGATCGCCGTCTTGCACACGCTCTTGTCCTCCGAGGGTTGACGAGACCGATGGCAGTCCGCGGCCAGCTCAGCGCGGCGGAGGCCGCCGACCGCCTCGCCTTGCGCGAGCTGTTCGACGCGTACGCGCGGTGCGGCGACCGCCGCGACGCGGAGGGCCAGAAGGCGCTCTTCACCGGCGACTGCGTCTTCGCGGTCTACATGGACGGCGACGGCAGCGAAGCGACCTACGTCCTCAACGGACGAGAGGCCTTGACGCCCGTCTTCGAAGACCTCAACCGCTAACGAGGCGACCCACTTCAACGGCCAGAGCACTGTCGCCCTCGACCAGCTCTCAGGAATGATCCGCGTGGGTTCGACGAGGGCACAGACTCTCGGAGTCGCCGGTCGACAGGCGAGGCGGCTCCGCGCCGACTTCGCAGAGCACGACCAGCAGGCCGCGGCGTTGCATCGACTTCCTCCAGGCGCTCGTAGGCGATGACTTTCGCGCCGCCCGGCGGTCTCACGATTTCGAGACGACTGGGCGACGTGTGCGTCGCCGAGTGCACGACAAGCACGCCGCTTCGGCAATCGAAGGAGGAGAGGAGAAGTGTCCACGTCCGTCACCAGACAATTCCGCTTCGGGGTCGTTTGCCCGTTGACAACCGACCTGCGGGCCTGGCGAGATCGGGTGCGTCGCGTCGCAGACAGCGGCTACACGACGCTGCTGATGCCCGACGTCCCCGGATGGCAACCGGCGCCAGGCCCGGCGCTGGCCCTCGCAGCGGAGCTCGCCGACATACGGGTCGGCACCTGGGTGTACGCGTCGCCCGTACGCCCTGCCTGGACCACCGCGTGGGAAGCGCACTCGCTGTCGGTGCTCAGCGAGGGTCGCTTCGAGATGGGCATCGGCCTCGGACGGCCAGGGATCGAGGACCAGCTCCGCGAGCTTGGCCTGCCCGTTGTTCCACGAGGCGAGCGGCTCGCCCAGATACGTGACACCGTCGCGGCGCTACGACAGCTCGACGGCCCCGACCTGCATACACCGGTGGTGATGGCAGTGCGCGGACCGAAGGGTCGAGCACTTGCTGCCGAGCTGGCGGACACGGTTACCTTCGTCGCGATGCCGGATGACCCTGGCGTCGAGATCGCTCAGCTCGCCCGTGACTTCCGCGCTCTCCGGGACGTCGAGCTCGCGCTCCACGTGCCGGTTGTCGGCGACGCGGTCGCGCCGTTCATGGCCCCGCCCGACACCGACCCGGTCGCACTGCGCGCCCTGGACTCACTGGCCATACTCCCAGCTGACCCGTCGGCGGCAACCGAGGAAATCCAGCGGCGACGGGAGGAGATCGGCTTCTCCTACTTCGTCTTCGGCGCCGGCTCTGCCGACACGCTCGCCCCGGTCGTTGGTGCGTTGGCCGGACACTGAGCCCGAAATACGTCAGGTGATCCGCCGTGGGACGCGCGCGTCGCCCGCGGCGCAGCGATGAGCCGCCAGCGCCCGCAGCCGCGCTGCGCTCTCGGGGTCCATCGGCAGGAAGGTCTCGATCGCGAGGTTCGCGGCCGTGACGTCGAGCGGGGCTCCGAGCGTGGCGATGACCGTGAACAGCTTGACCTCGCCGAGGGGGCTCTCGAATCCCCGCGTATCGGGGGTTTTCTGTTGCTACTCCGTCCCGGCCTTACGTCAGCGGGTGCGGAAGCTCCACCACGAGCCGCCGTTGGCGTCCGTGACGCCGTTCCCGTTCCGCGCCCGCACCTGCCAGTAGTACTGCGTTCGCGCCGCGAGACCGCCGACCGAGGCCGAGGTCCCCGACGTGGAATTCCACGACGCGCAGGATCCGCTCGTCGTGGAGACGCACCACTCGTACGACGTGGCGCCTGCGCTCGCAGCCCAGGACAGTGCGACCGGCCGCTGCCGGTTCTTCTGGCCGTCTGACGGGGCGAGCTTCGAGAACGCACCGGGCAGCGTCTGCGAGGCCTGCGTCGAGAACGTCCACCAGGCGCCGGCATCCGCGAGGGTCTCGCCCGCGGCATTCGTTGCCCGGACCTGCCAGTAGTACGTCGTGCCGGGGCTGAGGTTCGACACGGCGGCCGACGTCGCGGCCCCGGTGTCGACCCAGGAGGTGGAGCAGCTCGAGTCGGCAGTCGTATCGACGCAGTAGGCATAGCTCGCAGCGCCGGAGCTCGAGCTCCACTGCAGCGTCGTCGACGTCCCAGCGAGGGACGCAAGGTTGGCCGGAGCAGTCTTTCCGAACGCGCCAGGTGGTGTCGGCCCCCCACCGCCGTTCGCCTGTGCGACGGCCGCGGCAGCGTTCACGATCCCCGCGCCGCACGTCGACGCAGTGCATGAGCTCCCAGCCGGGAACGGCGTCGCGGTCGCCTGCAGCATCGAAAGCACCTGCGACGGCGTCAGCGACGGGTTCACGGACAGCATCAGCGAGACGACGCCGACGACGTGCGGCGTCGCCATGCTCGTCCCCTGGTAGTTCGCGTACGTATCGCCCTGAGGGCTCGCGACGGGCGTCGTCGTGCCGGTGTTGAGGGTCGAGAGGATCGTCTTGCCGAGCAGCGCGTCGCCGCCAGGCGCCGCGATCTCGACTGACGCGCCGTAGTTCGAGTAGTAGGCACGGCTACCCGTGTGGCCGGTCGCCGCGACGGTGATCACGTTGTTGCAGTTCGCCGGCGAGAAGCCCGACGCGTCAGCGTTGCTGTTGCCCGCAGCGACGACGACGACGGTGCCTGCGGCGACCGCGGCGTCGATCGCGCTCTGGAATGTCGAGCCGCAAGGGCCGCTCCCGCCGAGGCTCAGGTTGACGACGTCGTTGGGCGTCGGGTTTGCCGGGACTCCGGCGACGGACAGGCCGGCTCCCCAGCGGATCGCGTCCGCGATGTCGCTCGTGTAGCCACCGCATTTGCCGAGCACCCTCAACGGTTGCACGTGCGAGACCCAGTTGATCCCGGCGACACCGAGCGCGTTGTTCGAGGCTGCCCCGATCGTGCCCGAGACGTGCGTACCGTGCCACGAGCTGTTCCGCGTTCCGCAGCCCTGGAAGTACCCGCTCGCGTTCTCGGCGCTCGTGATCCAGTCGCCCGGATCGGAGGCGTCGGCGTCGCGACCGCCGCCGTCGTTTGCGACCAGCGGGTCGCCGATGAAGTCGTAGCCCGAGACGAAACGCCCGGCGAGATCGGCGTGCGGCCGGTAGCCGGTGTCGATCACACCCACCGTCACGCTTCCTGACCCGGTCGTGATGTCCCACGCGCCGGGCAGGCTGGCCCCGAACTGGCCCGACGAGGGATCGAGCAGATCCCACTGCTCAGCCCACCGCGTGTCGTTCGGGACCACGAGCGTCTCCAGGATCGCGTCAGGCTCGGCGAGGGCGACATCGCTGCGTGTCATGAGCCGGTTGGTGATAGCTCGCACGAGGCCGAGGGCGTGGCGGTTCGGCAGCTTGAGGACGTACGACCCGTCGTCGAGTCTGCGCACCGTCTTCAGCTCGAGGCCGGCTGTCGCGCTGAGCCCGCTCTCGTCGAGGCTCGCCCCGGCGGCAGGCCGGACCACGATCTGGTCGGTCGAGGCCTGACCGGGCGCACCCTGGCCCCCCGGGCCTCCTGCCGTCGCGGACGAGACTGCGACCAGCAGCAATGCGATGACGAGCGGCGCTCTCAGCCTGCGTATCACGAGCCCTCCTAGAAGTTGTCCGGATCCCGGGTCGCGCGACATTGTGTTGCGACGTTGCGGGCGCGACAACCCCCAGGAAGGCTAGGAGCGCCGTCCGTTCGGGTGATGACCGGAGTCGACGGACGACACGCAAAGCCGCTAGCAACGCTCGGTGACGCTTCAGCTGCGTCGCCGGAAAAGACAACACAAGATGGAGCCTATATGCAGCCCGTGGCCCGGAGATCGCGTTCGGCCCTACGGCCCGACGCCGTGCGAATGACGGCGCGTCGTCCCGGCACCCTGCGGGCGACGCCCCGTACGCGTGATCTCCAGGACCCCCATCATGCCGCCGTCCTCGTGCTCGGCGATGTGGCAGTGGTACACCGTGGTGCCGACGAAGTCGGCGAAGCGCATCCGGATCCGAACGACCCCTTTCCCCGGCAGGATCACCGTGTCCTGCAGACCCCGCGCGGGATACCTCCTCCCGTTGACGGAGATCACCTGGAAGGCGTTGACGTGCAGATGGAACGGGTGCTGCTCGCGCGTGACGTTGCGCAGGACCCACTCCTCCGTCGAGCCCAGCTGCACCACCTCGTCGACGCGACCGGGATCAAACGTGCGGCGGTTGATGAAGAACCGGCCCTTCGCGTTGTTCTCGCTGAACGTCAAGTAGCGGACGCGCGTGATCGGGGCGCGCTCGAGCCGCGGCCGGGAGCCCAGCGAGCGAGGCCACGCCACGTCGGGAGCGGGTGTGCCCGAGACGTGCGCCGTCGCCAGCCTGCGCTCGGGGAAGGCGTCGCCGGAGGGACCTGAGCGGTAGCGGAGCGTGCGGAGGCGGTAGGTCCCGGGCTGTCGCCACCGAACGAGCGCGTCGTATCGCTTGCCCGGCGGCAGGATCAGCTCGTCGTCCGCCCAGACGCGCCCGGCGGGCTGGCCGTCCTCCGCGATGACGGTGAAGCTCGTGCCGTCGAGACGCAGGCGATACCAGCCGTCGGCACTGATGTTGGCCAGTCGCAGCAGCTGCGCCTGATTCGTCCGGACCTGCAGCACCGGATCGACGAGACCGTTCACCGTCCGGATGATCGGCACGGACTCGATGATCTTGGTGGCGATCCTGCCGTTGCGCACCTGCAGGTCCTTGAGGGCGATCACCCTCTCCGGCACCCGCCGGAGCGCACGAGGCAATCGCTGCCTCAAGCCGTCCACCACGATGACGCCCGCCAGGCCGGAAGAGATCTGCTCCTCGACCAGCCCGTGCATGTGTGCGTGGTACCAGTAGGTACCGGGCGAGAGGCTGCGAGGCAATCGGACGCGGACGAGATTGTCGCTCCCGGACGGCATGGGGCGCAGCACGTTGTCCGATATGCCGGCCGGCGAGACGTGAAAACCGTGGAGGTGCAGGTTCGTCGTCTCGGCGAGGTGATTCATCAGCCGGATCTCGAGCGTGTCCCCCGGCAGGACTCGCAACGTTGGGCCGATGAACTCGCCGTCGTACGATTTCCCACGCACCTGGCGGCCGGCGACGGTGACCGGATGCTCCTCGACCCTGAACGTCGTGCGCAGGCGGCCCCTGTGTGACCGGAGCACGCGCGGTTGCTCGAACGCCCGTCCGCGCTGCAGGGTCATGGTCTGGGCGTCCGCTGCGTGGGTGCCGCCACCGACGCCCACACCGTCCACGACTGCGGCCGATGCGAGAAGGACGAGCACGGGGAAGAGCAGCGCGAGCTGGGAAGAACGCAGTCTCATTGCCTCGCGTCGAGCCTGACGCCCGATGCTCTCCGCGCCGATACGAAACGACTCTCGTGAGAGCGCGGCAGGTTGTCAGTCGGCGACCGCGCGTGCTGCGGAGTCCCAGCGGGCCAGCGTTGGGCTGGTGGAGGCGGCTACGTTGACGACGCTGCAGGAGGTGCGCCCGCCCGAAGCCACCGACGACCGTCGGAGAGATCGTCGAAGCGGCCGAGCGCGATGCCTTGGAGCAGGGCGTTCCCGAGGGCGGTCGCCTCTGTGGCACCGGGCACTACGCGTACGCCAGCGTGGTGCGCGATCCGATCGAGCACGAAAGACGAGGCGGCGCCACCGCCGACGACCGCGACCTCCGCAACCTGGATCGACTGCCCACGCAGCTCGTCGAGCGCGCGCGCGACGGCGGCGGCGACGGACTCGACGACCGATCGCGCGACGACGCCACGAGAAGCGTCCGGGCCGAGCCCGGCGGCGGCTCGCACCTCGTCTTCCATCCGCGCGGGCGCGAGGAACCGCTCGTCGCCCACGTCGAAGACCGGCGCTCCACGCGCACGCGCGGCAAGGTCGAGCAGGTCGCGGGCCGTGACGCCCCAGTCGGCGGCGCACCGCTCGAGCAGCCAGAATCCCGCCACGTTCTTCAGGAAACGGAAGCCGCCGAGCGCGCCGACTTCGTTCGAAAAGTTCGCGGCGCGCGCCCGCTCTGACGTGTCGGCCGCATCCCGCTCGACGCCCACGATGAACCACGTTCCTGCGGACACGAAGGCACGTCCCGTCGTGTCGAGCGGGCTCGCCGCGAATGCGCAAGCGGTGTCGTGCGCAGCCACCAGGTGGACGGGCGTGCCGTCATGCTCGCCAAGCAGGCGGCCGGCCCGTTCGGGCCTCGGCAGGATCTGCGGATCGATGCCGATCGCAGACGCGAGATCGGCGGCCCAGTCGCCCGTCGCGACGTCGATGAGGCCGGTCGTGGCGACGTTGGAGCGTTCACCGACCACCTCGCCGGTGAGCTCGTAGGCGACGAGCTCCGGCAGCATCACCAGCCGGCGCGCCCTCGCCAGCTCCGCGCGGTCGTGCGCCGCCAGCTGGAAGATCGTGTTGATCGGCATCAGCTGAATTCCGGTTCGCCGGTAGAGCTCGGCGTCACCGAGCGACTCCGCCACGAGGCGCCACCCCTTGGTACGCGGGCTCCTGTAGCTGTACGGGTCGGACAGCAGTGCGCCGTCCTCGTCGAGCAGCCCGTAGTCGACGGCCCAGCCGTCGATGCCGATCGACGCGAGCGGGCCCGAGGCGCGTGCCCGCTCGAGACCGAGCCGCACGTTGTCGAGCAATTCGCCCCACCGCCAGCGCACCGAGCCGTCGGGCCGGCTCTCCGGGCCGTGGCTCCAGCGGTGGAGGACGTCGACCTCCGGTCTGTCGGCAGCAAGGTCGACCACGGCGACGCGAACGGACGTCGCGCCCATGTCGACTGCGGCGACCCGCGTCGGCGCCACTAGCCCGACGGAGCGCTCACGTGACGACCGTCAACTCGAGACCCAGCAGGTCGGCGACCTTCGTCAGGCGGGCGACCTGGTTGCCGATCCCGAGTGCGACGTGGTGCGTCGGGCCCTGCGCGCACCAGCCGTCGAAGAAGGTCGCGGGATCACTGGCGAAGCGGATCCGTGAGTTCGTGTTCCCGATGCGGAAGGTCGGCCCGGCGATCGACTCGCCCTCGGCCGCGAGGAGCTTCAACCGACCGTCGGCCGTCTGGGTCAGACCCAGGATCGTGACCGGCCCGAGACGGACCTGCATCTCGATCGAGAGCCCTGCGCCGGCCTTCCCGTGGTAGAGCCCGAGCGCACGAGCGACGGGGCGCCCGGCCGCGATCGCCAGGTGGCCGGGGCCGTCGTGGCCCATCAGGATGAACCCCTCGTCGAAGTCGAGGGCGTAGAACTCGGTGTACGACCCGCCCGCCCCGAGCCGGTCGAGCAGCAGCATCGCGACGTTCGTCTTGAGGTCGCCCTCGCCTGCCGCCGGGACGCCTCGCGCGGTCAGCAGCGAGTTGCCGACGATCAGGCCCGAGCTCACCCGCTCGGCGAGGTTGTCCCCCACGCCGCGGTAGTAGTAGGTGAGCCCGTCCAGCTCGAAATCGTCGACAAGCCGGTCGAGCCCGACGGCGACCCGGGCCGACCACTCGAAGATCTCTGGTGTGATCTCGGCGGCGATCGGGTCGGAGCCGGCGTCCGCCAGGTCGAAGACGCCCCGGATCTCCTCGTCCTTCCGTTCGATCGCCGCGGCGTCGACCGACTCGACACGGGCGACGAGGTCGTCGATCTCGAGCACCTCGACGTGGGCACCGGTCTGGGCGTGCACCTGCGTGAAATCCGAGTACATGTCGAGCATCCCGGGATACGTGTGGCCGAGGAAGCCGATGCGCGCCCCACGGAGGGCGTGTACGACGCGGGCCGCGTCGAGCCACTCTCTCAGCGCGCCCCATGCAGGATCGCCGTCGAGCAGCGTCCCGGTGACGGTCCTGTACGGGATCCCGGCGCGTGTCAAGGCGCCCGCGATCTCCGGGACGCAGCACGCGGAGCAGTTGGCGAGCCACTCGCCGGTCGTCATCGCCTCGTAGTCGAGCGTCGGAGTCGGTTGGAGGTTGAGGACGACTGTCGGGGCGTCGACGGCCTGCACGACGGGAAGCACCTGGGCGGAGGTCGCGTACGTCGCCGTGTAGACGAGCAGGAGCTCGGGGCGGGCGGCCGCGAGCGCCTTCCCTGCGATTCGCGCGCCCTGGGGTGTGTCGACGAGGCCACCCGTGACGACCGCCGCGCCCATCTCCTCGAGCCGCCGCTCGATGTCGCTCTGGTATCCGGCGAGTCGGTCCCGCAGCCCCTGGAACTGCGGCCAGTATGCGGCGAGGCCGATGCCGAAGACCGCGACACGCGGATGCGTGTCGCGCCTCATGTCCCTTCCTCGTGAGTCAGGACGGCCGCGTGGCGCCGGGCCGCGACGGTGCGCAACCGGGCGCGCGCACGCCCGTAGACGTCACCGAGGTTCGGCACGATGACGCTGGCGAGGAGCAGGCCGCCGACGACGATGTTCTGATCCTGCGCTGGGATCAGGTCGGCCGTCATCGCCGTCTGAAGGCAGCCGAGGACGGCGACCGCCAGCACGACGCCGACGATCGTGCCGCGGCCGCCGAAGATCGAGACACCGCCGAGCAGGACGACTGTGACGACAAAGAGCTCGATCCCGATCCCGGAGTCGTACCGGGCGGACGCGAACCGCAGCGTCCAGAGCACGCCCGCGAGTCCGCACGTCATCCCTGAGAGGACGAACAGCCAGAACTTGATCCGCTTGACGCGAATGCCCGAGTAGAAGGCTGCCTCCTGGTTCGCGCCGATCGCGAAGATCGCGCGCCCCAGCGGCGTCGCGTGAAGGACGATGCCGAACACGACCGCGAGCACCAGGAAGATCACGACCGAGTACGAGATGTGGGTGTGCGGGATCGGGACGACGCCGATGTTCGCGAGGCCCTGCGGGAACCCGCTGATCGTGTCCGTCGGCAGGATCCCCTGCGCGATGCCGCGGTAGAGGGTCAGGGTTCCGATGGTGACGGCGAGCGACGGCAAGCCGATGCGCGTGATCAGGAAGCCGTTGACCGCGCCGAGGGCCCCTCCCAGGACCACGGCCGCGATCATGGCCGGCCAGATCGGCCAGCCGTGCTTGAAGAGCTCGGCCATGAAGAGCCCCGTGAGGCCCAGCATCGAAGCCACGGAGAGGTCGATCTCTCCCGTGATGATGATCAGCGTCAGAGGCAGCGCGATGATCGCGATCTCGCCCACGTTGAGGCCGATGAAGAACAGAGTGGTCGAGTCCAGGAAGTGCGGTGAGACGCTCGCGCCGTAGGCAATCGAGGCGACCAGCAGGACCACGAGGAGCGTCTCCCAGCGGAGCAGGCTGCCGAGGCGCCGTCGCCATTGGGGCGAGGTCTCCGTGCCCGGCTCCCGGTCCTCGACCTCAACCACGTGCTCTCCTTCGGGTGCGCATGGCGGGCGCGACGCGCAGCGCGATCAGTCGATCGAATGCGATCGCCGCGAGAAGCAGGCCCCCCGAGAGCGCCATGCTCCAGAATGAGGAGACGTTGACGACCACCAGCGCACTGTTGATCGTGTAGAGGAGCAGCGCCCCGAGAGCTGCACCAAGGACGGTGCCGCTCCCGCCGAAGATCGCCACGCCACCCACGACGACCGCCGCGATGACCTGGAACTCGTAGCCGACGCCCGCGATCGCGTCGACCGACGCATACAACGACAACCACAGCGCTCCCGTGACACCGGCGATCGCACCGCTCAGGACGAAGGCGAGGAAGACGCGCGATCCGACAGGGATGCCGGCGAGGCGGGCCGCGTCCGGATCGGAGCCGATCGCATAGAAGTCGCGGGCCGTCCGGAAGCTGCGCATCGCATAGGTGGCGACCGCGACCGCGATGATCGCGATCCAACCGAGGTACGGGATCCCGAGCACCGTGGCGTAGCCGATCTTGTTGAAGCTGTCGGGGAGCATGGAGGCGTTCACCTGGTTGCCGCCTGCCCACGCGCCGTCGATCCCGCGGATGATGTACAGCGTTCCGAGCGTCACGACGAGGCTCGGAACGCGCCCGACCGTCACGATCACGCCGTTCACCACGCCGCAGGCTGCTCCGATCGCGAGCGCTACGAGAAAGACGAGGGGGAGCGCAACGCCCGGGTGGTGGACGTAGAGCAGGCCGGTCGCGTACGCGGAGATCCCGAGAATCGAACCGATCGAGAGGTCGACGTTCCGCGTAATGATGACGATGGTCTCGCCGATCGCGAGCAGGGCGATGATGGCCGAGCCTGCAAGGACCTGCTGGACGTTCGCGGCGCTGAGGAAGAGATGGTTGTCGAGCGTCGTCGCGCCGACGACGATCACGAGCGCCAGCACGATTCCGAGCTCCCGGAAGCGCGCGAGGAACTCGGCGAAGGCGTGCGAGCTGGAGCGTGGCTCGATGACGCCCTGGCGTTCGGCGACCGACGTCACGCGGCCTCCTCGACGAGCCCCGTCGCGGCGTGCATGATCACGTCCTCGCTCGCCTCGTCCCGTCGGAGCTCGCGCATGACGCGCCCCTCGAACAGCACGACGATGCGGTCGGCCATGCCGAGCACCTCCGGGAGCTCGGACGAGATCATCAGGACGGCGACGCCTTGTGCGGCGAGCTCGGAGAGCAGTCGATGCACCTCCGCCTTCGTTCCGACGTCGATGCCGCGGGTCGGCTCGTCGACGATCAACAACGTGGGCTTGCGGCCGAGCCACTTCGCCAGGACGGCCTTCTGCTGGTTCCCGCCCGAGAGCGTCCAGACCGGGTTCGTCAGCTTGGCGTACTTCAGACGAAGCTTCAGCGCCCAGTCCCGTGCGAAGTTGCGCTCGGAGCGCCGAAGGATCAAGCCCCCCCTCCGAACGGCATCGAGCGATGCAAGCGCGATGTTGCGCTCGATCGAGAAGTCCATGACGAGGCCCTGCTGGCGTCGGTCCTCGGGAACGAGCCCGATCCCGGCCGCCATCGCCGCCGAGGGCGATCCCGGCGGCAAGCGCCTGCCGTCGATCTCCACGGAGCCGGCGTCCCAGCGGTCGATCCCGAAGATCGCCCGGGCGACCTCCGTTCGACCGGCGCCCACCAGACCGGCGAGCGCGACGATCTCGCCGCTGCGCACCACGAAGGAGACGTCCGTGAAGTCGCCCTCGCGTGTCAGGCGGTCGACCTTGAGCACGACACGACCCGGCTCGGAGGCCACTTTCGGGAACAGGGCATCCATGTCGCGACCGACCATGGCGCGGATCACGGACGGGATGGTCAACTCGTCGAGCGGCTTCGTCCAGACATGTCGGCCGTCGCGCATCACGGTGACGCGCTGACAGATCTCGAAGATCTCGTCGAGACGATGCGAGACGAAGAGCACGGCGTTGCCCCTTGCCCGCAAGGTCTCGACGATGCGGAAGAGCCGCTCCACCTCGTTCGCGGTCAACGCGGCGGTGGGCTCGTCCATCACGATCACTCGAGCGTTCGTCGTCAGCGCCTTGGCGATCTCGACGAGCTGCTGGTCGGCGATCGAAAGCCCGCGGGCGAGCCTGTCGGGATCGAGCTTGACGCCGAGCTGCTCGAACAGCTTCGCCGCCTCGCGTCGCATCCGCCTGGCGTCGATGCGGCGGAAGCGCTTGAGCGGCTGCACACCGACGAAGATGTTCTCGGCGACGCTCAGGTCGGGGAAGAGCGTCGGCTCCTGGAAGATGATCGCGATACCGGCGGCCTGCGACTGCTTGGCGTTGTCGAAGATCGCCTCCTCGCCGTCCATGACGAGCCGGCCAGCGTCGGGCCGGTGAACGCCCGCGAGGATCTTGACGAGCGTGGATTTGCCCGCGCCGTTCTCGCCGACCAGGCCGTGGATCTCGCCGCCGATGAGCTCGACGTGCCCGTCCTCGAGCGCATGGACCGCGCCGAAGCTCTTCTGCGCATGCTCGACGGAGATGACGGGCGCGGGATCCGGTGTCGTCACGATCGCCGTGAGAGGGTGGGGGCGCCGCGGCACAGCGCCCCCAACCGGGCTAGAACTTGAACCTGTCGACGTTCTTGATGGTGAACACGTACGGCGGTCCGAGGATCACCTGCGGCCGCTTGTCGGGGCCGAGGATGATCTTGTAGGAGCCGAGCTTGCCGGCCTTGAACGTCTCGCCGACCTTCCCGGTGATCTTGCCGTCCGCGAAGGCGGAGACCGCGTAGCCCGCGAGGTACCCGAGGTCCTCGGGGTTCCAGAGGGCGAATTTCTTCACGGTCCCGTCGTGGACGTACTTCTTCATCTGGCTGGGAAGGCCCAGGCCCGTCAGCACGATCTTGTTCTTGTACTTCTTCGAGGTGGAGAGGTACTGCGCGGCCGACGAGATCCCGACCGTCGTCGGTGACTCGATCCCCTTCAGGTTCGGGTAGGCCTGGAGCATCGCGACCGTTGCCTGCCTCGACTGGGCCGGGTTGTCGTTGCCGTAGTAGATCTTGACGAGCTTCATGTTCTTGTACGCCGGCTTCTTCAGCTCCAGCTTCATGTACTTGATCCAGGCGTTCTGGTTCGTCGCCGTGGACGCCGCGGACAGAATCGCGAACTCACCCTTGTAGCCCATCAACGTCGCGAGCAGCTTGATCTGACTGCGACCGATCGTCTCCGTGTCGGCCTGGTTGATGAACAGCTCGCGACAGCTCACGTCGGAGTCGAACGCGATGACGTGCGTCCCGGCCGCCTGTGCCTGCTTGAGTGCCGGGCACAACGCGTCCGGATCGTTTCCTGCGATCACGATGCCCGCCGCGCGCGCCTGGATGGCAGCCTGCACCGCCGGCTGCTGCGCCGCCGCCGTGTCCTCGGTGCCCGACTGGACGACCTGCTTGTCGCCCAGCTCCGTGAGCGCGATCTTGCCGCCGCGGTCGGCGATGACCTCGTACGGATTGAGCGTGTCCTTCGGGATGAAGTAGAACGTCTTGCCCGCCGTCGAACGCGTCGGACCGGCGAACGCGGCCGCGACGGCAACGCCTGCGACGAGGAAAGCCGCGGCGAAAACGGCCCATCTGCGCTTCTGCATGGATGGATCCTTTCGCGTGGGTGTCTGGGACACGGAACCAGCGGACGGTGTGCGCCTCCTTCGCACTACCGGGGATACGCGGCGGTCACGCCGCCATCGACGTTGACGATATTTCCGGTGGATTTGTCGGACCGTGGGCCGGCAAAGAACGCGATCGCCTCCGCAACGTCCTCGGGCAGCACGGCCACGCCGAGCTTCGTGCGGCCCTGGTAATACGTCTGCAGCTCGTCCTCGCTGACGCCGTACGTGCTCGCGCGCTCCGCCTTCCAGTCGGAGGACCAGATGCTGGACCCCTGGATCACCGCGTCCGGGTTCACGGTGTTGACGCGGATTCCGTGCGGGCCACCTTCCTCGGCGAGGCAGCGCCCGAGATGCAGCGCAGCTGCTTTCGCCGAGGAGTACGCGGCGGCGTTCGATCCTGCGACGAGCGCGTTCTTGGAGCCGACGAAGACGATGGACCCGCCACGGCCCTGCTCGATCAGGACGCGGAACGCCTCTCGTGCGGCCAGGAAGTAGCCGCGGGCGAGCACGGCGTAGCTCAGCTCCCAGTCGGCGAGCGTCGTCGCGGTGATCGCGGCGCTCGTCGCGAGCCCCGCCGACGCGACCAGGACGTCCAGGCCTCCATACTCGAGCACCGTCCGGCGGACCATCTCCTGGACGTCGTCCTCGCCGGTGACGTCGACCTCGACGGCGAGCGCACGCCGCAACCCATGTGCCGCGACGAGCTCCTCCGCGACGACTCGGGCGCCGTCGCCGTTGAGATCGGCGACGACGACGTGCGCGCCGCGCGACGCGAGCAGGCGAGCGGTCGCACGGCCGATCCCGCTGGCGCCGCCCGTGATAACGGCGACGCGGCCGGAGAGCTCGCCAGGCGGCGGCGCCTGTGCGAGCTTGTAACGCTCGAGTGGCCAGTACTCGATCGCGAACGCCTCCTCCTCGCTGAGGGAGCGGAATCCGCCGAGGGCGTCGGCCCCGTCCTCGACGGCGATCGCGCGGTGGTAGAGGTCGCGCGTGGTCCGCGCCCTCGCTGCGTCGAGCCCGCTCGTCACGACGCCGACCCCCGGGATCAGGGTGACCCGCGGGCCGACCGGATCCATGGGGTACGGCCGCGTCTCGTCGTCGACGTGTCTCGAGTAGTACTCGCGATACCACGCGCCGTACTCGTCGACGCCCCGTCGCAACGCCGCGCCGAGCTCGGCGGGGCTGTCGCTCGCCGGGTCGAAGGGGACGGCGAGCGGCTTGTGCTTCGTATTGATGAGGTGGTCCGGGCACGGCGCACCGACCTGGCTCACCTCGGCGGCTCGTGCCGCCGAGGCAAATGCCACCGCCGCGGGGCTGCGATCGACCTCGAGCACGACGCCGTCCGCGTCGGCGAGGAGCGAGCCGCGGAGCACGGGAAGCGTCTGTGCCAGGAGGGCGAGGCACTCGCTCTCCCCGAGCTCCGCGCTCGCCCTGCCGCCGAGGCCGAACCGACCGGCGCCGGCCCTCTCCACCGTCTCGGCAGCTCTCGTGACGAACTCGATGGTGCTCCGGTAGGCGTCCTCCGACGTGCTGCCCCACGTGACGAGACCGTGGCGCTCGAGAAGGACGGCCCGGGCGGACGGATGCGCGTCGAGGAGCTCGGCGATCCGCTTCGACATGTCGAACCCCGGACGCTGGTAGTCGAGCCAGACCGCCTCGTCGCCGAACGCCTCGTCGGCGAGCGAGCGACCGTTCGGAGTCGAGGTCAGCGCGATGACCGCGTCGGGATGTGTGTGATCGACGTGCGCGGCGCCGACGAACGCGTGGAGCAGCGTCTCGATGGACGGGCGTGGCTGGTCCGGCTCCAGCCCGCACCGCCGCAGGTAGTCGACCATCGCCGCGTCGTCCATCGTCTCCCGCGACCGAAGCTGCTCGACCTCGTCAAGCCGCAGCGCAGCGAAGCCGTCCCTCGTGATCGTCGCGAGATCGGTGCCCGAGCCCTTCACCCAGAGGACACGCTGCTCGCGGCCCGCATGATCGACCACGACGCCCTTCGCCGACGTGTTCCCGCCGCCCTGGTTCGCGACGGAGCGGTCGGCACCCAGGGCGTTCGAGCGGTACACGAGGGCGTCCAGGCCGGGGAGGTCTCGCGCGGCCGCCGCGTCCCAGAGATCCGACGGGGCGGGGAACCCTCCCAGAGAGCCGGCGAGCTTGCTCACGCAACGGCCTCGCCCGTGGGGGTCACCCGGCGCAGGTCACGCAAGCGGGGTGGGGCGTCGCCAGGTCCGGGGTCGACGGTGATCACGTCGACCCCCGCCGCCCGCCACGCCTCGACCTCGGAGGGCGGCGCGCTCGAGTCCGTGACGATCCCTGTCAGCTTCTCGACGGGCACGAACGCGAGGAGCGCACTGCGATGCCACTTCGTCCCGTCGAAGATCCCGTACACCTGGTCGCACGCGTCGGCCATCTCCTGCTTGATCCGAACCTCGTCCGGGTTCAGGTCCATGAGGCCGCGCGCGAGGCTGAGTCCCCGAGCGCCGAGGAATCCTTTGTTGATGCGCGTCGTCCGGAGGACGTCGGTCCCGAGGTCACCGACGAGGGACATGGCCGACAGGCGCAGGACTCCGCCGGTGAGGAGCACCGTGATCCCCGGAGCGTCCGCGAGCGCCGTCGCGACGAGCAGGCCGTTGGTCACCACGACGAGCTCCTTCTTGGAGCACAGCTCGAGAGCGAGGTAGTACGCGGTCGTGCTTGCGTCCAGCGCGACCGCTTCGCCCTCGTTCACCATCTCGGCTGCCGCCCGCGCGATCGCGCGCTTACCTTCGACCTCGAGGCGCAGCCTGAGATCGAAGCCCACCTCCGACTGACCGTGCTGCAGCGCGCGGGCGCCGCCGCGGATCCGGGCCACGAGCCCCTGACGCGCGAGCTGCCCGAGATCGCTCCGGACCGTGACCTCCGAGACGGCAAACGTCTGCGAAAGTTCCGCAACCTGAACGTAATCGCGCGTCTCGAGCAGGCGCAGCACGTGCCGCATCCGCTCCGTCTGCGAGAGGTTGGTCAGGTCGACTACGTCGTCGATGGCGCGACAGTACGTCCGGTGTTCGTGGAAGTCAATAGCTGTACCTGGCTTTCGAAACCAGCGATAGCGAAGGTGAACTCGTAATTTGGCGAAGAATCAGGCAGACTCGCGCCATGGACCAAGACGCGGTGCTCGCGCGACTCGCCGCCCTTCAGATCGAGACGCCGTCGTGGGGGTACGGCAACTCCGGGACCCGGTTCCACGTCTACCCGTGGCCGGGTGCCGCGCGGACCGTGCACGAGCGGATCGCGGACGCCGCGCTCGTCCACCGGCTGACGGGCTGCTGCCCGTCGGTCGCATTGCACATCCCCTGGGACGCCGTCGACGACTACCCGGCACTGCGAGGGTACGCCGAGGCGGAGGGCGTCTCCCTCGGTGCCATCAACCCGAACCTGTTCGGATCGGACGAGTACCGATTGGGGAGCTTCTGCAATCCGGACGCCGGTGTTCGCGCACGGGCGCTCGCCCACTGTCGCGAGTGCGTCGAGATCGCCCGGGACGTCGGGTCGACCACGCTCAGCCTCTGGCTCGCCGACGGGACCAACTACCCCGGTCAAGATGACCTCGGGTCGAGGTTCGCGCGGCTCGTGGAGGGACTCGAGCAGGTCTACGCGGAGCTGTCCGACGAGATGACGCTGCTCGTCGAGTACAAGTTCTTCGAGCCTGGCTTTTACAGCACGGACGTCCCGGATTGGGGGACCGCGGCGCTCGTCTGCCGGCGCCTCGGCTCACGCGCCAAGGTGCTGGTCGACACGGGTCATCACCCACTCGGGACGAACGTCGAGCAGATCGTCGCGCTGCTCCTGTCCGAAGGACTCCTGGGCGGCTTCCATTTCAACAACCGGAAGTACGCCGACGACGACCTGATCGTGGGCTCGATCGACCCGTTCGAGCTCTTCCGGATCATGCGCGAGATCGCGCGGGCGAATGCGACGGAGAGTGTCGCGTTCATGATCGACCAGTCGCACAACATCGAAGGGAAGATCGACGCGATGGTGCAGTCCGTCATGAACATCCAGACCGCCTACGCAAAGGCCCTCCTGGTCGACGAGGGCAGGCTCGCCGCCGCACAGGCGGAGGGCGACGTGCTCGGCGCGCACCGCGTCCTGCTCGAGGCGTTCGAGACGGACGTCCGGCCGATCCTGGCCCATCTTCGCGGCGCCGCCGGGGCGGACGCGGATCCGGTCGCCGCGTTCCGCGGCGGGGACTACGCCGCCTCCCGGATCCGGGAGCGGGGCACGTCATTCGTCCCGAGCGCGTACGAGAGCGGTGACGTGAAGGTCGCCACAAGGGAGACCGCGTGACCCAGCGCAGCGCGTTCGTCCTCCGCGTGCGCCCCGACCGCATCGAGGAGTACATCGAGGCGCACAGGAAGGTCTGGCCCGAGATGCTCGACGCGCTTCGTGGAGCGGGCATCCGGAACTACACGATCTTCCGCAACGGCACCCAGATGTTCGGATACTTCGAATCCGACGACCTCGAGGCCGCATCGCGTTTCATGGCCGAGCAGGACGTGTCGCGACGGTGGCAGGACGCGATGGCAGAGCTGCTCGAGGAGCGCGTGCCCGACGGTGGCGCTCCCGTCCTCGAGGAGATCTTCAGGCTGGACTAGCGTGCGCGTAGGTCGACCAGCGACGAGCGGGAGCGAGCCCGACGTCCGGGTGTCGTGGTGACGCGCGTCCGCTTCCTCGGTCCCGACACGGACGCGTACGTCGCCAGCGTCGAGCGCCACGCGCGCGAGTTCGAGGAAGAGACCGGGATCGAGCTCGACGTCAGGATCGTCCCGAGCGACCTCTACTTCTCGAACCGGATCGAGCATCTCCTCGACGGGGACGACGCCGCCGACGTGTTCATGTCCGGGCCTGTGCTGCTCTGGGAGCACCTCGCCGCGGGCTTCGTCCAACCGCTGGACGATCTCCTCGAGCGGGCGAGCGACACATACGACGTGGACGACTTCTTCGAGCCGTTGCTCCGCTGCAACCGCTGGAGCGGCCGTTTCGGCGACCCGCTGGGAGAGGGGCCGCTGCTCGAGATCCCGGTCAACTGCGAGTCGTACAACCTCGCGTACGTGCCCGACGTGCTCGACCGCGCCGGGCTCGACGTACCCGGCACCTGGGAGCAGTACTTCGCCACGGCGCGGCGCGTGGTCGAGCGTACGAACGGGGAGGTCCGCGGCTTCGCCCAGCGCGGCACCGGTGCCTGGCACACGATGTACACGGGCTTCGCGACGCAGCTCTGGTCGTACGGCGGCCGTGACTTCGAGGACAGCCGCTGCGCGATCGCATCGTCTGTCTCGGTGCGCGCGACCGAGGACTTCCTCGCCGCGCTCCGCGACGCCGGTCCGACCGACTGGCCCGAGCAGCGCTGGTACGAGCTGGCGATGGACTTCGGCCGCGGCCGGTACGGCCTGATCGTCGACTCCGACCACTACGTCGCCTTCTTCGAGGATTCCGCAACCTCTCGGCTCGCGGGCAGGATCGAGTACGCGCTTCCGCCCGTCGGGCCGACCGGGAAGCGTCGGCCGAATCTCTGGACGTGGTCGGTCGTGATGAACGGTCGCACGAGGAGGCGGGACGCAGCCTGGCGGTTCGTCGAGTGGGCGACCGGGGCCGAGTTCCTGCACCGCTCCACGTTCGAGGGCAACATGAACCCAACCCGTCGGAGCATCTGGGACGATGAGCGGTTTCGCACCCATACCGCGTCGTGGGGCGCGTTTCACGACGTTACGCGAACGCTCCTCGAGCGCGATGCCTCTGTTCTCGTGACGCCGGCGCCCAACTACATCGCGCTCGCAACCCGGTGGGTCGAGGCGCTGCTCGACGCATATGCCGGTCGCGCCGATGTCGGCGGGGCGCTCGCGGCAGCCGCCATGGACATCGACGCGATGACGTGACCCGCCGACACTCTCGGGCTCGCAACCGCCTTCTCCTCATGGTTTCTCCACTCGGGTGCTGATTGCATCGACACGGGTTCTCTGCCGAGCGTGCATTCGGGGCAGAGCTCCTGGTGCCGGGGCTGGTTGCCGGGGATCCGGCACAGCCCGTTGACCGGCTATGCGGTCGACCATGGCGTCGGCGGCCGCGAGACCCGCCGCGATCCGGTCGTGGCCGGGCTGGCCCAACACGACCCCCGTGATCGTCGTCCGCTTGCCGTCGATCCAGCGGATCGCCCGAAACGCGAAGCAGCCGCCGGCCGCAGCGGTCGAGCCGGTCTTCACGCCGACGAACCCGTCGTACCCGAGCAAGCTGTTGGTGGTGTGCACCGTGCCGGCGACCGGCAGCGTCGCGCTCGGCGTGGCGACGATGCTCGCGAACACGGGCAGGCGCATGGCGCGGTCGACGAGACGCACCTGGTCGGCGGCAGTCGACACGGTCGTGTCGTCGTAGCCGCTCGGGTCGGTGTAACGGGTGCGCGTCATGCCGAGCGACCGCGCGGTGGCATTCATCCGGGCAACAAATCGCTCCACCGAGCCAGCATCCCATCGCGCCACAACCGCGGCGATGTTGTTCGCCGACGGCAGCAGCAGTGCCTGCAGCGCCTGCCGTTCGGTCAATTGCTCTCCGGCGGCGATCGACACGACCGACTCCTGCTGTCGGCGGCGGCGCTCGGTGTCGGCGACATCGGCGTCGGTGAGCGTGATCGTCGGGCCGTCCTGGCCGAGCCGTAGCGGGTGGTCACGGAGCACGACATAGGCCGTCATGACCTTCGCGACGCTGGCGATTGGAGCCGCATGTTGGTTCGGGCCGGCCTGGACCTGCGACTGTCCTATCTGGACAGCGGCCTGGCCGTGTGCCGGCCACACCGTGCTCGGCAACGCTTCGGCAGCCGCACCACGAGGATCACCGCGAACGACGTCGACGGGTGAGGCGGCCGTCGAGGACGAGGACGCCAGCGACTGGTAGCCGAGGGCTGCGGCGATCGCCGCGATGACGACGAGCAGGCCGGCGACGCGGATCCTGCGAATCCGAATCCGACCAGTCGTCGTTCGTCCTGGTTCGCGATAGGTCATGCCGCCAGTCAAGGCAGCGCGGTGTTGCCGGCGCGTATGCGGTTTTCGATACGCCGACGACATGCGCCCGCTCGTAGCATCTGAGCATGCGGGTGCTGCTCGTGGAGGACGAGCCCTACATGGCGGATGCGATCCGCGCTGGACTACGCCTGGAAGCGATCGCGGCGGACATCGCCGGTGACGGCCATGTCGCTCTGGAGCTGCTGAGCGTGAACGCCTACGACATCGCCGTCCTCGACCGAGACATTCCCGGACCTACCGGTGACGAGATCGCCGAGCGCATCGTCGCCTCCGGCAGCGGCATGCCGATCCTCATGCTCACGGCTGCCGACCGGCTCGACGACAAGGCCACCGGGTTCGGGCTCGGCGCCGACGACTACCTCACGAAGCCGTTCGAGCTCCGAGAGCTCGTGCTCCGCCTCAGAGCGCTCGACCGCAGGCGTGCACACAACAGGCCGCCCGTGCGAGAGATCGCAGGTCTGCGGCTGGATCCGTTCCGCCGCGAGGTCTACCGCGACGGCCGCTACGTCGCGCTCACCCGGAAGCAGTTTGCCGTGCTCGAAGTCCTCGTCACGGCCGAAGGCGGTGTCGTCAGCGCCGAAGAGCTCCTAGCGCGAGCATGGGACGAGAACGCAGACCCGTTCACCAACGCCGTACGCATCACGGTCTCGGCGCTGCGCAAACGCCTCGGCGAACCCTGGATCATCGCCACCGTGGCCGGCGCTGGCTACCGCATCGACGCTCAACCAGATACCGCGCGTCAGGGAGGAGCCCGTGGGTAGAGCGCCTGGGATGAGCGTTCGCCTCAAGCTCACCCTGAGCTACGCCGGGTTCCTCATGGTGGCAGGGTTCTTGATGCTCGCGGCCGCGTGGCTCGCAGGCCGGCCCGGGCAATCGACCGACTTCCTGCTGCGCTACGTACCCGACGATGTGATCAGCACGCTCGGCGCCTTAGTGCCCGGGAACCACTCGTTCCTCCTGCGCGCTTACGCGCCGGCCGCGGCCACCGTGATGGCGCTCCTGCTGGTGTTCGGTCTCGTAGGAGGGTGGCTGCTCGCCGGCAGGATGCTCGCCCCGCTGAGACGCATCACGGATGCCACACGCACAGCCGCGACCGGATCGCTCTCACACCGGATCGAGTTGGAAGGCCGCAAAGACGAGTTCCGCGAGCTCGCCGACGCCTTCGACGCCATGCTCGCGCGGCTCGAAGCGCACGTCGCCGAACAGCAGCGATTCGCAGCCAACGCCTCCCACGAGCTGCGCACCCCGCTGGCGATCACGCAGACACTCCTCGACGTCGCCCGCAACGATCCGAACCCCGCTAACGGCGAACTCGTCGACCGCCTCCACGCCGTCAACACCCGAGCGATCGACCTCACCGAAGCATTGCTCCTGCTCAGCCGCGCGGACCAAGGATCGTTCACCCGAGAACACGTCGACCTGTCCCTCGTAGCGGAAGAGGCCACGGAAACGCTCCTCGCCCTCGCAGAAGCACGCGGCCTCACCGTCGAGACCTCCGGCGAACGGACCCCCACCATCGGCTCACACGCGCTTTTGCTGCAGCTGAGCACGAACCTCGTCCACAACGCGATCGTCCACAACCTGCCCGACCAAGGCACGGTGTGGGTAACGACCAGCGTTCACCCCGAGAGCGCGGTGCTCACCGTCGAGAACACCGGCGACAAGCTCGCCCCACAGCTACTCGCCACGCTTGCGGAGCCGTTTCAGCGCGGCACCAAACGCATACGCACCGACCACCCAGGCGTCGGCCTCGGCCTGGCGATCGTCAAGAGCATCACGCAAGCACACGACGGAACCCTCACCCTCACCCCGCGGGGCGCCGGCGGGCTCCGCGTCACGGTGCAACTACCCGCCGCACACACCAAAAGACATACAGACAGAGTCGTGGAAGACCGATGACCGAGATGACTGGGAGCGTGGCGACGGCGGGTCGCGGCCGGCTGGCGGAGGTGATCGCGTCGCGCGGTGGCACGGCGGCGCCGGAGGCGCCGTTCGTGATCGAGCACCGCGAGGCGCTGATCTACATGCTCTACGAGGCCGCAGAGCTCGAGCACGGGATCATGTGCCAGTACCTGTTCGCGGCCTTCTCCCTCAAGCAGCGCGAAGACGAGGGTCTCACGGCCGACGCGCTCGAGGCGGTGCTTCGCTGGCGAAGGATCGTCGCGCACGTCGCGACCGAGGAGATGCTCCACCTCGCGCTCGTGCAGAACCTGTTGTCGGCGATCGGCTCGGCTCCGCACCTCGCCCGCCCGAACCTGCCCGCACCGGCGCGGCACTATCCCGCCGGCGTCAACCTGACGCTGGTGCCGTTCGGCGAGCCGGCACTGCGCCACTTCATGTTCCTCGAGCGCCCCGAGGGCATGGAGCTGAAGGGCGCACAGGGGATCGACGCGCCGGTGCACGAGGCGATGCCGCTGATGGCGGAGGGCGACATCGTTCCCCAGCCGCAGGACTTCGCGACGCTCGGGCATCTCTACCGCTCGATCGAGCACGGGCTCGACCACCTGGCGGAGAAGTTCGGCGAGCGGAGCCTGTTCGTCGGCCCGGCGCGAGCGCAGGCGACGAGCGAGTTCTTCCACTGGCCGGAGCTCGTCCCGGTCACCGACCTCGCCTCGGCCCACCGGGCGATCGACACGATCCTCGAGCAGGGCGAAGGGGCGCGCGGTCACTGGGAGACCGCCCACTTCGGACAGTTCGTCCAGATCCTCGACGAGTACCGCCAGCTGAAGGCGGCGAACCCGGACTTCGCGCCGGCTCGGCCGGTTCTGTTCGCGACCGTGCGCTCGTCCGAGCACGACGACACCGTGCCTCGGATCACCGAGGGCGTCACGTCGCGCTGCACCGACCTGTTCAACGTCGGCTACGAGGTTCTCCTCCAGATGCTGCACCGCTACTTCGCTCACACCGAGGAGACCGACGCGCAGCTCACGACCCTGTCGCGCGGGGCGATCGCGCTCATGGTCGGCGTGCTCAAGCCGCTCGGCGACATGATCACGACGCTTCCGGTCGGGCCAGAGCACCCGGGGATGACGGCGGGCGCGAGCTTCGAGCTCTTCTACGAGAACGACTACCTGATGCCGCACCGCGAGGCCGCCTGGGCGCTTCTCGAAGAACGCCTGCGCGAGGCGGTGAACTTCTGCGCCTCGATCCAGAAGGGCAGCGACCAGCGCATCGCCACCGAGCTCGAGCACGTACGGGCTGCGCTCATCGGCGTCGCCGACTCGCTCGCCAGCCACTTCGCCGACTGGGGCGCCGTCAGCCGCTTCGGCGCCCGCGAGCCCGCCAAGGAGAGCACCGCCGCGGACGCCGTACTTGATCGGAAGGAGCAACCGGGAGACCGAGTCACATACGAACAGAGCATCCGCCAGCTCTTTCGCGACCGCGACATCCAGTCGATGTCGTTCGCGTTCGACCTCTCGTCGTACGACGACGTGCGCGCGAACGCCGAGGCGATCTACGAAAGGCTCGCCGCAGGCAGCATGCCCTGCGATCGCCCCTGGCCGGCGGAAGACGTCGAGCGCTTCCGCGCCTGGATCGACAACGGCTCGCCGCCGTAGCGTTCCGCCAGCCGGTCTAGCGGTCGGTCGGCGAACGGGTGACGATGACGTGGCGCGTCCGTAACGGGCGTCGCGCGTCGGTAGGTTGCTGCGCGATGGTCACCCTTGCGCCCGGGTTCCTCGATCGGATTGACGAGTGCCGAACCGTCGACGGGCTGCTCACAGCCGTACGCGAAGGTCAGAGCGCCGTTGTGGTCATCCGAGGCGAGGCCGGCATCGGCAAGACGGCGTTACTCCGCTACGCCGCGGATCATGCGTCGGGATTCTTGCTCGTGCAGGTCACGGGCGCGGAGGCGGAGATGGAGCTTCCGTTCGCCGGCATCCATCAACTCTGCGCGCCGGCGGTGCTCGACCATCTCGACGCGTTGCCGCCGCCGCAGCGCGACGCGCTGACTGTCGCTCTGGGCCTGGCAGCGGGTGACGTCCCGGAGCGGTTCCTCGTCGGACTCGCCGTGGTCGGGCTGCTGTCCGCCGCAGCCGAGGCGCGACCCCTGCTCTGCCTCGTAGAGGACGCGCAATGGCTCGACACGGCCTCGGGAATGATCCTCGGCTTTGTCGCGCGGCGGCTGCAGGCGGAATCGGTGGCCATGGTGGTCGCTGTCCGCGAGCCGAATACCAGGCAGGATTTCGACGGTCTGCCCGAGTTGCAGCTGTCCGGCCTACCCGAGGAATTTGCGCGCGCCCTGCTGATGCGAGCCGTCCCGGGACGGCTCGACGACCGCGTCCGCGACCGGATCGTCGGAGAAACGCGCGGCAACCCGCTCGCGTTGCTCGATCTCCCGCGAAGCGTAAGCGCAACGGAGCTTGCGAGCGGCTTCGGGCTCCTCGCCGCGACAAACCTTCCGCGCCAGCTGGAGGATCACTATCTCCGCCGGGCCGGTGAGCTGCCCGAGGCGACGCAGCGACTGCTGCTCCTGGCCGCGGCCGAGCCCACAGGTGACGCAACCCTCCTCTGGCGGGCCGCGCACGGGCTCGGCGTCGACCAGAGCGCGCTCTCCCCGGCGGAAGACGCGGAGCTGGTCGAGATTCGGACCCGTGCCCGGTTCCGGCATCCACTGGTGCGCTCGGCCGTCTACCGGGCAGCGACCCCCTCCGAGCGGAGAGCTGCGCATCGGGCCCTGGCAGACGCGATGGACCCGGAGACCGATGTCGATCGTCTCGTGTGGCACCGTGCTCAAGCGGTGGTCGGTGTCGACGAGGCTGTGGCCGCCGAGTTGGAGCGCTCGGCCGACCGCGCGCGGGCCCGGGGAGGAGCCGCGGCGGCGGCGGCCTTCCTTGCCCACGCGGCGGAGCTGACCCCTGATTCGACGGAGCGAGGTCGGCGTGCCCTGGCCGCCGCCCGTGCCAAGCTGGACGCGGGCGCAGCCGACGCGGCACTCGAGCTGCTGGCGATCGCCGAGCTTGCCCCGCTCGGCGAGCTTCAGCGCGCCCGCCTCGAGCGCCTGCGCGCGGAGATCACGTTCGAACGCACGCGCGGCAGCGAAGCTCCCCGTCTCCTCCTCGATGCCGCCCGCCGTCTCGAACCACTCGACGCTGCGATGGCTCGCGAGACCCACCTCGAGGCGATGGCGGCGGCGATGTTCGCCGGTCGTCTCGGCGGCAGACCGGACGTCCGCGAGGTTGCCGAGGCCGCGCAAGCTGCGCCGGAGGCACCGCAGCCTCCCCGGGCGATCGACCTGCTCCTGGACGGGTTGGCGACGAGGTTCACCGAGGGCTACGCAGCGGGAGTGGCGCCGCTCAGAAAGGCGCTCGACGCGTTCCGCCACGAGGACGGGTTGGCGGCAGGGGACGTTCGCTGGCTCCGGCTGGCGTGTCGGCTGGCAGTGGATCTTTGGGACGAAGTCCTCTGGGATGTGCTCGCGACGCGCGGCGTGCGCATGGCACGCGAGACGGGCGCGCTGATGCAGCTGCCGAGCCTGGCCAACTTCCTGGCTGCGTTCAACGTCCACTCCGGGGATTTCGACGCCGCGCTGGTGTTGATCGACGAGGTTGATGCGATCACGCAGGCGATCGGTACCCCGGCGCTCAAGTACGGCGCGGGAATGCTGGCTGCCTGGCGCGGCGACGGGGAGCAGCTGCAGGGGATTGCTGACTACGAGTTGCAGTCTGTGATGGCGCGCGGCGAGGGCTTGTCGCTCGCCCTCTTCCTTTCGATCACTGCACTTCTGCACAACGGCAACGCCCGCTACGACGATGCACTCGCCGCCGCACAACAGGCCTCCGAGCACGAGGATGTCATCGCGTACGGCTCGTCCCTCGTCGAGCTGATCGAGGCAGCCGTGCGAGGCGGCCGGCCCGACGACGCCGCCGCGGCGCTCGACCGCCTCAGCGAACGCACCCAAGCGAGCGGCACCGACTGGGCGCTCGGCATGGAAGCTGCCTCACGCGCGCTGCTCACCCAGGGACAACATGCGGAATCCCTCTACCGCGAGGCCGTCGAGCGGCTCTCGGAGAGCCGCGGTGTCGTCCATCTCGCCCGCGCCCGTCTCCTCTACGGCGAATGGCTGCGTCGCGAGAACCGACGCGTCGATGCGCGCGAGCAACTCCGGGCCGCCCACGAGACGTTCAACGGCATCGGCGCCGAGGGGTTCGCCGAGCGCGCCCGCCACGAGCTCCTCGTGACGGGAGAGACGGTGCGGAGGCGCACCGATGACGCGCGCGGCGTGCTGACGCCCCAAGAGGCACACATCGCCCGGCTTGCCAGCGACGGTCTCTCCAACCCCGAAATCGGCGCACAACTGTTCATCAGCCCCCGCACCGTGCAGTATCACCTCCGCAAGATCTTCCTCAAGCTCGACATCACCTCGCGCAACCAGCTGAGCCGCCTTCCGCCGAGTCGCCTTCAGTCGGCATAGCCGTCTGCGGCGCCGGTCGGCGCTCCTGCACGAACCTCAGGGCCGACGCCGTCTTTCGGAGGACGCGAACCTCCAGATCTCAGTCCCGAAGCGAAGCGAGCTGTTCCTGGAAGCGAGCAATCGCCTCCCAGTGCAGGAGGGGGCCCCAGCTCACGCGTGCCACGCCGAGTGCCGAGAGCTCGGCAATGGACGGCGCCTGTGGTTCCCGCGTGATGTTCACGGGCCCGGTGACTTCCGACATGAAGCGGCGCAGCGCGCTCATCTCCCACAGGCAGATCGGGTACACGCAATCGACGCCGGCCCCGAGGTATGCGTTGGCACGTCGAACAGCCTCGCCGACGAACCCCTCCTGCGGCCCGCCCTCGTCGGCCAGGAAGGGATGAAAGAAGACGTCGATCCGAGCGTTGATCACTAGCGGGTAGCCCTCCCCTAACGCGGCCTCGCGCACCGCCGCGAGCCACTCCGCGTGCCGGTCGGGATCACGAAGGCTCCCAGCAGGCCATTCGGTGTCCTCGAGGTTGCAGCCGGCGGCCCCGACGTCATGCAGGGCAGCAACCAGCTCGGCCGGTTGCATTCCGTATCCGGCTTCGGCGTCGACGGTCACGGGCACCTCGACGCTCCTCGCGATCCGCCCGGCCGCGGTGAGCATCTCATCGGCCGGCGCACGCTCCTCGTCCTCGTAGCCGAGCGTCGCAGCCACGGCCCAGCTCGTCGTCGCGACCACCTCGAACCCCGCTGCGACCACGGCTTTGGCCGTGGCCACGTCCCAAGCGTTCGGGAGCAGGAGGGGGTCGCCGCGGCGATGCAGCGACCGCAGGAGCTCGCACCGAGCCTGGAGGTCGGTCGCCGGCGTGGGGATCACGAGGAGAATGTAGTCAGGTCGATCCGCACGTCCCCATCATCCCCTCCGCGATCGCCGAGACGTCACATCGTCTTCACGAGTCCGCCGTCGATGACGTAGTTGGAGCCGGTGACGTTGGCCGTCCGCGGTGAGGCGAGGAGTGCGACCAGGGTTGCGACTTCTTCCGGCGTCGTGAAGCGGCCGGTCGGCATGCCGGCAATCGCCTCGGCGCGAACAGCTTCGGCGTTGCCGCCGATCGCGGCGGCGATCGTGGCGGCGACGCCGTGATCGCCGAGCCAGAGATCGGTCGCGACCGGCCCGGGCGAGATGCTGTTGATTCGGATGCCTTTTGGGCCGAGCTCCTGCGATAGCGCTTTGGCGACGTTGAGGAGCGCGGCCTTCGCAGCGCCGTAGTCGATCACGAGCCCGTCGGGGTGGAAGAAGGAGTTGACGGAGGCGACGTTGACGATCGTGCCGCCCTGCTCGAGCATCGCGACGACTGCGGCGCGGGTGGCGCGCAGGGCGGCGAAGAAGTTCAGCTGGAGCGAGGCTTGGAAGTCGTCGTCGCCCACTTCGAGGAATCCGTTCAGCCTCAACTTGACGCCGCCGACGTTGTTGACGAGGACGTCGATTCGACCGCAGCGCTCGACGGCCGTGTCGACGAGACGTGCAGGGCCGGCGGGATCGACGAGATCGAGGGCGACGGCCGTGACGCCGTCGATGCCCTCGAGCGCGTCGACCGTGAGCGCGCCGCCGACGATCTGCATCCCTTCGCCGGCGAGCGTGCGGACGATGGCGAGTCCGATGCCCTTGCTCGCGCCGGTGACGACGGCGACCTTGCCCTGGAGCTCGAGATCCATCGTCAGGGCACGCTCCCTGCCGCGCCGCGGGTCGGCTCGGTGACCCTGTCCTGCTCCTTTCCGACGACCCTCACGCCGTCGCCTGCCCCGTGCCGGCGACCGGTGCCTCGAGGACGCCGTCGAGCCAGCTGTCGATCGCTTGTGCGACCTCCTGCCAGTCGGGCGCGACCATGTGCAGGTGCGGCCGTCCCTCGAACTCGAGGTACTCGGTCTTCGCCGTCGACTTCCCGTAGCGCTTGTACGCCGCCTTCGCGAGGGACGCGGGAACCGTGTGGTCCTCGTCCGCGCCCACGATCAGCAGCGGGGCGCGGTCCGGGTTCTCGAAGTGCACCTCCGTCGGCGGATGAAGGTGGAAGTTCGCGAACCCGGCCTCGTAGAAGATCTGCCCCGTCTCCGGGACCGCGTAGCGCTCGTAGGCGGCGGCGGCGTCCTCGGACGAGAAGGTGTTCACGAACGCATACGTGAACTCCTCGAGCGTGAGCGTGACGACCCCGTGCCACTTCGACGGGTGTGCGAGCGCGGGCGCGCCCGCCTTCAGCGTCGAGAACGGGAGGGCGAGGATTCCCTTCGGCGGCGCCGGGCTCATCGCAACACCGGCACGGCCGAGGCCACGGTCGAGCAGCAGCTCGACGAACAGGCCGCCGTAGGAATGGCCGACGAGCACCGGAGGCTGCTCGAGCTCTCCGATCAGCGCCGCGTAATGGTCGACGATCTCCCGGACCCCGAGACCCGCGGAGTCGTCCGCCGTCTGCCGCATCTCCTCGACGTCGCCGCGCTTGCGTGGCCATTCCGGCGCCGAGACGGCGAAGCCACGCCTGCCGAAGTAGTCGACGTAGTTCTCCCAGCTGCGCGCCGACAACCAGGCGCCGTGGATCAGGAGCAGCGGGATCTGTCCGTTCTCAGTCGGGGTCGCAGCCATGCGCGCCTCCTCGTTTCCGATGACGCGACCGACGCTATGCGCCGCGCCTGCGCCGGAGAAAGTCCGAATCGTGTCGCGACTCGGACCCGCTGCGACTCAATCCGTGGGGAGCTCCGTCCGCGCCGTCCGCTGCGTCAACCACCCGCCCACCTCACGCATGTGCAACGCAGCCGCGACCAAGCCCTCCACCGCTTCGCCCGCGGGCAAACGGGAGGCGAGGTCCATCGGGAAGCTCAGCGGCGGGTCGAACGGGACCGCGGCGACCGAAGGCGCCTCGCCGGCCCACTCGGCGACGAAGACCGAAACCGCGTCGCCGTTCACAACCGGCAACATGCGCCGGTCCCACGGCGCGCTCAGCCTCTTCACCGTTCGGTCGAGCTCGAAGCCGGCGGCGCGGACGACCGTCCGAAACCATGCGTTGAACATCTGACCTGGCGGCTCCGTCGGCAGCATCACCGCGTCCGCCACGAACGCACCGACCGGGATCGCCTCAGCCCGAGCGTACGCATGTGACTCGGGCAGCGCGGCCAGCAGCGGCTCGTCGCGCAGCGTGTCGACCCGCACCCCATGCCGCCGCGCTGCGGCCGGTGACTCCATCACGACCGCCGCGGCGAGCTCGTGCCCGGCGACCTGCCGCAACATCTCCGGCGTGACGTCCTCGTTCAGCCGGACGTACAGCCCGCCGTCGCGCCGCCTCATCTCATCCGCGATCGCCATGGCCACCGGGCGACTGAATGGCCCGTAACCGACCGCGAGCAGCTCGTCTTCGGGCCGCATCGAGCGGCGCGCATCGGCGATCGCGCCGTCGATCTCCGCCAGAGCCCGCCGCGAGCGTTCCAGCAACACGAACCCCGCCGGGGTCAGCTCTACCCGCCGCGTCGTCCGCACGAACAACACTACGCCCAAGTCCCGCTCGAGCTCACGGATCGCCCGCGACAACGGCGACTGCGACATGTGCAAACGCTCCGCCGCCCGTCCGAAGTGCAGCTCCTCCGCAACCGCGACGAAGTAACGCAACTGCCGAAGCTCGACCGACGACTCCACGCCCGAGATACTGACCCCCACCGCTTACCGGCACCAGCCCCGGCGGCTTCAGCTGCAGGCTCAGCGGATCTCGGCGGCGTACGCGTCGAGCCGGGCAGCCAACTCGCGCGGACGGCTGAGGCTGATGTAGTGGCCGCCGTCCATCTCGTCGGGGTCGATGCCGAGGCGCTCGCGGGCGTGGCGTCGCGCCCACCCCGCCGGGAACATGCGGTCGTCGCGGCAGAAGAGATACCTCGTCGGCGTCTCCGGCCAGGCTTCGAGTGGCCATGGCTCCTGGAGCGCCTTCGACGTCTCGTTGCGCCCTCTTCGCCTCGCTTCGGCCGCCAGCGCCCGGGGGACGTCGTGGTAGAAGACGTCCTCGTACCCACTCTCCTCGTAGTCGGCGTTCGCCGCTACTACAGGTGCACGGGATGCCGCGCGTCGTGGTCGTCGAGGACGAACTGCGCAGTGGCGGTGGCGCGGTAAAGCCGGAACTCGCCCGGCGTGACGACCTCGGCGCGCGACCAGTCCCGCAGCCCCTGCGCCTCGGATCTCCGGTTGAAGGCCTCGAGCGCAACGTCGACGTCCTCGAGCTGCTGTGCGAAGGCGGCCATGTACAAGGCGGACCAGCCGCCCGGCCGGTGCGAGTCGTAGATGACGATCGCGACCTGCGGACGTTCGGCGATGTTCCGGGAGTGCCTCGGACCGGGGCGGGAGACCCAGACGTACTCGCGGTACGAGAGCGGGACGTACCAAACAGGGGATACCCAGCGCATCCCGCTCGCGTCGGCCGTACCGAGGGCCATGAACCGGCTCTCATCGACGATCGACCGCGCGACTGCGTCCAGACCCTGTTCGTGCGTCACTGCTCCTCGCGGGCGATCTGCGGTCCGACAAGGCGCACCTCGGGAATCGGGCCGCTCGCCTCGGCCGGCGGCTCGGCGCCTGCCTGCTCTGCGGCCAGCCGGTCGAAGTAGCGCTCGAACCCCGCGGGCGTGCAGAGAAGGAGCATGCGCGCCTCCTCGCCGCTCAAGTTCGCGAACGTGTGTGGCGTCTCGCCGGGCGCGAAGACGAGCATTCCTGCGCCCGCGACGAGGCGCTGGTCGTCGAGCTGGAACGTCAGCTCGCCCTCGAGCACGTAGAAGGCCTCGTCGAAGTCCGGGTGGACGTGCAGCGGCGGGCCCGTGAAGCCTGCACTGACGCGGTTCTCCATCACCGCGAGACGACCCTTCGTCTGCTCGCCGCGCAGGCGGACGTTGATCGGGGCGTTCCCGGCCGACATTCGCGGCCACCTTGCCCGCGACGCTGGTTCGTGTCAACGACCAATCAGCCGACGTCTCGTCGGACCAATTTCCGCTAGAGCGCCACACCAGCCGCCCGCCCTAGCGGAGGGCGGCCTCGGTGCCTCCGGGACGCAGGAGCGGCACGGCGGCCCAGCAATAGCGGGCGACGATCGAGCGGTACGGACGGAAGCGATCGCCGAGCGGGTCGAGCTGCTTGGGCGTCGGCGGCGGGTCGATCTTCCAGGCGAGGGCGTAGCCTTGCCGGACGCCGAGGTCGTCGACCGGCCAGACGTCGAGGCGCCGCAGCTGGAACATCAGGTACATCTCGGCCGTCCAGCGGCCGATGCCGCGCACCGTCGTGAGACGGCTGATCAGCTCCTCGTCCGTGCGCCTCGAGGTGCGCGAGAGGACGACGGTTCCGTCGAGCACCTTGGCGGAAAGGTCGCGCAGGGAGGCGAGCTTGTTCGCAGAGAGGCCGGCGGCCCGGAGGTCTGCGTCGGAGACGGCGGTGAGCGTCTCCGGCGTCAGCGTGTCGCCGACGGTTGCGCGCACCCGCCCGTAGATCGCCTGGGCCGCGCGGCCGGCGAGCTGCTGGAAGACGATCGCGCGCACGAGGGCGGCGAACGGCCCGTCCGAGTCGCGTGGCCGGTAGCGGATCGGGCCGACGCGGGCAACGAGGTCGGCGAGCACGGCGTCGCGCGAAGCGACCTCGTCAATCGCTGCGCGGAGCGACGTCCGAGCGGTTCGTTCCGCCACCATGTAGTAAAGGAAACGCTCGGCGTCGCTCAGCTTGTTCCCGACTACCACCACGCTGTCAAGGAGACGTGATGACAACCGATACACGCGAGGCGCTACCCGCACTCGAGGAGAGCCGGCGCCGCGAGACCGGCAGTGAGCTGCAGGCGACGCTCGTAGAGCTCGTCGACCTGTCGCTGATCGGCAAGCAGCTGCACTGGAACATCTTCGGGAGGCCGTTCAAGCCTCTCCACGAACACCTCGACGAGCTCGTCGACTCGTGGCGCGAGCTCTCCGACACGGTCGCCGAACGCGCCGTCGCCCTCGGTATCGCCCCCGACGGTCGGGCCGGAACCGTCAACGCCAGCTCCGGCATCGAGCCGGTCGACGCGGGCGCACTCGACACCGATACCGCGCTGCGCGAGCTCGTCCCACGACTCGCAGACGTCACCGAGCGCATCCGAGGTCGCATGGACCGCCTCGGCGACCTCGACCTCGCATCGCAAGACGTTGTCGTCGAGGTCGTCCGGGAGCTCGAGAAGCAGCTCTGGATGTTGCGCGTCTCCCTCCCGGCTGGCTGAGCGCTCGTCCCGCAAGCGGTGCACGACCTGCCGGTCGCCGACGGAGCCACGCTTGACACGTTCGCGAAGATTGACGGTAGCCGGCACGTCGCCGAGCGCAAGCTCCTCGTCGGCGTGAGTGAGACACGACCGTCGCTCCGCGGATCCGACCCTGGAGGACATGATGTGTCGGCTTCTGCGCCAACCGCCGTCACGGAGGAACGAACGTGTCAAGACCCGCGAGCCCACTGCTCTCACCGTCGCAACTAGCGGCTCTGGCCGAGATCGGCGAGGAGCGCTCGGCGTCTGCGGGCGAGCTGCTGTACCGGGTCGGCGACCGTATCTATCCGTTCGTCGCCATCCTCGAAGGCGAGGTCGCGATCGTCGACGCGGCCGGAAACGAGCTCGTGAGGCACGGTCCCTCGGGCTTCCTCGGCGAGCTGAACCTCCTCTCGGGGCAGACGGTCTTCGTCAACGCGCTCGTGACGGAGACGCTGCGGTACATCGCGGTCGAACGCGCCACGCTGCGCTCGCTCCTCAACGAGGACGGCCCGCTCAGCGACCTGCTCCTCTCCACGTTCATCTCTCGGCGGGAGGCGTTGCAGAGCGTCCAAGGAGTCGGTCTCGAGATCGTCGGCCCACACGCTTCCGAGCCGACGATGCGCATGCTCGAGTTCGCGCGCGCGAACCGGCTCCCGTACACCTGGCAGGACACGGACGCGCCCGACGGCGGCGCGGCCCCGCTCGTGCGACTGCCCGGCGGAGGAGAGCTCCAGGGCCCGACCACCGGCCAGGTGCTGCGTGCTCTCGGAGTCGGGCTCGAGCTCGCACCGAGGGAGGAGGTCGACCTGCTGGTCGTGGGCGCCGGCCCGGCGGGGCTCGCGGCCGCGGTGTACGGCGCCTCCGAGGGGCTGGATACGCTCGTCGTAGAGAGCACCGCGCTCGGCGGCCAGGCGGGATCGTCCCGACGAATCGAGAACTACCTCGGCTTTCCAGCGGGGATCAGTGGCACCGAGCTGACCGGCCGCGCCGTCACCCAGGCGCGCAAGTTCAACGCGCGCACTGCCACGCCGTACCGCGCGCTCTCCCTCGAGCCCGGGAACGGCCGCCATCTCGTTCGCCTCGAGGACGACCGGGAGGTCGCCGCGCGCGCCGTTCTGCTCGCGACGGGCGCCCAGTATCGCCGGCTCCCCGTCGACCGCCTTGCCGAGTTCGAGGGTCTGACGGTGTTCTACGCCGCCGGGGCGCCTGAGGCCCAGCTCTGCGCCGGCTCGCGCCTCGCGGTCGTCGGCGGGGGCAACTCCGCCGGCCAGGCCGCCGTCTGGCTCGCCCGGGGCGGCGCGCTCGTCACGCTCCTCCACCGCCGCGCCGACCTCCGCGAGACGATGTCCGACTACCTCGTCCACGACCTCGAGCGGTACGGCGTGGTCGTTCGAGACCGCTGCGAAATAGCGGCGCTCCACGGCGAGGACGGACGCCTCGCGGCGGTCACGCTGAAGAGCGGCGAGCAGTTGCCGTTCTCGTTCCTGTTCCTCTTCCTCGGCGCCCTGCCCTGCACCGAGTGGCTCGACGACACAGTCGGCCGCGACGACAACGGCTTCATCCTCACCGGCGCCGGGGCCGACACGGAGAACCTGCTCGAGACCGACGTCCCGGGTGTGTTCGCGGCGGGTGACGTCCGCTCCGGCTCGACCAAGCGCTGCGCCACGGCCGTCGGCGAAGGCGCAATGGCCGTCCAGTTCGTCCACGCCCACCTCGCCCGCCCAGCCGTCGAGGACGCGGCATGAGCGACGCCGTGTGCACCCACCTCGACCAGATCGAAGTCCGCGAGCTGCCGGCATCCGTCGAGGGCTGCGAGGACTGCCTGAAGACGGGCGACAAGTGGCTCCACCTCCGGATCTGCCTCACGTGCGGTCACGTCGCCTGTTGCGACGACTCGCCCAACCGGCACGCGACGGCGCATGCCCACGCGACGTCGCACCCGATCATCCGCTCGCTCGAGCCGGGTGAGGACTGGAACTGGTGCTACGTCGACGAGGTTGCCTTCCTCGTCGACGGGATCCGCGGCAAGACCCGCATTCCGCCGTCGCCGCTCCTGCAGTAACGCAGACGTCGGAATAGTTGAGCAATCAAGGACGTTGGTGAAGGCCGTATGGTCAGGGCGTCGAAGAAGATCGGCTTCCTCTCGTTCGGCGCCTGGCATCCGGCCGGTGGCCTGACGCGCACGGGCGGCGACGCGCTTCGACAGACCGTGGAGCTCGCGGTCGCCGCCGAGGAGATCGGCATCGACGGCGCCTTCGTCCGCGTCCACCACTTCGCGCGCCAGCTCTCCTCGCCGTTCCCTCTCCTCGCCGCGATCGGCGTCCGGACGAGCCGGATCGAGATCGGCACCGGCGTGATCGACATGCGCTACGAGAACCCGCTCTACATGGCCGAGGAGGCCGCGGCGGCAGATCTGCTCACCGGCGGCCGGCTCCAGCTCGGCGTCAGCCGCGGCTCGCCCGAGCCGGCCTGGCGCGGCGCCGTGGCGTTCGGCTACTCGGTCGACCACGACGAGGCTCGCGAGAAGACGGCGCTCTTCCGCGCGGCGATCGCCGGCGCCGGCGTCGTCCCCGCCGACGTCGGCGGCCGACCGGGCGACGTCATGCTCGCCGTCCAGCCGCAGTCGCCCGGCCTCGCCGACCGGATCTGGTGGGGCTCAGGCTCACGCGAGACTGCCGTCTGGGCGGGCGAGCACGGCATGAACCTGATGAGCTCCACCCTCCTCCTCGAGGACACGCAGGTGCCGTTCGACCAGCTCCAGGCCGAGCAGATCGAGCTGTTCCGCGATGCGTGGGCGAAGGCGGGCCACGGGCGCGAGCCGCGCGTCTCGGTCAGCCGCAGCGTCATCCCGATCACGTCCGACCTCGACCGGCGTCTCTTCGGCGGCGACGCGAACGAGGACCAGGTCGGCTGGCTCGACGGCGCGATCAGCCGCTTCGGCCGCGGCTATACCGGAGAGCCCGACCGGATCGCCGACGAGCTCGCCAAGGACGTCGCCGTCCAAGCAGCCGACACGCTCCTGCTGACCGTCCCCAGCCAACTCGGCGTCGACTACAACGCCGCGCTGCTCGAGACCATCGCTCGCGACATCGCGCCCGCCGTCGGCTGGAGCCCGAAGCACGTACCCGCGTCCGTCGGGTAGCGGCGGAGCCTCCTGCGCCGGCCGTACGGGACACGCTAAACAGGCAAGGACGCGCCGGACGTAGCCGGCGCCTCCCGGCGCTATCGATCGCTCCGCGGCGAGCGCGGATCGTCGCGGCGTTCAGGATCAGGCTGCTCGCATCCCCGCGTCGCCCTTGAAGCCGGCTTGCCTACGCAGCCTCTCTGCGATCTCGGCGATCTCGCCGGGTGCGTAGTCGGGCGCGAAGACGTCCTCCTGAACGGGTGCGTCCGGCCACGGGAACCCCTCCGGCGCCGGGTGCTGGACGCGCAGCTCCTCGCCGGTCTCCGGGTGCGGGCCTTTGAAGACGGCGACGACCTCCTCGTAGTCGTCCGGCGTGAAGCGGTAGAGGGTCAGGTGCGAGCCCTGCTCGAGATACGGACGGCACTCGGGGATCTTGTCAGTCGGGATGCGCGGCATCGGAAACGCCTTCGTCAGATCGACGCCGGTAACCAGCTCGAGTGCACGCGCGTACGCCACCTGGTGCACACCGCCGCGGATCAGCAGGTAGCCGGTGAGAGCGCGCGCCGACGGGTGATCGACCGCCTCGTAGACCTTGAGCTTCCCGTTGCGCGCACCGGTCTCGAGGAAGAAGTTGTGTGTGAGGATCTCGACGAGATCGCCCGACGAGAAGACGTAGTCGCCCGTCCAGGGCGCGCCGCCAGAGTCGATCGGCAGCACCCCCTTGCCCGCCTTGAGCGCGTGCGCGGCGCTGCCCTGCTCGATGATCTCGCGCGCGTCGGCACCCGTGAGCATCGTGGTGATCGTCGCGCCGACGGCTTCGACGTGCCCGTACTCCTCGGCGGCGATGTTCGCGATCAGGTCGTAGAACGGGCGGAGCTCCCGACGCCCGCGAAACGCGAACGACTGGAACGTGTAGTTCATGAGCGTCGACATCTCGCCGAAGCGCCCGCCCATCAGCTCCTGCACGGCCATGGCGCCGGCGGGATCGGGATCGCCTGCCGGGATCTGCACCCCGAGTCGGTCGTAGCGGAGAATCACGACACACCTCCTTGGCCATCGCGGATCGGATCTCGTCAGATGAGGATGGCTGCGCGTGAAGCGGACCGGTGAACGGCGATGGCGACCGGCTGATCACGTTCTGCGATCAGGGGAGGGGCGCGACCTCGGTCGTCGAGGACCGCGCAGTCGCGCAGCGCCGGCCGGCTGGTGCCGGCGGAGGTGCCTTTCGTTCCGACGCGTCGGTGATCTCGGATTTGACGTAGCACCTGGCCGAGCCCGCCTGTCGGGACTCGACCCCGGAGCTACCCTCGAGCTGGACGTCGTCGCGAGGCACGGGAGGCGCGGTAGATGAGTCACATGCACGGGCAGGCACGATCGAGCAGCCCAGCAAGCGAGCAGGACGCGCCTGCGACGACGCCTGCGGAGCTCAATGCGCTGGCGAGGAGCGCAACGAATCACTGCCTCACCGGCTGCCTGACCGGCGAGGTGACGGGAATGGTGCTCGCGACGGCGTTCTCGTGGGGCGACGTGGCGTCGATCGCGGCCGGCACCGCGCTCGGCTTCTTGTTCGGCTACGCGTTCACCGCGTTGCCGTTGCTGCGCGCAGGGCTCGCAATCGGCGCGGTCATCCCGATCGCGCTCGCCGCAGACACCGTGTCGATCGCGATCATGGAGCTGATCGACAACCTCACGGTCGTCCTCGTGCCGGGCGCCTTGGACGCCGGGCTCGGTGACGCGCGGTTCTGGTTGCCGCTGCTCGGCGGGTTCGCGATCGCCTGGCCGTTCGCGTTCGCCGTCAATCGCGCGTTGATCAGCCGCGGCAAGGGCCACGCCGTGGTGCACGAGCACCACCATTGATGGGAGGTCTGATGGCGACCAAGATCGACCGAGAGGAGCTGCAGCGGCTCATGGGCGAGGGCGCGCAGCTGGTCGAGGTTCTTCCCGAGACCGATTACGAAGACGAGCACCTCCCGGACGCGCTCAACATCCCGCTCAAGGAGCTGGATCGGGAGCGGGCCGAGCGGCTCGACCGCGGCGGGCCGGTGATCGTCTACTGCTACGACACGCAGTGAGATCTGAGCCCACGAGCCGCGTCGCGGCTCGAGAGCCTCGGCTTCGAGCAGGTCTACGACTACGTCGCCGGCAAGGCCGACTGGGGGAGCTTCGGCCTCCCGCTCGAGGGCGCGGAGCCGAGCGAGACCCGCGCAGGCGCGTACGTGCGGAGGGATGCGCCGACCTGCGCTCCGGGCGATCGCCTGCGCGACGTCTGCGCGCGCCTCGACGAGACGGGCTGGGACACGTGTTTCGTGCTCGACGCCGGCGGCGTCGTTCTCGGACGCATCGGACGCCGCGCGATCCGCGCAAGGGGGCATGCGACTGCCGAAGAGGCGATGACGCTCGGGCCGAGCACGATCCGGCCCAGCGCCCGGCTCGAGGCGATGGTCGAGCGTATGCGCGGGCAGAAGCTGACGAGCCTGCCCGTGACGACACCCGACGGCCGGCTCGTTGGGCTGCTGACGCTTGCGGACGCCGAGTCGGCGTTCGCTCGCCTGAGCGGCGGGAGCGACGAAGTATCGGCGCGGGTCGCGGACGAATCGAAGTCTTCGTAAGGAGCCGCCGACGCGCCGCGCATCGTCGAGGACCGGGTGCGCTCGGCACCCGGTCCTCGGATCTCTCTAGGACGTCCGGGTCACCGTGACCCGCGCGACCGGATCGGTCCAGCCGTGGATCGCGGGAACGAGATCGGCGCCTCCGACGATTCCGGGATGGTGGTGGATGACTCCGCCCTCGGCGAGCGCCGGGTTGCTCGTAGCGGTGCCCGGCTCGCCCGAGGAGACACCGACGAGGCCCTGGCAGGGCGGAACGATGTCGGCGAAGTCCTCCGTGTTGTGCTCCGTGCCGGCGTCGTAGGCGGCGGGCTCGACGGTCACCACGTCGCCGACCTCCTTCGGCAGCCGGAGGGAATCGACGCCCGTGAAGCCGTCGTTCGTGCAGATCAACATGCTTGCGAACGACAGGAGCTGCGCCCCGTGGGAAGCCGTGACCGTGAGGGTCACCTTGTCGCCGAACATCGCCGATCCGGGCAGGCCGTGAGGCACGAGCGGCGCCTCTGCCGCGGCAACGTCCGCGACGTGCTTGTCGGATTCGAGCCGGGCGATCATGGGACCGAGGTTTCCGTTCTCGGCGATCTCCTTGAGCTCGAAGCTCGCCGGCTGACCGACGGAGAACAGGCCGGTCGCCGCACTGTGGGTCGCGACGAGCGGGGGCGTCAGCGGCTGCCCGCCGGTGAGGTCGGCGATCGTCACCTCGTAGGTCGCAACCGGAGCGTCTGCCGAGGCCGCTGGTCCGGTCGCGAGGACCGCGCCCACGACGAGCGCGGCAGCGAGCGCAGGAACTCGTAGTCGCATGTGAAGCCTCCCCTTGTTTCGACACGAGAGACGTACCCAGCCGCCCTTGCCCGCCGGTTACGCGTACGTGAACAGAGCCTTAAGTCAGTCGTCTCGGCGCATGCCGGCGCGTGCCGGTCTGCCGGCGTGGATTTACAGCGATTCTCGAGGCCGACCTAGCGCGACCGACGCCGCGCCAGTCGCGTCATGCCTCATCGCCCCGGCCGGCGACCGGCTCCGTCAACGGGCTTCGCGACCGGCGAGGAATGCGGTCAGCTCGGCGACCAAAGCATCGGGCGCCTCCTCGGGGACGAAGTGGCCGCCGGGCACCGTCGTCGCGCGCACGTCTCTTGCCCACTCGTGCCAGATCTCGGCGGCGTCGGCGAGCTGTGCCTCCTCCGCGCCGGTGACGACGAGCGTCGGGCACTCGATGCGGCGGCCGGCGCGCCGAGACTCCTCGTCGTGCCCGCGGTCGAGCCAGAAGCTGGCGCGGTAGTCGGCGCAGATCGCGGACGCCGCCGGCGCGAACGCCGCGAGATACACGGCGAACGCGGCCTCGTCGACGGCGCCTCGGTCAGCCGTCCACGAGTCGAACACAAAGCGCAGGATCTGCTCGGGCGCCGCGGCGATCAGCTGCTCGGGAAAGGCCGCCGGCTGGGCAAGCAGGAACCACGGCCAGTAGCCGAGCGACGGGCCGCCTGTCATGCGGTCGAACTGGTCGACGGTCGGGATCACGTTGACGACGGCGAGGCGAGCGACGGACGTCGGGTGGTCGAGGGCCATCCTGTAGGCGACGCGCGCGCCGCGGTCATGGCCGACGACGGCGAAGCGGTCGAAGCCGAGTCGACGCATCAAGTCGACCAGCTCCTCGGCCATTTCGCGCTTGGTGAAACCCTCGCCGCGAGGCCCGCCCGCAGGCGCGCGGCTGCCGCCGTATCCGCGGAGATCAGGCGCGATGACCGCATGCGCCTCGACGAGCGCCGGCACGATCCCGCGCCAGCAGTAGTGGGTCTGCGGGAAGCCGTGCAGCAGGAGTACGGCGTTCCCCTGGCCGGCGTATCCGACGAGGTAGTCGACGATTCCGATGCGGCAGCGGCCGTACTCGAGACCCGCCATCGGCCCCGTCGCCGGCTCGAGCCCGTCTGCCACCGGGTGACTCGTGCGGCGGTCGGCCGTCGGCTTCATCGCCTCAGGCTACGCCGGTGTCGGTCGGCGCCGCCGAAGCGCCGTCGGATCCACGACTAACGTCTCCCGCGATGCATCTCCTCGACCGCATCCGAGCAGTGGCGGGTCGCGTCGGCGCGCGCCTGGCGCTCGTCGGCGCGGACCCTCACGACGACGACGACCTCCGCGCCCGCAAGGCGCTGCTGGTCCTGATCTCGGTCTTGATCCTGCCGGTCGCGGCGCTGTGGGGCGCGCTGTACCTCGGCTTCGGATCGCCGGTCGGCGTGGTGCCGCTGGTGTACTTCGGCGTCCTCCTCGCGGCGATCGGCGTGTTCTCGCGCACGGGCGACTTCCCCTGGCTGCTGCGCGTCGGCCAGATCGACATCCTCCTCGCGCCGACGCTGTCGATGATCCCGATCGGCGGCTTTCTCGACGCCGGCGGCGTCGGCCTCTGGGGGATCCTCGCCCCGCTCGGCGCGCTCGTGTTCGACGACGTCCGGTCGGCGGTCCGCTGGTACGTCGCGTTCGTTCTCGTCTTCCTCGGATCGGGCATCGCGGGCGAGATCGTCGGCCCGGTCTGGGACCCGCTGCCCGTGTGGTTCACGAGCACGATGCTCGCCCTCAACATCGCGGTCGGCGGCGCGATCGTGTTCACGCTGCTCGCAGTGTTCGCCCGCCAGCGCCGTGATGCGCTGGCCGCCCTCCGAGTGGAGCAGGAGAAGGCCGAGAACCTCCTCCTCAACATCCTGCCGCGCTCCATCGCCGAGAAGCTGAAGGCCCAGACCCAGCCGATCGCGGATCATTTCGGGTCGGCGTCGATCCTGTTCGCCGACGTGGTCGACTTCACGCCCTGGTCGGAGCGACTCGCGCCCGCCGAGGTGGTCGGCCACCTCGATCGGCTCTTCAGCCGTTTCGACGAGCTCGCGGAGCGCCACGGGCTCGAGAAGATCAAGACGATCGGAGACTGTTACATGGTCGCCGCAGGCGTCCCAACGCCGCGTCCCGACCACGCCCGCGCGCTCGCGCGCATGGCCATCGACATGCTCGAGTCGATGCGCGCCGACGACGACGTCGGGCGCCTCGGGCTCGAGCTCCGTGTCGGCATCAACTCGGGCCCGGTGGTCGCCGGCGTGATCGGCCGAAAGCGGTTCCTCTACGACCTCTGGGGCGACGCCGTGAACACGGCCAGCCGCATGGAGTCCCACGGGACGCCGGGTCGCATCCAGATAACGCGCGCGACGTACGAGCTGCTCGCCGACGAATTCGAGTGCGAGCCGCGGGGAACGATCGCGGTGAAGGGAAAGGGCGCGGTCGAGGTGTGGTACCTCGTCCGCGCGTGGGACGCCTCCAGCGCGCGCGCCGCGGCCATGAGCACGCCGTAGCGATCCGTGATCACGTCTGCGGCCGGTAGTCGAGGTACACGACGCCGTTGTCGTACGACTCCGTCGCCGCGAGCGAGAGCTTGCGCGGCGCGGCTCCCCCGGGGAAGAGCCGAGGGCCCGACCCGAGCGTGAGGGGGTAGACGAACAGGTGGAGCTCGTCGACCAGCCGGTCTTCGAGCATCGCGTGGACGAGGGTGATGCTGCCGCTGACGTAGAGGTCGCCGACCTCGTCCTTGAGGCGGCGGATCGTGTCCGGGTCGTATGGTCCGACGATCTCCGAGTTCCGCCAGGTCGTCTCCTCGAGCGTCCCCGAGACGACGTACTTCGTCGTGTCGTTGAAGAAGGGCGCGCCGGGATCCTCCTCCACCGTCCGCGTCGACCACGCAGGCTCGAACATCTCGTACGTCGTCCGCCCGAGCAGGATTCCGCGCGACCGTCCCGTGACCTCACCGAGCACCTCGCCCATCTTCGGGTCGAAGCCGTACTCGAACGTCCACGTCGGCGCGTCGATCACGCCGTCGAGGCTCATGAACTCGTGTACGTGCACCGCTCCCATCGCCAGACCTCCCGTGTCGCCGTGTGCCATGTAGACGGCGCCGACCACGCGAAGTCATCGACGGCGCGTCACCCGGCGGCAGCCGCCAGCGGCGCGAACAGGTCGACGCCGTAGCCGTCCGGATCGTGCACCTGCGCGTAGCGCTGACCCCAGAACGCGTCCCATGGCGGCTTGTGGCCCTCGTAGCCTGCTGCGACGAGCTCGGAGTACGTCGCGTCGACCTCGGCCGGCGTCTCGAGCAGGAAGGCGAGGCCGATGCCCGACCCCTCGGGCTGCACGTACCCGGGGTCGAACGACCGGATCGTCTCGAGCGCGTCCCAGGCAAGACGCAGGCCGCCCGGCAGCGTGACCTCCACGTGCGGCTCGCCGTCCGCCTCGGCCGGCACGTCCAGCCCGAGCCGTCGATAGAAGCCGAGCGACCGGGCCATGTCCTCGACGACGATGCCGATCAGGTTCAGCTGCGGTGTGCTCATGGGAACTCCCTTTCCACGGGGCAGGATCAGGCGGCAGCGACAGCGCGCGGACGCCCCTACGCAAGCATGACGACACCGGTCTGCATGGGGCGTCGTGTGGATCAGGTCGAACCGCGTCGCCCGGGTGGCGGCCGAGGAAGCACGGGGCCCGGCCGAGAGTTTTGGTTGACATGACTCGAACCTTGTGGAAAGGTAAGAGTCATGTCGACAAGAACGCGTGTCGCGAAGCCTCCCCCGAGATACGACCCGAGCGCGTTCCCCGCCTTCGCGGTCACGGTGGACGTCGTGATCCTCACCATGGCGGACGGCGTGCTTCACGTCCTCCTCGTCCGGCGCGGACAGGAGCCGTTCCGCGGTATGTGGGCGGTTCCGGGCGGATTCAAGCGGCCCGACGAGACGCTCGACGCGGCTGCGCGCCGTGAGCTCGCAGAGGAGACGGGCGTCGACGTGCCGAGCCTGCTGACCCAATTCGGCGCGTACGGCGACCCTGGCCGCGACCCGCGCATGAACGTCGTCACCGTCGGTTATCTCGCGGTCCTGCGCGACGTCGGCAGGATCGTCGCGGGAACCGACGCGGCGCACGCCGCGCTCGTCCCCGTCGCGGAGATCCTCGAGGAGCGAATCGAGCTCGCGTTCGACCACCTGGGCATCGTCCGCGACGCGGTCGAGCGCGTCCGCGTCGAGCTCGCGGTGTCGGGGATCGCGACCGCGTTCGTCGGCACGACGTTCACGATGGCCGAGCTGCGGGCCGTCTACGAGGCGATCTGGGGCGTGCAGCTCGATGCCGCGAACTTCCGCCGCAGCCTCGTCGGCGAGGCCGGCTGGGTCGTCCCGACCGGCCGCGTGGCTCGACCCGGGCCGGGCGGCGGCAGGCCCGCCGAGCTGTTCCGCGCCGGGCGGGCCTGGAAGCACGGCGCGCCGATCCAACGACACCGATGAGAGGAAGCGCATGAGAGCCGTCGTCCACGACCGGTACGGACCTCCGGAGGTGCTGCGCGTCGAGGACGTCGAGCGACCCACCCCGAGCGAGCACGAGGCGCTCGTCCGCGTGCTCGCCTCGTCGGTCACGCGCGGCGACGCAATGAGCGTTCGGCACAAGGAGTACAAGTTCGCCCGCCTCCTCACTGGCATTCGCAGGCCAAGGCGCACGAGCCTCGGCACCGAGTTCGCCGGTCGCGTCGAGGAGGTCGGCGCCGGGGTCCGCGACTTCGAGGTCGGCGACGACGTGTTCGGCGCCAAGAACGGCGCCAACGCCGAGTACGTCCTGGTGCCTGAGGGCGGCGCGATCGCGTTGAAGCCGTCGGCGCTCACCTTCGAGCAAGCGGCGGTCGTCCCCGACGGCTCGCTGCTCGCGCTGACCTGCCTACGGCCGGGCGAGCCGTTGCGCGGGAAGCGCGTCCTCGTGTACGGCGCCGCAGGCTCCGTCGGCACGGCCGCGGTGCAACTGCTGCTCCGGCACTTCGGGGCGGACGTCACCGCCGTCTGCGACGCGAAGGACGTGGACGTCGTGCAGTCGCTGGGCCCGCGGGCGGTGATCGACCGCCTCCGCGAGGACTTCACGCAGAACGGCGAGGCCTACGACGTCGTGTTCGACGCCGTCGGCAAGCAGTCGTTCCGTCGCTGCCGCCGCTCGATCGCGCCCGGCGGCGTGTACATCACGATGGACCTCGGGTTCCTGTACCACGTCCCGCTCCTCACGCTCGTCACGCGATTCGTGGGGAGCAAGAGGGCGAGGGTCGGCTTCGGCCGCTACCGCCAGGAGGATCTGCTCGTCGTCAAGGAGCTCGTCGATACCGGCGCGTACCGCCCCGTCATCGACCGGACGTACACCCTCGACGAGATCGTCGACGCGGTGCGCTACGTCGAAAGCGGCCAGAAGACGGGCAACGTCGTCCTTCGTGTGAGCGAGAACCCCGAGGGCGAGGTGCAGGCGCCCGGCGCGCTCGACTCGGCGCACGGCTGAGCCCGATAGGACCACTTCCCGTCGGGCTGTGGCCTTGGCCGCAGCCGAGGCACGCGCCTACACTCGGCGGGGGACGTGGTAGTGCACATGGACCCCACTGCGGGGAAAGAGCAGGAGGACCGCCTGCGGGCGGTCATCGACTCCTCGCCCGTCGCGCTCGTCGAGTTCGGCACGGACACGCGGGTGCGGCTCTGGAACCCGGCGGCGGAGCGCATCTTCGGCTGGTCGGCCGAGGAGATGCTCGGCACGGGCGGGCTGCCGATGGCACCGCCGGCGCAGCGCGCCGAGGCCGAGGAGCTCTTCGAGCGCGTCGCCGCGGGCGAGTGGGTGAACGACTTCGAAACCCTCCGCCTGCACAAGGATGGGTCGCTCGTCCACGTGTCGATCGCCGCGGCACCGGTCCGGGACGGATCCGGCCGGGTCGTCGGGAACATGGTCGCCTACACGGACATCACCGAGCGCAAGGCACAGGCGGCGGAGGTCGGCCGTCTGAACGACGAGCTCCACGCGCGGCTCGAGGAGCTCGCCGCGTCGCGCGCGCGCATCGTCACCGCCGGCGACGTCGCCCGTCGGCGCCTCGAGCGGAACCTCCACGACGGCGCACAGCAGCGCCTGGTCGCGCTCTCGTTGTCCCTCCGGCTGGCGCTCGCGAAGCTCGACGACGATCCGGTCGAGGCGCGCGAGGCGCTCGAGCGCGCGAGCGACGAGCTCGCCGTCGCGCTCGACGAGCTGCGTGAGCTCGCACGAGGCCTCCACCCCGCGCTGCTCGCCGAGCGCGGGCTGCGAGCGGCCATCGAGGCGCTCGCCGAGCGCGTGCCCATTCCCCTCGACCTCACGGGCGTTTCATCCGAGCGCTTGCCCGAGCCGATCGAGGCAGCGGCGTACTACCTCGTGGCGGAGGCGCTCACGAACGTCACGAGGTACGCGCGAGCGTCGAGCGCCCGCTTGCGGGTCTCGCCCGGTGAGGCGTGCGTCACCGTCGAGGTGACGGACGACGGCGTCGGCGGCGCCGACCCGAACGGCGGATCGGGTCTCCGGGGTCTCGCGGACCGCGTCGAGGCGCTTGGTGGCACGCTCGAGGTCGTGAGCCCCGCAGGAGCCGGGACGCTTCTACGGGCGGAGATCCCGACTGGCGGCCGGTAGATCGAGAAACCGTCTACGACGCTCCGCGCATAGCCGGCGCGCTCGAGCAGCGGTCGGTACCGGGCCTCCTCGGGCGCGTGCCGGAGCAGCACGAACGCGGCGTCGGGATCCGCGCGGACGACCGTGTCGTACTCTGGATGCCTGCTCTCGTCCGCCCGCCGCGGGAGCGGCGGGACGACCCTTTCGCCCTGGATCGACAGTCCCGCCAATGCCGCTTCGGCGGCGACGATGCGCTCCCGGCTCTCGAAGTCGAGCCGGTAGGCGAGCCAGTAGCTCGCGAATACCCGGCGCGGGCCACGGCCCTCGAGCTCCGAGACCAGCGGACCGAAGTCGCGCGGCACGAACTGCCGCTCGACCCGCTCGAAGTATCCTGGCGTTGCGGACAGGTGCCAGAGGACGACCCCTGAGAGCATCGTGCCGGCGACGACGACAGCGGCCGCGCGCGGAACGTCCGTCACGATCTGGGCGATCAGGAGCGCGAGCACGGGGACCAGAACGACCACATAGCGCGGCTCGTCCACGAGCCAGGTCGCCGGCGAGAGTGCGTAGAGGAACGGGTAGCTCGCCGTGACCGCGAACAGGAGCCCCGCGCGCTCGGAGCGGCGGCGCCGCCAGACGTACAGGAACGCGCCGACGAGGCTCAGGTACACGAGCCCCGAGACCAGCCGTCCGAGTGGCCACGAGGACGTGAAGGGCTCGCGGAGGCCGAGTGCCATGGGGAACGTCGAGGAGACGAATCCGCGGAGGCGCGTGGGGTAAGGGCTCTCGCCGGCGTCGATGTCGAAGGACCACCAGTCGTGCTGCACGTTGGAGAGGAGCCACGGCAGCGCACCGACGAGGGCGGCGGGGGCGATCGCCCACGCATCGCGCCAGATCTCGCGACGGCGCCAAGCCAACCACGCGAGAGCCGGGACCGCGATCGGGACGACCTGCGGCGTCTGCCACCACCCGAGCCCGAGCACGAGCCCGAGCAGCACCGCATCGAGCCGCGATCGCCGCTCGTCCAGACGGAGGACGAGCAGCAAGACGAGGCAGACGAGCACGAGCCCCGAGCCGTAGAACCCATGCGCCCGGTCGGACTTCCAGACGAGGTACGGGGGCCAGACCCACAGGAGCGCCGCCGCAGCGGTCGCAGCGGGCTCCCCGATCGTGCGTCTCCCGATCCGCCATACGAGGAGCGCCGCCACGGCCGTGAGCACCATCGGGACGAGACGCATCGTGAGGGTGCCGGAGCCGAACACGGCGAAGAGCGGCGCGGTCGCCATCACCTCCTGCGTGCCGCCGTATCCCTGTCCCCAGAAGAAGGCGGAGAGCTCGCCGTCGAGAACGTGGCGGGCCATCAACCCCCAGACGGCCTCGTCTCCGTCCAAGACGCCGAGCGAGGAGCCGTTGACGGCCACCCGCAGCACGACACCCGCGAGGGCTGCGGCGGCGACCGCGACTGCCAGGCCGATCCGGGCGTGTACGAGACGGACTGCGGTCGGCCGCGGCGTGTACACCGCGAACCGCAGAGGTGTCGCAGCGAGAGGGCGACGCCCGCGGCCGCGCACGCGCACACGTGCAGACTGCCACTTGGCGTCGTACGGCGCATCCCGGCGGACATACTGGAGCCGTGACCGAGGGCTACGTCCACGGGTACGCGAGCGAGGAGCAGGAGCGCCTCGTCGCGCAGGCCGAGCACTGGCGTCACGAGCTCATCCTGCCGGGGACGGACCTCGCGCCCGGGACGCGCCTGCTCGAGGTCGGCTCGGGCGTCGGCGCCGTGCTCGGGATCCTCGGACAGGTCTTTCCCGACCTCGTCCTGGCGGGCGTCGACTTCGAGGAGCGGCAGGTGGAGGCGGCCCGTGCGCACCTGGAGCGCCTCGGGCTCGACGCGGACCTGCGGCAGGCGGATGCGCTCGCCCTGCCGTTCGCGGACGAGTCCTTCGACCACGTGTGGATGATGTGGTTCCTCGAGCACGTCTCGGACCCGGTCGCAGCGCTGCGGGAGGCGCGCCGGGTCCTCGTCCTGGACGGCGGCATCACCGCAATCGAGGTCGACTACAACACCGTGTGGGCGTCGCCCACGAGCGACGCGTTCGAGGCGCTCTTCGCAGCGGTCGTGAGGGCGATGGATGTGACCGGGCGGAGCGACGCCGCGTCGCGGCTACCGGAATGGCTGCACGACGCAGGCTTCCGGTCCGTCGATCCGGGCGAGCGACGCCTCGAGTACTCCGGCGCGAGCCTGGCCCGTCAGGTGCCGTACGTCGCCGCCGTCGTCGAGAGCACCCTCGCCGGGCGCGACGTCGATGCGGCGCAGCTCGAGGCCGGCCTCGCGGATCTGCACGCCCTGGCGACGACGCCGGGCGCAGCCATGGGCTGGACAGTCGGAAAGGCGACCGCGGTCCGTTAGGAGGGTTTGGCGGGCAGCGACCGCGCGTAGGCCGCTCCGCGCTGGACCCACCGACGGAGCTCGTCGTCGGTGGCGACGTCGTCGGCCTCGACGCGCAGCCAGCCCTGCATCTGCCGGCCGCGCATCTCCATGGGAGCGGCGCTCGTCGTCGCGACGAGGTCGTCCGATTCCGCGGGCTCCACGCGGACGAGGATCCCACCCTGCCCGCTCGCGGCGATCGCCATGTTGCCGCCGACGAGGAACGCGAGCCCGCCGAACATCTTCTGCTCCGTCAGCCCCGCCTCGTCCCCGAGGAGCGTGCGGAGCCGGTCCGCCAGCGCTTCGTCGTACGCCACGCACTGATCCTACGGCCGGAACGCGTCCCTCGAAAGGCAGGCCCTTTGGGGGGATTCCACGGCACCCGACATCCGACGTAGCCTGCGGCGAATGGCCGCCCGCCGAAGCGTCAGCCTCCTCCTGCTGATCCTCGCCGCGCTGACGGCTGCGACCCTCGCCGACGGGAGGCCCGTCCCCGGCGCGCCGTCCTGCCCCATGACGCCGGCGGACTCGTTCTGGCACGCCGACGTATCAGGGCTGCCGGTCCACCCGCAGTCGGCGACGTGGGTCTCGAGCATCGGCCCGGCGGCCGGCCTCAAGGCCGACTTCGGGAGCGGAACCTGGAACGGCGGCCCGATCGGGATTCCGTACACGACGGTGCCGGGCACACAAGCGCGCGTGCCGGTCTCGTTCCAGTACGCCGACGAGAGCGACCCCGGGCCATACCCTGTCCCGCCCGACGCTCCGATCGAAGGAGGGCCGACCTCGACGGGTGACCGACACGTCCTGATCGTCGATCGGGACGCCTGCCGCCTCTGGGAGCTCTACAGCGCGTATCCCCAAAACGGCGGGGCCTCCTGGACGGCGGGCTCCGGCGCGACCTGGAGCCTCACGTCGAACGCCATGCGCACGCTCGGCTGGACGTCGGGGGACGCCGCGGGGCTGCCGATCCTCCCCGGCCTCGTTCGGTACGACGAGATCCTCGCCGGCGAAATCGACCATGTCATCCGCTTCACGGCGCCGAGGACGGCAAACGCGTACGTCTGGCCCGCGAGCCACAAGGCCGCGACCGGCGGCGCGTCGGACCCGCCGATGGGAACGTGGTTCCGGCTCGCGTCGAGTTACGACATCAGCCGCTTCTCGGCGACGAACCAGATCATCCTCCGCGCCCTCAAGAAGCACGGGATGGTGCTCGCCGACAACGGATCCTCATGGTTCCTGAGCGGCGCGCCCGATGCCGGCTGGAACGACACGGATCTGCAGGCCCTCCGCTCGGTGCCCGGGTCGGCGTTCGAGGCGGTCGACGTGTCGAGCTTGAAGCTGTCGGATACGTCATACGCCGTCGCGGGCGCCCCCCCACCGCCACCACCGCCGCCGCCTCCTCCGGCCGAGCTCGTGTCGAACCCGGACTTCGAGGCGAGCCTCGCCGGCTGGGCCGCGGGGAACAGCCGCACGACGCTTGCCCGGACCTGCGCACTCGCGCACGGCGGCGCCTGCTCGGCGGAGCTCCTGCGCACGCGGTCGTCGGGCGACGCGATCCTGAACGACATGCCGCAGACCGTCGCATCGACGACGGCGGGCGCGACGTACGCGGCCACCGCGTGGGTCCGTGCGCCGGCAGGACGCTCGGTCCGCCTTCGGCTGAGCGAACTGAACGGCGGCACCGTCGTCCGCACGAGCACCGCGACGACCACGGGAGACGGCAGCTGGCGGCAGCTCGCCGTGACGAGCGCGCCCACGACGGCCGGGCACACGCTCGGCGTCGAGATTCTCGTGTCGCTCGCGAAGGGATCGACGGCGAATGTCGACGACGTGTCCCTGAAGCGCACCTGACTCGCGCAGGAACCCTCCGGCCGCCGCAGGTGTAAACCTCGCGTCGCTCGAAGAAAGGACTGCCATGCGCAGGTATCTCGTAGTGGGGACGGTCGTCGCAGCGCTCGTGCTTCCCGCGCTCGCGACGGCCAAGGGACCGGCCAGCGCTCTCGTCACGGGCCCGGCGGTGCCGCGTGCGCTCGCGATGACCGGCGACGGCGAGTCGCCCGGCTCGCGGCTCAGCACGCTCGTGAACGCGAGTGGCTGGTTCGCCCAGGTATTCGGCCAGACCCCCAGCCCGACGTTGAGGGCCCAGCCGAAGGGCACGCTCGGGCCGCAGTACAAGGCTGTCTACGTCGTTCCGGGGCCGAACGGAACGTCGAGCCGGATCGTCCAGCTCATCTACCCGTACGCGAAGCCCGTCCCGCTCAGCTACATGAAGGCGGGTCAGCGGGTCTGGGTGGGCCAGACGACGTACGGAGGCTGGTTCCGCGGCACGCAGAGCCTGAAGCAGGTGCTCGTCAGCGCCGGGCTGCCGGCGAGGACGCCGGCGTAACGCACCGCCGCGTGCCGTGCCGCGGCCTGTGCCGGGTCGTGGTCGTGGCGCTTGCGTCGGGGCTCGTTCCCGTCGCCGGCGCCGCGACCGCGTCCGGAGCGGAGATCCACGTTCCCGGCGATGCGGCGACGCTGCAGCTCGCGATCGCCCGCTCGAGACCCGGTGACACGATCGTCCTGGAGCCTGGGACGTACCCGGGCGGGAACATCGTCCCGCGCGAGAAGCACGACATCACGATCCGTGGCGTCGACCGCAACGACGTCGTGCTCGACGGCGCCGACCGGCGCAAGGACGGCGTCCTCGTCCGCGCCGACGGCGTCTCGATCCTCAACCTCTCGGCCCGGGACTTCCGGCGAAACGCCTTCTACTTCGTCGATGTCGACCGCTACCGCATCTCATACGTGACCGCCTGGAACGTGGGGTTCTACGGCATCTACGCGGAGGACAGCGAGCACGGGGCGATCGATCACGACTACGTTTCCGGCGCCGCGGACGCCGCGTACTACGTCGGGGAATGCCGGCCGTGCGACGCGGTCGTCGCGAACGTCGTCGGGACGCTCTCGGCGGTCGGGTATTCGGGCACGAACGCGAGCGACGTCGTCATCCGCGACTCGGTGTGGGACCGGAACGGCACGGGGATCGTCCTCACCTCGTACGCCAACGAGGCCCTGCCGCCGCAGGCGCGGACGACAATCGTCCGGAACACGATTACGGCCAGCGGCCGGGCGCGGGTGCCGATGCGCACGGCGCTCGCGGGCTTCGTCGGTGTCGGCATCGCGGTGGCCGGCGGCAACGACAACGTCGTCCGGTCGAACCGCGTGACGCGGAGCGAGCGCTACGGCGTTGCCGTCTTCCCCACAGCGCGCTACGTGTCCTTCAATCCTGCGATCCCCGAGCCCGGCCCGCCCTGGCGCCCGCGCGGCAACCGGATCACGCGGAACGTCGTCACGGGCAGCGGACGGGCGGACCTCGCCCTGGCAGCCGGCAGCGCGGGACGGAACTGCTTCTCCGCGAACACGGTGTCGACGACGAGGCCGCGCGATCTCCAGACGCGAAGCTGCGCCGCTGCGTCTGGTGCGGGCGACGCGGGCGTCGCTGCCGTGCTGACGCGGCCCGTTCGCGTGATGGTCGAGGAGACGCTGCGACACCGCAAGCCGCCGTCGTACGAATCGATGCCTTCGCCGCCTCGGCAGCGCAGCATGATCGGCTGACGATCGTCACTACTCTCGGACGGTGGCATCACCGCAGCCGAACACAGTCGTGCTCGTCGAGGGCATCAGCGATCAGCGCGCAGTCGAGGCTCTGGCCGCGCGCTACGGCCGCAATCTCGCCGGCGAGGGCGTCGCGGTGGAGCCGATCGGCGGCGCCCAGGCGATTGGCGCGGCGGTCGCACGCTTCGGGCCTCGCGGCCTCGGCGTTCGGCTGGCAGGGCTCTGCGACGTCGGCGAGGAGCGCCACTACGTCCGGGCACTCGAACGGGCGGGGCTCGGCTCCGACCTCACGCGAGAGGAGATGGAAGGGCTCGGCTTCTTCGTCTGCGTGACGAACCTCGAGGACGAGCTCGTCCGCGCCCTCGGCCCCGACGCCGTCGAGGACCTCGTCGCGGCGAACGGCGAGCTCCGAGCCCTCCGCACGTACCAGAAGCAGCCCGCGCACCGTCACCGGGCGCGAGCGGAACAGCTGTACGGGTTCATGTGGAACCGCAAGATCCCGTACGCGACCCTGCTGGTCGACGCGCTCGACCTGGCCCGGGTGCCGAGGCCGCTCGCGCGGCTGCTTGCGTACGTCTGACGGCTCGGCGGACGAGCTTCGGAGAGCCCGAGAGGGGAAAGGGGAAAGAAGCACGCAATGGCGACGTACACCCTCAACGAGCCGGGGATCGCCCACGCAAAGCGCCTGATCGACGCGCGCCAGTACGTGCTGCGCAGCGAGTGGAGCGAGGTACAGCCGACCGCAGCCGAGCGACGCGCGTACCTGGAGACGCACTCATGGGAGGAGTACGCCGCCTGGCACCTCGGCCTCCGGGAAGGCACGAACGACGAGACGCTGGCCCGGTACGCGTTCGTCTACGGTGATCTCCGGCGCCTGCACCGGATGGGACTGATCGCCTGCCACTACCGCGCGGCCGAGTGGGGCCACAAGGCAATCGAGCTTGCCGCGCACGAGCTCCTCCAGTACCTGGACGAGCGCCGCGCCTAGAGGAGGGTTCGGCGGAACGACCCGGGTTCCTCGATGCCCTCCTAGTCTGTGCCGACGGGCCAGCCGACGTCGGCCGCCGCCGCGCGAACCGCGTCGAGCAGCGCCTGCACGGACGGTCGCCGCGCGTCGGTCGCGCGCGTCGCCGCGAAGATCGTGCGGTGCACCGAGCCCCCCTCGATCTCCCGGGCGACGACGCCTGGATAGTCCGCGACCCCCACGAACTCGGGCAGTAGCGTCAGCGCTAGGCCCCGGGCGACGAGCGCGAGACCGACGACGCTGTCGTTGACCCGGTGCCGGATCTCCGGATCGAACCCGCCGAGCTGGCGGCACGTCCGCTTCGTCATCTCGTCCCAGCCGGAGCCGGGATGGCCCGTCGTCCAGAGCTCCGCCGCGAGCTCCGCCATCGGCACGGCGCCCGGATGACGGCGCGCGACGGGATGGTCTTCGCCGAGGATCACGAAGACGGGGTCGCGGTGCAGGTCGACGCGGTCGACGCCCTGCAGGCGGGCATGTGGCTGGTGCGGCCATTCGTCCGCCAGCACGAGGTCGATGTCCCCGAGCGCGAGCATCGGCAGCGATTGCTCGGGCTCGGCCTCGACGAGCTCGCAGTGCAGGCCGGGCGCGTCTCGAGCGAGCTGCTGCAGCGCCGGCGTCGCGATGCGAAGGGCGACGGACTGGAAGGACGCGATCCGACCCCGCCCGGCCACGCGTCCCACGGCGGCCGCGAGATCGGCCTCGGCGAGCTCGGAGCGGTCGAGCAACACGCCTGCGTGACGGACGAGCACGAGCGCGGCGTCCGTCAGCCGCACGCCGCGCCCCGCCCGCTCCAGGAGCTGAACCCCGGCCTCGCGCTCGAGCACCGCGAGCTGCTGCGAGACGGCGGACGGCGTGTACTGCAGCGCCTCCGCCACCGCCGCGATCGTGCCGCGCTCGTCGAGCTCGTACAGCAGCCGCAGCCGGCGGAGGTCGAGCATCAAGCGATGCTACTGAATACTGGTAATGAATCGCAATCGATACTGGATCTTGCTCGGGGCAGGATCCGCCTCGTGCGCTCGACCGGCATCGTCCTCTGCCTCGCGTCTGCGATCTCGTTCGGCGCGATGGGCATCTTCGGCAAGCTCGCCTACGACGAGGGCGCGTCGGTCGGCACGCTGCTCTCGATCCGCTTCTCGCTCGCGGCGATCCTGTTCTGGGTCCTGCTGATCCGGTCGGGCGCGATCGCCGGCATCCGCCACGCATCGAGGCGCGACATCGCGACCGCAGTCGGTCTCGGCGCCGTCGGCTACAGCGCGCAGACCGGGTGCTACTTCTCTGCGCTCGACCGCCTCGACGCCTCCCTCCTCGCCCTCCTCGTCTACACGTTCCCGGCGATCGTGACCGTTGCCGCGGTCGTCCTCGGGCGCGAGCGGGCGAGCCGCCGCGCGTCGGCGTCGCTCGTCCTCGCGTCCGGTGGGCTCGTGCTCGTGCTGGCCGGGGCAGGCTCGGGCACGCTCGATCCACTCGGCGTGACGCTCGGCTTCGCAGCCGCCGTTGTCTATTCGGCGTACATCCTGACGTCGGAGGGGGTTGCCGCCAGGCTCGGCCCACTGGCGCTGAGCACGCTCGTCTGCACGGGCGCGGCGCCGATGCTCACGGTGGCGAGCGCCGCGGGCGGCGACCTCGATCCGCGCGCCGTGAGCGCGATGGGCATCGGCTGGATCGCGTGTATCGCCGTCGTTTCGACGGTGGCCGCGATCAGCCTCTTCTTCGCCGGCCTCCGGCTCGTCGGCGCGACGACGGCCTCGATCGTGTCGACGGCCGAGCCGCTCACGACGGTCGTGCTCGCCTACATCGTGTTCGGCGAGTCGCTCGGCCCCGTGCAGCTGCTCGGCGGTGCGCTCGTGCTCCTCGGCGTGCTGGTGCTCAGCGCGAGGACGGCACCCCCGAAAAGGCCCGCGCGCAGGTACCGGCTCGAACCGACGCTCGACGACTGAGGGGTGCGCCGGGGCACGGATCGACCGTGCCCCGGCGGGTCCTCGGTCAGCGCAGGGAGATCGCGACCTCCTCGAGGAGGTCGAACGCGTCCTGCATGCCGGCCTCCATGCCGGAGTTGATCTGCGCGTCGCGGCCTTCCTTCGTCGGGTGCTCGACGAGGACGGTCATCGTCGTCCGCCCGTCGACCTCGGTCAGCGTCAGCGTGTTCAGCGACGCGTGCTCGTCGGGGTCGGCGATGCCCTCGTAGGCCTCGGTCGAGACGATGCGCTCGTTCGGGACGATCTCGCGGTACTCGCCGTGAAATCCGACCTCGAGGCCGTCGTCGGTCACGCTGACGTAGCGCCATCTGCCCCCGACCCGGAGGTCGATCTCCACGACCGTCATCGTGCCGCGGTTCGCGTGCCACCAGCGCCTGACGAGATCAGGCGTCGTCAATGCCCTGTAGACGAGGTGCCGGGGGGCTTCGAACTCCCGCGTGATCAGGATCTGCGTGTCCGTCGGGAGCGTGACGACCGCGGTTCCACTACTTGCCACTGCCATCTCCTTCCTCCTTCTCGAGCTCTTCCAGGACGACGTCGAGGCGGTCGAAGCGCTCCGACCAGAGGCGCTCGTAGTCCTTCACCCAGTCGTGGATCGGCTTCAGCGCCTCGCCCTTCAGCCGGTACAGCCGCTGCCGTCCGTCGCCGCGCACGTCGACGGCTCCGACCTCCCGGAGCACGCGCAGGTGCTTCGATACCTGCGGCTGGGGGATCCCCAGAAGCTCCACCAGGTCGTTGACCGGCCGCTCGCCGCCTGCGAGCGCGTCCAGGATCTCACGCCGGCGGGGCTCCGCTACGGCGTTGAACGCGTCGGCTGTGGTCGCCGCCCGTGCCACGGGTGGATCATATATTCCGATATAGGAATATGTCAACCACAGCGCCGCCAACCAGCGTCGACGCGCACGTGAGCCGGGCTACCCCCCGAGCGTCGCGTAGGCCCGGACCGGGAAGGTGCCCATGCCCTTGACCTTGACGGGCACCGCGCTGAACCGGAAGCCCTCGGCCGGGAGCGACGACAGGTCGGCGAGGTGCTCACAGATCGGAATGCCCGCCGCGAGCAGCGTCGAGTGGACAGGGCGGTCGCCGTGCACGGGCGTGTCGTCGATGTTGAGCGAGTCGATGCCGACGATCAGGGCGCCCGCGCCGACGAGGTACTCGGCCGCCTCGCGGGTCAGGAAGGGATGGCCCGACATGTACGCGGGCGTGCGCCAGTGCCGGTGCCAGCCCGTTCGGACGAGCACCGCGCGACCCGCCACCTCGCGACCCGTGAAGGTCTCGGGACCGATCGCGCGCTCGTCCGGCGACCCGTCAACGACGACCGCGTCGAGATCGGCGAGGCGCTCGAGCGGCAGCTCGGAGAGGTCGATCCCGTCCGGGTAGCGATGGAACGGGCTGTCGACGTACGTGCCGGTGTTCGAGCACAGCGTGACGACGCCGATCTGGAACTCGGTCCCGGGCGCATAGATCTGGCGGCTCGCCTCGCGGGTGAGGTAGTCGCAGACGATCGGCGCGGGTAGGCCAGGGTACGTCGTCATCCCGTCCTCGACGACGTGGCTCAGGTCGATCCGCGTCCGGCCGTCGCCCCTCATGCCTCTTCAATAGCAGCGGCCACGCGTACGGCGTCGCGGGCCCGTTCCGCCGCCGCCTCCACGTCAGCCGACGGCGCGTCATCTTCCACCATGCGCCCGAGGTCCACCATCGCCTGCGAGGCCGCTGCAGCTCGCGCGCCGTCGAGGAGCCGAAGCTCGGGCTCGAGCGCGTCGAACCGCTCGCGCGCCGAGGCGAGCTGGTCGCGCGCACCCTGTCTCGTCGTCGGGCTCGTCGACGCGTAGTGGATTGGCACGAGCTCGAGCGCGTCCGTGACCTCGCTCGCCTCCGAGCGGATCGACGCGAGGTTGTCGGCGAGCGACGTCTCCGGCGCCGTCGCCCGCCCGATCCCGAAACCGAGGGCGAGCACGACGACCGTCGCGAGCGCCCCGATCACGGCACGCCGCGGGAGCGTGCTCCGCGTCTCGCGATAGAGCGACATCTAGCGAGTCACCACCGCGACGGCCACGTCGTCGTACTGTGCCAGGAGCCGCTCGGCGGACGAGACGATCTCGTCGGCGTGGTTCGCGCTCGACAGGTCGAGGAGCCGGGCGCCGCTCACGATCGACACGCGGGGCAACATCGTCGCGACCCCGAGCTGCCGGGAGCTCGCCGCGACGGCGGCCGTCAGCTCGCGGACGAAGTCGTCGCCGGAGCCCACCACGAGCTGATCGACGTCGTCGGCGAGGGCGACGGCGCCGTGTCGGTCGACGACGGCGACCCGGCGCGAGTCCGAGCCGGCGAAGACGCAGTAGTACTCGTTCGTCGCGACAACGCCCAGTGCTTCGCCTGGAAGGTCGAGCGCCGTGGCGGCGGCGTCGCGCTGGTCGCGCTCGCTCGCGGCGCGGTGGTCGACGGCGCCCGCCTGCAGCGCCACCGCTCCTGTGGCGACAGCGCGAACGACGCCTGCGTCGTTGTCGACGGCGGTCTCGACCGCGACGGTGCTCGGCGCCGCGCCCGCGTCGATGCAGTCCCGCTCGGCCTCCTGCGCCAGCTCGTCGACGCGGAGGTCCGCGGTGGCCGAGCGCACGAGCTCCACGCGGACGAGCGACGCCGCCGCACCGACCGCCGACAGCACCTCTGCGTGGTCGGGAAGGATCGCCTCGCGTCCAAGACGACGCGCGACCTCCGGCACGAGCGCCGCTCCCGCGCCGCCGAGCGCGACGAGCGGCACGTCCTCGCCGAGGCCGTGGTGACGCGCGGCGTCGGCGACCGCAGCGGCGATCTTCCTCACGGCCCCGTCGAGCAGCGACCGGGCGGCGCCCTCCGGGCCGGACCGGAGCTGCTCGCCGAGCGGCGCAAACGCGGCGAGCGCGGCGTCGGGCGCGGCGTACGCATACGCGTCCTCCGGAACGAGGCCGAGCGCGTTCGCCGCACACGTTCCCGTCAGCGCGAAGGTGCCGCCGTCCGCCTCGACGGATGCGTACGCCCCGGGATCGCCGGGGCGCGGGGCGATCAGCTCGAGCCGGGCGCCGGCCAGCTGTTCGGGGCTCGCGAACGACGCGTACGAGAGCCCCGCGATGTGCGCGCTGCGCGGCCCGACCTCGTCGATCCGTCGCCGCTTGAGGAGCGCCATGCTTCCTCCTGCCGCACCCACCACCCAGCTGTCGACGGCGCGGATCGCTGTCGGCCGGCTCATCACCTTGAGCGTCCGCAGCGCGGCGCGACCGCGGCGGATCAAGGACACGTTCGTGCTCGTCCCGCCGCACTCGACGACGATCGCATCCGTGAGGAGGAGCTCGTGAAGCACGGCGGCGACCCCTGCCGCCGGAGCGGACCCGATCGTCAGCGCGGGATGGCTCCGGAACCGCTCGAGGCCCATCGAGCCCCCGTCCCCCCGGAGGACGAGCAGCGGCGCGTCGAGCCCGGCGGACGCGAGTGCCTGCTCGGTCATCGACGCCGTCCGCTCCACGACGGGCAGGACGCTCGCGTTGATCGCCGCGCTCACCGTCCTCGTCTCGAGGCCGTACTGGCCGGTCAGCTCGTGTCCGACGCAGGCGGGAAGGCCGCGCTTCCGCGCGACCGCCGCGACGAGGTCCTCGTCGCGCGGCGTGTCGACCGAGAACGCCCCGCTCACCGCGACGGCAACTGCCTCGCCGACCTCGTCCAGCACCCGATCGACGGTCGCCTCGTCGAGACCGTCGGTGGCGTCGAGGAGTCGGTGCGTCGTCGCAAGCCGGTGACCGGGGGCGAGCCCGATGGCGCCCACCCGGGTGCGCTTGCCGGCGAGACGCAGGTCGGGCCGGTAACCGATTCCGACGACGGCGACGACGCCCACGTCGCCCTCGAGGAGCGCGTTCATCGCCTGGGTCGTCGAGAACGCCACCAGGCGGACGCGACCCCGATCCTCCCCGAGCCGGTCGGCGAGGTCGCGCAGCACCGCGGACAGCCCGTCGGCGACGCCGGCTGGGCTGTCGTGGCTCGTCGGGACGCTCGCGCGCGCGTGGATCCGGAGCGGGGTCGAGGAGACGGCGACGGCCTTGGTGAACGTGCCGCCCACGTCGACGCCGACGCGGAGGTCGGCGGTCACGCGCGAGCAGTCGCGCCGGCCCGCGACCGGCGGGCGGGCCGCACCAGGAAGAAGTACACGCCGCCGACGACGTAGACCGCGAGCAGCGCCGCCTGCGCGGTGATCCCCTCTCGCGTCGGATGGATCCCGGTCAGCTCGGCGACGTAGACGGGCAGTCGCGCCCAGCCGGAGTCGATCGGCGTGACGCCGATCCAGTCTCCGACCTGGAGCGACCGAACGGCGTTGCCGACGAACGCGACCGAGAGAAGCAGGAGGACGGCGACGGCAGTCACCAGCATTGGCTTCAGCGGGAGCCGCTTCCCGAGCTTGAGGATCGCGTAGGCGACGATCCCGAGGGCCACGGCAGCGACCGCGATGCCGGCGACGACCCACACCTCGAGGCCCTGCGCGAACAGCAGCAGCGCCTGGTAGAAGAGCGCGGTCTCGAAGCCCTCGCGGTACACCGCGGTGAAGCCGAGCCCCGCGAAGGCGAGCGCCGTGCCGGCCCCGATCGCGGACGAGACGCGCGCTCGCATGAACTCCATCCAGTGCCGCCGCTCGAGCTGGGCGACGAGCCAGAAGCTGATCGTGAAGAGGATCGCAACCGACACGAGCGCAGTGATCGCCTCGAGGAGCTCGCGCTGGAGCGGAGCGATATCGATGACGAGCGCCGTCAGCAGCCAGGTCGCGATCGACGCGAGGGCGGCGGCGAGCACGCCCCCCGCGAGCGGCCGTCGATAGTCGGCGGCCCTGCCCGCCTCGAGCGCGCCGAGGAGGATTGCGACGATGAGCACGGCCTCGACGCCCTCTCGGAAGAGGATCGTGAACGAGAACACGAACGCGAGCAGCGGGGCCGCAATGCCCTTCTCGGCCAGCGTCTTGTCGACGTCCTGGAGGCCCTGCTTCACGGCGATCGCGGAGGTTCGGATCTCGTCCACGGACGCGTCTTCGCGAATGCCGTTCCGGAGCTTCGCGAACCGAAACTCGAGGTCGAGCACCAGGTTCGGGTCGCGGAGGCGGAGCGGCACCTCCGCGAGCTCGAAATGGTTGAGGTAGGCGTCGCGCGCAAGCTGGTACGCGCGCCCGCGGTCGCCGCGCGCGGCGGCGGCGACCGCCTGGTCGACGATCGCCCCGGCCGCAGCGACCTTCACGCGGACGTCCTTGAACTGCTCGTTGTCGCCCGCGCGCGCCGCGCCGGCGTCGACGGCGGCGACCGCCGTCAGCGCAGCCAGGGCGAGCGCGAGCCTCCGCACTAGCCGAGCTCCTGCTCCGCCTGCTGGAGGTTCGACTTGATGTCGGCGACGAGCGCGTCGATCTCGCTCTCCGGCTTCCCCGTCCTCATGTCGTTGCGGAGCTCGGTCGAGATCTGCTCCTCGATCTCCTCCATGAGATCGTGGTTGCGCTCGCCGAGCGGCCCCTCCACGTCCTCGTAGTGCTCCAGGTAGACGTCGCCGACCGCGTCGGCCGCCGAGTTCCGGTCGCCCGACTTGTAGGTCGTGACCGCCTCGTCGAGCAGGGCGGGAATCGCTCGCACCTGCTCGAGCGCTTCGGCCGACGACGAGGAGTGCTCCTCCTCCGGCGGAGTGCCCTCGCTCGACTCGGAATCCGAGCCGCCGCACCCTGCAACGCCGACGGCACAAACTCCCAGTACCGCTCCAAGCACCAGCAATCGTCGCACAGTCATCCTCCCGATACGCCCAAACCGAGGGTAAGGCGGCCTTTGCTTGCGATGTCAGCCGTACCTTATACACACCATCCAGCGCGTGTAAGGGGAGCCTTACATGGGCCGGAGACCGCAGATCGACGCCGATCTTGGCGACGAAGGTCCAGTCGTACCTAGCCCCGGAGCTAGATCTGCGCTCGCCGGTGTTGACGCATGTTGCCAAACGGCGCATCGTGAGCCCGCGCCCGCGGAGTACCCCATTCGGGGTAGCCCGCGGGGGCTGAATCGGGGGAGGAGCAAAAGGGGGATCACGCGGAGGCCGCTGCGGCGGTTCAGGCCTCCGCACCAACAGACATGGCGCTGGCGGCCGCCCGTCCCCTCGGGGCGGCGATGCGGCGTCGAACTGCACGTCTCCGCGGCGACGCGGAAGGGGGAGGATGGGAGATGAAGCGAATCAGCAAGAGGACCGCGGTCTTTCTCGCTGTCGCCGCCGCGGCGGTTGTCGCCGCGGTCGGCGCGTATGCGTACTTCACGTCGACGGGCTCGGGCACGGGCACGGCGAGCGTGGGTACGGCGACCAACTGGACGGTCAACGGCGGCTCGGTCGTCGGGACCCTGTATCCGGGGGCGAGCTACTCGGCCGCGGACCAGGGTGTCGTCACCGGCGCGTCCGTGACGAACGCCAGCACAAACGCCAACCAGAACCTGAACACGATCGTCGCCACGATCTTCTCGGTCACATCGGCCGCGGGATCCGGCCCGGCGTGCGCGGTGACGGACTTCCAGTTCAACTCGCCGCTGGCGTCGTGGAGCGGCTCTGGAACGCAGACCGCGACGATCAACCCGAACGTGAACCTCGCTCCGGGCGGCACGTACAGCATCGCCGACCTGAACGTGGCGATGGTGGACAACGGCGCCAACCAGGACCGCTGCCAGGGGCAGACGGTCACGGTCAAGTTCGACGCGAGCTAGACGCACAAGCAGGTGGAGGGGCGGGGGCTGCTCGCCCCTCCACCAACAGACCTGTCGCAGAAACCAGCGAGGAGGCAGTCGGTCCCAGATGAGCCCGGTCGACCCCAACAGGGGCACAGCACGGAGGACAGTGAGATTCGCTGCCCTGCTTGGTGTGCTCGCCGTGCTCGGAGCGGGCGCGGTGGCGCTCGGCGCAGCCGGACCGGCGGCCCCGACGATCACGTCGGGCCCGGCGAGCCCGACGAGCTCGACCAGCGCAACGTTCACGTTCACGGGCACGCCGTCCGGTGGATCGATCCAGTGCAAGCTGGACGCCGGAGCGTTCGCGACGTGCACGTCGCCGAAGTCGTACGCCGGCCTCGCGAGCGGCAGCCATACGTTCCAGGCGCAGGCCGTCGACAACAAGGGCAAGACGTCGAGCCCGGCGGTGTACGCATGGGTGATCGATACGACGCCCCCTTCCGTCACGTCGATCATCCGCGCGGGCGCGTCGCCGACCAACGCCTCGTCGGTGTCGTGGACGGTGACGTTCAGCGAGGCTGTCACCGGCGTCGATCTGGGCGATTTCACGCTCGCCAAGGTCGGCCTCGCGAGCGCGGCGTTGACGGGCATCAGCGGATCGGGCTCCGTCTACGGCGTCAGCGCGAGCACGGGCTCGGGCGACGGGACGCTGGGGCTGAACCTCGTCGACAACGACTCGATCAAGGACGCGGCCAACAACCCGCTCGGGCCTGGTAACGGGAGCTTCACCGGCCAGGTCTACACGCTCGACCGCACCGGTCCAGCGACCGCGCCCACGATCAACGCCGGGCCGTCGGGGCTCGTCGGCTCGACGAGCGCGTCATTCTCCTTCACGACCAGCGAGTCCGGCGTTGCGGGATTCCAGTGCTCGCTCGACGCCGGCGCGTTCGCGGCGTGCACGAGCCCGAAGTCGTACAGCGGCCTCGCGCAGGGCTCTCGCACGTTCCAGGTGCGCGGGGTCGACTCGCTCGGCAACCCCGGCCCTGCAGCGACTCGGTCGTGGACGGTGGACACGGTCCCGCCGGCGGTGCCCGTCTTCACGCAGACGCCGCCCGACCCGTCGACCACGGCCACCTCGACGTTCAATTGGACGGACAGCTCATCTGACGTCGCCGGCTACCAGTGCAGCCAGGAGAGCGGGGCGTTCGTAGCGTGCGGGCCGCCGCCGATCACCTACGCGGTGGGGACGACCAACAACGGAGAGCACCAGTTCGCAATCCGGGCGATCGACGCCGCGGGGAACATCTCTGGAGCGGCGTCGTACACCTGGAAGGTCGACAAGGGATCGGGGCAGAACTTCACGATCGCCGGGAACGCGACCGGCCTCCTGTACCCCGGCGCGCCGCTCACGCCGATCGCGCTGACGATCACGAACCCGAACAGCGTGCCGATCTACGTCACGCAGCTCACCGTCACCGTCACGAACAACCCGAACGGATGCACGGCCTCGACGAACGTCGTCGTGCAGCAGTCGCCGGTCGCTCCGAGCTCCAACGAGATGCTCGTGCCGGCGAACGCGGTGAACTGGCCCGTGCCCCCCGCCTATCGGCCGAAGATCCGTCTCGCCGAAACCGGGGTGAGCCAGGATCAATGCAAGAGCCAGACGTTCACGCTGAGCTACGCAGGGCAGGCCCACTCGTGAACCGGCTCGCGCGCTTCGGTGCTCGCCGGGTTGCCGTCGCAGCGACGGCCGGGGTCGTCGCGCTCGTGACCGCGATCGGCGCGATTGCCTACTTCACGGCGACCGGCTCCGGCTCGGCAGACGCGAGCACGGGGGCGCTGAGCGCGGCCACGATCTCGGCCCCCACGACGAGCACGGGCAGCGCGACCATCACGTGGGACGTCCAGGCCTCCATGACACCAGCGTCCGCGAACAGCTCGATCACCTACGACGTCCAGCGCAAGCTCGGCGCCGGCTCCTACGGCTCGGTGGCGAGCGGGCCGTGCTCGGGTGCGCTCTCATACGGCACGGCGTCATGCACCGACACCGTCGGCGCGAGCGGAACGTACACCTATCGGGTCGTGGCGCACGTCGCCTCGTCGTGGACCTCGACGTCGAACGAAGTCACGGTGAGCGTGAACCTCGACACGGCTGCGCCGACGACGACGGTCACGTTCCCGCTCAGCGGTGGCATCTACAACGGCGTGAGCTTCGGGGCGGGTTGCACGCCGATGGGAATCTGCGGCTCCGCCTCCGATACGACGGGCGTCGACACGGTTCGCGTCTCCGTGCGGCGCCTGAGTGACGGCGCGTACTGGGACGGCTCCGCGTACACCGGCTTCAGCGAGTTCTTCCTCGACGCCGTTCTGGCGTCGCCTGGCGCGACGAGCGCGAGCTGGAGTCTTGCGCTGCCGCTGCCCGGTGACGGACAGTACACGGTCCACGTCCAGGCGAAGGACACGGCGGGCAACGACTCGGCGCCCGCGTACACGTCGACCGCGACGTTCACGGTCGACGCCGCGCCGCCAACGCAGGTCGTGACGATGACCGTCCCCGTCAACGCATTCCTGAGTGCGGGAACGGTGTACTACCGCGGGTCGACGACAGGCAGCTTCAAGCTCGCGGACGCCGTGACCGATGCGGGCACCGGTCCCGCGTCGGCGACGTTCCCGGACATCTCGACCACCGGCTGGACGCACGCGGCGGAGACCGCCACGACCGGCACGGGCTCGAACCCGACGAAGACGTACACCTCGAGCACCTTCAGCTGGACGGCATCTCCTGCCAATCCCTCGGGTTATGCGGTCACCGGGGCCGACGTCGCCGGCAACACCGTCGCCACGTCGCTGGCGTTCGCCAACGACTCCGCGGCACCTACCGGGGGCGCGCTGACGGTCAACGGGGGCGCGGCCACGGGAGGTGGCTCGACGACCTACTACGGGACGCCGTCGACGATCAGCTATGGGATCGCGCGGACCGACTACACCGACGGCGGGTCCGGACTTGCGTCGAGCCAGCTGACGCGCGAGGCCGCCTCGCTCACCTCCGGCGGCATCGCGGATGGCACGTGCAGCGGCTTCGGAGCTCCGACCATCTTGACGGGCGCCCCGACGCAGAACGCGGGTGCAGGGATCACGACCGGGAACTGCTACCGCTACACGCTCACCGGCACCGACAACGTCGGCAACACCGTCAGCATCTCGACAATCGTCAAGGTGGACACGACGGCGCCTTCCGCTCCCGCCCTCGTGGTGTCTGCGGCGACGGGCAGCACGGCGATCAACGGAACCATTGCCTACATCAACGCGCAGGTCGGCAAGTCCGGCGGCTTCACCGTCACCGCGACGACCACCGATAGCCAGTCGGGGATCCAGAAGGTCAACTTCGCGAGCCCCGCGGGCTTTTCGTCAGGTGGCGGCGACGACACGTCGAGCCCGTACGCGACGACCTACGCCTGGTCGGGCGCCGTGGCGGCGTCCGGCAGCCAGGCGGTGACCTCGTACAACAACGCCGGCGTGACAGCGGCGACCAACTTCAGCGTCGCACCGGACACGACGGCCCCGACCGGCGGAGCAGTGACGGTGAACGGCACCGCGGCCAGTGCCGGCGGCAGCACGAGCACCGACACGGACGGGAGCTTCACGATCTCCGGGCGGACGGACTACTCGGAAGCGCAGAACGCGACGCAGTCCGGTCTCGCGTCGGGCGGAAGCACGCTCGTCCGCGAGTCGGCGACGCTGTCGGGCAACACGTGCGGATCGTTCGGCTCGCCCACGACGATCTCCTCGGGCACGACCAGCCAGAGCGGCCTCGCCACGGCGTGCTACCGCTACACCCTCAGCGGGGTCGACAACGTCGGCAACACGGCGAGCATCTCCACGATCGTCAAGGTCGACACGTCGCCACCGGCCTTCGGGAGTCCCGCGTTGACCCTCTCCGCCAGCGGCAGCTTCGCCTTCTACACAGGCTCCGGGACATCCGTCTACTACAACGGAAACAGCGGCACGTCGAGCTCCATCACCGTCAATGCGTCGAATGTGGCCGACCCCGACTCGGACATTCAGAGCGTGACCTTCCCGAGCCCGTCGGGGTTCGGCGGCGGCGGGGTCGACTCGACGAGCCCGTACTCGACGACCTACACCTGGTCGAGCTCGTCGGCGAACGGCTCGCAGACCGTGACCGCGACGAACGGAGTCGCCAACACGAGCACAACCACGTTCAGCCTCGTCCGCGACGTCACCGCCCCGGCCGGCGGCGCACTCACCATCAACGGCACCGCAGCGTCCGGCGCCGGGACCACCAGCAACAACTCAAGCGGCTCGTTCACGATCGGCACCCGCACCAACTACACAGAGAGTCAGAGCGGCACAGCCTCCGGCCTTGCCTCGTCGACCCTGATCCGCACGGAGGCACCGCTCGCGAGCGACGGCAGCGGCAACTGCGGCACGTTCGGCAACCAGGTGACGATCACCGGCACACCGACACAGGACTCCGGCGTAGGCATCACCACCGGCAACTGCTACCGCTACACCCTGACCGGCACCGACAACGTCGGCAACGCCGCGAACATCACCACCACCGTTCGCGTCGACACAACCGCCCCCACCTTCGGGAGCCCGGCGCTGACGCTCTCGCACACGGGCGCGTTCGCGTTCACCAGCGGCACAACTGCCTACTACAACGGCAACACCGGCACCGCGAGCAGCATCACCGTCTCGGCCGACAACGTGAGCGACCCGCAATCGGGGATCCAGAAGGTCAACTTCCCGAGCCTGGCCAGCTTCACCGGCGGCGGCGACGACACCGCGAGCCCCTACAGCACGACCTACACCTGGACGAGCTCGTCCGACAGCGGCACGAAGAATGTCACCGCCACCAACGGGCTGGGGACAACGGCCACAGCACCCTTCAGCCTCGTCCGCGACGTTGCCGCACCCGCCGGCGGCGGCGCACTCACCGTCAACGGCATGGCCGCCTCCGGCGCGGGCACGATCAGCAGCAATACGACCGGCTCGTTCACGATCGGCATCCGCACCGACTACACCGAAACCCAAAGCGCCAGCCAGTCCGGCCTCGCCTCGTCGACTCTCGTCCGAGAGCAGGCGACGCTCAATGCAGATTTCACGTGCGGGACCTTCGGCAGTCCCCAGACCATCGTGGGCACGCCCAACCAGGACGGGGCAGCGGGGATCGCGAACGGCAACTGCTACCGCTACACCCTCACCGGTACCGACAACGTGTCGAACGCAGCGAGCGTCGTCACGACGGTGAAGGTCGACACGACGGTGCCGACCGTCACGAGCGTCCAGTTGAAGAACAACGGGACCGCGGGACGCGTCGAGCCGAACGACCAGATCATCATCCAGTTCTCCGAGCAGATGGCGGTGAGCTCCTTCTGCCCAGGCCAATGGTCGACCGATACCAACGACCAGGCGTCGTCCGGCAACGGCGTGACGATCACGATCACGGACGGCACGGGCGGGACCAACGACTCCCTCACCGTCACGTGGTCTTCGTGCACCGGCGGCCTGCGGTTCGGGACGATCAACCTCGGATCGAACGCGTACATCAGTGGGGGAAGCGTGACGTTCTCCGGGACCGGGACTGGGAGCAGGTCGACCATCGACTGGACGGCCGCGACACGGACGTTGACGGTCAAGCTCGGCGACCAGGGTGGAAGCGGCACCACCGCCGTGGTCGCCTCCAGCAACGCGACGTACACCCCCAACGCTTCGATCACAGACAGCGCCGGGAACGGCGGCCTCGCCGCCAAGCCCACCGGCAATCTCCAGCAGTTCTGACGCTCGCGCCCGAGAACAACCTCGGGTCTTCGGCGACCCCTGGCGTCGGCGTCCCGCTCTCGGAGTCGCACGATTCGGGGGGTGTCCTCACCCGCCCTCGCCGTTCGTCTATGAAGCGTCAACGCTTCAAGGAGGAACCGCGATGAAGTACATGCTCCTGATCCAGCAGGGCGACACGCCGACGCCGAACGACCCGGAGGCCTGGGGGCGCCTGCCCGAGGAAGAGCGGCAGCGGGTCCACGCCGACTACCAGGCGATCAACCAGACGCCGGGAGTGACGCCGGGCGTGCACATGCAGCCGCCTGAGATGGCCACCACGGTCCGTGTGGAGGACGGAAAGACGTTGACCACCGACGGGCCGTTCGTGACGGTCAAGGAAGCGCTCGGCGGTTATCTCTTCTTCGAGGCCGCCGACCTCGACACCGCTATCGAGCTCGCCTCGCGGATCCCGGCCGCGCGTCTCGGCGGCGCGATCGAGGTGCGGCCGCTCGTGGAGCGCTAGCGATCGCGACGCTCGAGGAGATCTTCCGGGACGAGTGGGGGCGCGTCCTCGCCAGTCTGATCGGCTTCCTCGGCGAGTTCGACCTCGCCGAGGAAGCCGCCCAGGAGGCGTTCGCGATCGCCGCGGAGCGGTGGCCACGCGAAGGACAGCCCGGGAACCCGTACGGGTGGCTCGTGACGACGGGACGGAACCGTGCGATCGACCGCATTCGCCGCGACCGCACCCTGTCCGCGAAGACACGACTGCTCGAGGTGCAGGAGAAGACGGAGGACGACGTGGACGAGGCGACGATCCCGGACGAGCGACTCGAGCTGATCTTCACGTGCTGTCATCCCGCGCTCGAGCTCGAGGCGCAGGTTGCGCTGACCCTCCGCACGTTGGGCGGCCTCGGCACCGAGGAGATCGCGCGCGCCTTTCTGGTCCCCGAGCAGACGATGGCCAAGCGCCTCGTCCGTGCAAAGCGGAAGATCAAGACGGCGGGGATCCCGTTCCGCGTGCCGCCCGAGCACGTGCTGCCCGACCGCCTGGCTGCGGTGCTTGCGGTCGTGTACCTCGTCTTCAACGAGGGCTACGGCGGCCGGGGCGACCTCGCGGGCGAGGCGATCCGGCTCGGCAAGGTGCTCGCCGCGCTGATGCCCGACGAGCCCGAGGTGCACGGGCTGCTCGCGCTGATACTCCTGAACGACGGCCGGCGCGACGCCCGCTTTGCCGAGGGATCCGTCGTGCTGCTGCGCGACCAGGACCGCTCGCTCTGGGACGCCGGTCAGATCGACGCCGGCCGGACGAGGCTCGACCGCGCAGTCGCGCTCGGCGGTCGCGGGCCGTACGTCCTGCAGGCCGCGATCGCCGCTCTGCATCTCGACGAGCCGCAGGACTGGCCGCAGATCGCGGCGCTCTACGGCGAGCTGGCTCGTCTCACGGGCTCCGACGTGGTTCGACTCAACGAGGCCGCCGCGACCGGCGAGGCGGGCGACGTCGAGGGCGCGCTGAAGCTCCTCGACGGCCTCGAGCTCGAGGGCTACCACTACCTGCACGCGACGCGCGGCGAGCTGCTTCGCAGGCTCGACCGGGCCGACGAGGCGCGAGCGGCGTACGACCGCGCGCTCGAGCTCGTCCACTCGGACGCCGAGCGTCGGTTCCTCGTCCAGCGGCGGGCCGAACTGGGCTAGCCCTGCTCCACGGCCGGCTCGCCGATGGGCATCGCCTGCTCGAGATCCTTGCCGCGGACGAGGAAGATCGAGACCAGCACGCCCACGAAGGCGATCGCGGCCCCGGCCCAGAACGCGTTGACGAAGCCGTCCGTCAGCGCTTTCGGAACCGCCGTACCGCTCGCGACCTCGTCGTCCGTCGTCGAGACGGCGATCGTCGAGAGGAGCGCGATGCCGAGCGCGCCGCCGATCTGCTGGGACGTGTTGATCAGCCCCGAGGCGAGGCCCGCTTCCTCCGGCTTCGTGCCCGCCAGCGCGGCGATCGTGATCGGCACGAACGCGAACGGGATCGCGATGCCGAGCACGAGGAAGCCCGCGAAGAGATCGGCCCAGTACGAGCCGTCGGGCGAGACCTGAGTGAAGTAGAGGAGGCCGACTGTCAGCGCCACCATCCCGAAGATCAGCGCGGGCTTGACGCCGACGCGGTTCACGACCTGGGCGGCGACGTTCGCCCAGATCACGGCGGTGCCGGCGACGGCGAGATACCCGATACCGGTCTTCAGCGGTGACAGCCCGAGCACCTGCTGCATGTACAGCGTCAGCATCAGGAACATCGAGAACAGGGCCGTGCCCATCACGAATCCCGCGACGTTCGCAGCCGTCAGCGTCTGCAGCTTGAAGATCGAGAACGGGACGAGCGGCTCGTGCTGGCGCTGCTCCCAGAGCGCGAACGCGACCAGCAGCACCGCCGACGCGGCGAAGACGCCGATCGTCTTTCCCGACCCCCAATCCCATTGGCGGCCCTGCGTGATGCCGAGCACGAGCAGCACGAGACCGGAGGTGACGAGGACGGCGCCCCCGACGTCGTGGCTCTGCCCGTGCGCGTCCCTGCTCTCGTCGAGCAGCAGCGGGGACAGCGCGAGCGCGACGACGCCGACGGGGACGTTGACGAAGAAGATCCACTCCCACGACAGCAGGTCGGTGAGGATGCCGCCCATCAGGACGCCGCCGGCCGCGCCGAAGCCGCCGGTCGCGCCCCAGGCGCCGAGCGCGATATTCCGCTCGCGGCCCTCGGTGAACGTCGTCGTGAGGATCGAGAGCGCCGAAGGGGTGATCGTCGCTGCGCCGAGACCCTGGAGCGCCCGGAAGGCGATCAGCGAGCCCTCGCTCCAGGCGAGACCGCACATCAGCGAGCCGAGCGAGAAGATGACGAGCCCGACCATGAACACGACCCGCCGTCCGAGGATGTCTGCCAACCGGCCGCCGAGCAGCAGAAAGCCGCCGAAGACGAGCGCGTACGCGCTGATCACCCACTGGAGGTTCTCCTGCGAGAACCCGAGGTCTGTCTGGATCGACGGCAGCGCCACGTTGACGATCGCGATGTCGAGGACGACGACGAACTGCGTGACGCAGAGCAGCGCGAGCGCGAACCACCTCTGATCGCGGTGATCGTGGGTCCGGGTCACTTGGGTGCCAGCCGTATCGCTCACGTCGCTCCTCTCCGAGGGTCCTCGCCATCATGACGAAGGAGGTGCGCGGTGCGCGACAACCGCGGAGGACGGGCAGGATGTGGCGCGCATGACGGACGACCTCGCGGATCTCGTCGGGCAGCTGGTCGCGATCGACTCGGTCAATCCGGCGCTCGTCCCGGGCGGCGCCGGCGAGTCCGACATCGCTGCGTTCGTCGCCGCGTGGGCACGGAACGCAGGGCTCGAAGCCGACGTGCTCGAGGCGACGCCGGGGCGGCCGAGCGTCGTCGTCCGCGCACGCGGAGGCGGAGGCGGTCGCACCCTGCTGCTCTGTGCGCACCTGGACACGGTCAACGTCGAGGGCATGGTCGACGCTCACGCGCCTAGGGTCGAGGACGACCGGATGTACGGCCGTGGCGCGTACGACATGAAGGCGGGTCTGGCGGCCGCCCTCGTCGCCTGCCGCGCGGGCGCGTCCCTGGATCTCGCCGGCGACGTCGTCGTCGCCGCGGTCGCCGACGAGGAGCACGCGAGCCTCGGCGTGCAGGAGGTCGTCGCGGCGGTGGAGGCCGACGCCGCGATCGTCACCGAGCCGACCGAGCTGGCGCTCGTCGTCGCGCACCGCGGATTCGCCTGGTTCGAGGTCGAAGTCACCGGCCGCGCGGCGCACGGGTCACGGCCACACCTCGGCGTCGACGCGATCGTGAAGATGGGCCCGATCCTCACGGCGCTCGGCAAGCTCGACGACAGGCTCCACGGAAGCAGCCATCCGCTGCTCGGACGGCCGTCGGTGCACGCCTCGCTCATCGAGGGCGGCGAGGAGCTCTCGAGCTATCCGGCGCGCTGCGTCGTCGGGATCGAGCGCCGCACGCTGCCCGGCGAGTCGGTCGAGCTCCTCGAGGCAGAGCTGGACGGTCTCCTCGACGCGTGCCGGGCCGACGACGACGCGCTCGTCGTGTCGCGTCGCACCCTGCTTGTCCGCGAGCCGTTCGAGATCTCGCACGAAGCCGAGCTCGTGGAGCTCGTCGGTGACGCCGCGACGAACGTGCTCGGCCGGCGGCCGCGGATCGAGGGCGCGAGCTACTGGGCGGACGCGGCCTTCCTGAGCGCCGCCGGCATCCCGACGGTCATGTTCGGACCGAGCGGCGCCGGCGCCCACGAGCCCGTGGAATGGGTCAGCCTGCCCGACACGGCCGACGTGACGCGCGTGCTCGTCGAGGTCGCGCGGCGTCTCTGCGCATGAGAGCCCTGGTCAACGAGGCGGTGCGTCCGGGGAACGTCCGGCCGCCGTCGGCCGAGGCAGCCGCCTACCACGCGTCGCTCCCGGGTTACCAGCCGACGCCGTTGCACGCGCTGCGAGCGATCGCAGCGGAGATCGGCGTGGCGTCGCTCGGCCTGAAGGACGAATCGAACCGGCTGGGCCTGCCGGCGTTCAAGATCCTCGGCGCGTCGTGGGCGACGGAGCGGACGCTCGAGGCACGGCCGGGCGTCCACACCCTTGTCGCCGCGAGCGCGGGCAACCACGGCCGCGCCGTCGCGCGCGTCGCCGCGCTCCGAGGGCTTCGCTGCCGCATCTTCCTTCCCGCGCGCTCGGCCGTCCCGCGGCGGGCCGCGATCGCGGGCGAGGGCGCGGAGGTCGTCGTGGTCGACGGCACCTACGAGGACGCCGTCGCCGCGGCATCCGCGGCCGGGCGCGACGAGGGCGTCGCGGAGATCGCCGACGTCGGCGAGTCGGACACGGCCCGCTGGGTGATCCACGGCTACGCCACGCTCTTCGCCGAGGCCGCCGCGCAAGGCACGTGGGACGTCGTGCTCGTCCCGATCGGCGTCGGGTCGCTCGGGGCGGCCGCCGCGCGGTTCGGGGCACACGCCGGCGCGAAGGTGATCGGCGTGGAGCCCGTCACCGCAGCGTGCCTCACGGCGTCCCTCGCAGCCGGCGGACCGACGACGATCCCGACGCCCGGGACGACGATGGCAGGGCTCGACTGCGCCGAGGTCTCCCGCGCCGCCTGGCCGACGCTCCGGGACGGGATCCATGGCACGATCACCGTCTCCGACGACGAGGCCGACGCCGCCGTACAGGAGCTCGCCGCGCACGGCCTTGCGATCGGCGAGTCCGGCGCAGCACCGCTCGCCGCCGTTCGCAGGCTCGCCGCCGAGGCCGAGTGCGAGCAGCTTCGGCGGCTCGTCGGTCTCGGTCGCGACAGCAGTGTCCTGTTGATCGCCACGGAGGGACCGACAGGCGCACCGCCGGCGGGATCGTGAGTCGTCGGCCACCCCATCGAGGCGACAGCGCGCGTCGGGGGAGATCCACGTCCGGCTCGAGCACCGGGCACATGAAGCCGTAGACGGCGTGCGGCTGGAACGACGCTGCGTGGCCGGCCGGTGCTCCCGAACGAGCCCGGCGAAACCTAGGCGTGCCGCGCGTCGAGCCGGATCGTTGACGAGGCCGTCCATGAACGACGCGTGCGTCTCGTCGTCGGCTCCGGAGGTGCCGACCTCGCCCGCGTACTGGGCGAAGCCGAGGGTCGGGTACGTCGCGCGCGCGACGAGTGGGTACATCGTCCCGATGAGGTAGAACATCGCGCTGTCGACCATCGCGCGCCGGCCCGGTTCCGTGGGGTAGAAGCGATCGAGGCCGTGCTTGTTGCAGAGGTACTGCATGATCGCGCAGCTCTCCCAGAGCGCGCCCTTCGGCAAGTCCGCCTCCTCGAGGAGCGGCGTGAGGTCGGCGGGGTCCTTTGCGAGGAACTCCGGCGTCGACTTCTTGCCCCAGACGTCGAGCTCGTCGAAGTCGAGCGTCAGACACCGGCTCGACCCCGGCCGAGGAAGGAGCTGAAGGCCGCGCTCCGGACGCTGTCCGCGCTGGGCGACAGACGCTGACGAAGCGATGTAACGGTCAGGCTGCCTCGGCGACCTCCGCGCCGTGTTCGGCAGCGTGTGCGCCCTGGCGAAGCAGCGCGGCACCGAGCAACGCGGCCCCGGCGGCGAACAGCGCGCCCACGACGAAGGCGACGTGATAACCGCCCGTCAGCGCGGCGGCCTGCGACTCGCCCGAGTCGAGCAGGCTGTCGCTCCGGGACGCCGCGAGGCTGGCCAGCACCGCGAGGCCGAGCGCGCCGCCCATCATGAACGACGTGTTGACGATGCCGGACGCGAGGCCCGCCTCGCTGGGCTCGACGTCGCTCATCGCGGCGAGCAGCACGGGGTTGAACGCCATCCCGGCGCCGAGGCCGAGGAAGACCATGCCCGGGAGCACGTCCACGACGAACGACCCGTCGACCGGAGCGCGGGCGAACCAGAGCAGACCCAAGGCGGCGAAGCCGAGCCCGACGCCGAGCGGGATGCGGATGCCGTACTTCATGACGAGCTTGGCCGACAGACCGACGGAGAGCGCTCCCATGATCAGGTTCCCCGGCAGGAATGCCAGCCCGACCTTCAACGGGCTGTAGCCCAGCACGAGCTGGAGGTAGAGCGCCGAGAGGAAGAACCACGCGAACATGGCTGCGGCCCAGAGGACGCCGACGACGTTCGAGACCGCGATGTTGCGGAGCTTGAACAGCCGCAGGGGCATCAGCGGCGACGAGACGCGCGACTCGATCGTCAGGAACACCGCCAGCAGCGCGGCCGCGGCCGCGAGCAGGCCGATCGTCCGGAACGTGAGCCAGCCGACCTCGTTCCCCTTCACGATCGCGTAGACGGCGAGCATGAGCGAGGCCGTGACCGTCACCGCACCGGCCACGTCGAGGCGCTGGGCGGCGGTCGGGATGCGCTGAGCCGGAAGCACCCGCAAGGAGAGGATCACGACGGCGACGCCGATCGGGACGTTCACGAGGAAGATCCAGTGCCAGCTGAGCGCATCCGTGAGGATCCCGCCGAGGAGAACGCCGATGCTTCCGCCGCCCGAGGCGACGAAGCCGAAGACGCCCATCGCCTTCGCCCGATCCGCGGGCTCGGTGAACAGCGTCACGATCAACGACAGCGCAACGGCGGATACGACGGCGCCGCCCAGGCCCTGGATCGCCCGCGCGCCGATGAGCACTCCCTGCGAGGTCGCGAGACCGCACGCGAGCGACGCAAGGGTGAACACGCCGATGCCGGCGAGGAACAGCCGGCGGTGCCCGAAGAGGTCGCCGAGCCGGCCCCCCAGCAGGAGGAACCCGCCGAAGGTGAGCAGGTAGGCGTTCACCACCCAGGCGAGCGAGGTCTCGCTGAAGTCGAGGTCCTCGCGGATCGAGGGCAGCGCGACGCCGACGATGGTGACGTCCAGCACGATCATCAGATCGCCCAGGCAGACGATGATCAGGGCGAGCCAGCGTGTTCGGGTGTCAAGTGTCATGAGCCGATCCCTTCCCCGGTTCCGACAATCTCGTTGGTCACGAGCTACGACCGTCCCACCGGACGAAATTCATCGGTCGCGCTTCGCCCCCACGGCGCGAGGCTAGAGACGTCGCGAACCGATCGCCAGGACCAGTTCGGACGCGGGGCGACGGACCAATTTCGCTTCTACGCGACGCTGACGCCCATCGCGATCGTGCCCTTGTAGCCCGCGCCGCTCTTGACGAGCTGGAGCAGGCCCTTGCTGCCGCCGTTGCGGAAGATCGCGTCGCCCGCGTTCGGCGTGTCCGGCGCCGTGCCGTGGCTCGAGTAGGGCTTGCGTCGATACACGGCGTTCGAGGCCGCCGCCGGGAAGAACAGCTGGCCGGTGTGGACGACGTTCCCGCGAACGTGCACCTTGACGTGGACGTGGACGGCGCGGCCCGGGTACCAGCCCGGGTAGATCGTCTGGAACGTCGCGACGCCCTTCGCGTTCGTCCGCTGGACGCCGCGCAGGAAGTTCGTCCCCGGATTCCCGGCGATCTCCGCGGAGTACGCGCCGAGGGCGTCGCAGTGCCAGATGTCGACGGCCGCGTTGCGGATCTTCTTGCAGGTCGACGCATCGACGACCGTCAGCGCGAGCAGGAGCGGCACGCCCGGCTTGTTGTCCGTGATGTCCCGCCGGAGCTTCTCGTCGGGCACGTAGAACGGCCCCTCGGTCAGCTCCGGTGCGAGCACGCACGTGACGAGGCCCTTCGACACGGCGAGCGGGCCGGCGGCGGCGGAGTCGGCGATCTTCCATCCTGCGCCACCGCCCGCGGCGGCGGCCAGGCCGGCGAGTCGGAGGAGCGACCCGCGTGTGTGCCGCGAGTCGTCGGAGGTGTTCTCGGGTGTAGTCATGTCCACCACGGTACGCCGGGAAGCTGTGAAACGTCTGTGAAAACGGTGGCCGCTGACGTCAGAGCCAGCCGCTGCGCCGGAACGCGCGGTACAGCAAGAAGCAGATCCCGGCCACGACCGCGAGCAGGGCCGGGTAGCTGAAGCGCCAGTGCAGCTCCGGCATGTTCTCGAAGTTCATGCCGTAGAGCCCGGCGACCGCCGTCGGCACAGCGATGATCGCCGCCCACGACGAGATCCGTCGCATGTCCTCGTTCTGACGGACGCTCGCCTGGGTGAGGTTCGCCGCCAGGACGCTGGTGAGGAGATCGCGGAACCCCGCGACCTGCGCGACGATCCGCAGCAGGTGGTCGTGGACGTCTCGGAAGTACGGCCGCATCTCCTCGTCGACGAGCTCGTGACGTCCGCGCGCGAGCTGGTCGAGCGGCTCGAGGAGCGGGCTGACCGCCTCGTGCAGCTCGAGCACCTCCCGCTTCAGCTTGTAGATGCGCTCGGTGAGGTTCGTCCGCGACTCGGAGAAGACCTCCTCTTCGACCTCCCGGATGTCGTGGTCGAGCCCGGCGACGACCGGCGCGTAGTCGTCGACGACGCGGTCGACGATCGCGTGCAGCGCCGCGCCGGGCCCGCAGCGCAGCAGGTCGGGCCGCCGCTCCATCCGGAGCCGGACGTCGTGGAGCGCCGTCTCCCCGTGGCGTACGGTGATGACGAAGTCGCGGCCGACGAAGAGCTGGATCTCGCCGAGCTCGACCGTCTCCGACGCCTCGACGTACTGGGCAGATTTGAGGACGACGAACAGCGAATCGTCGTAGACCTCGAGCTTCGGCCGTTGATGCGCCAGGATCGCGTCCTCGACGGCCAGCTCGTGGAGCTCGAACTCCCGACGCACGGAGCTGAACTCGTCCTCCGTGGGCTCGTGCAGTCCGATCCACGCGAAGGTGTTCGCCGATCGGCACAGGTCGTACGCGTCGACGAGCCCAAGCGCACCGGGGCGCCTCTGTCCCTCCTCGTAGACGGCGCAGTCGACGATCACGCCCGCGGATTATGCGCCGGGAGTCAGTCGTTGGTGTCGTACTTGAACGAGATCCCGAGCCGAACGCGGTACGTCGTGATCGTCCCGTTTTCGATCGTCACGTCCTGGCGGTTGACCTCCGCGACGCGCAGGTCGCGCACCGTCTTGGCGGCAGTCTCGACCGCGTTCCGTGCCGCAGCCTCCCAGGACTCGGTGCTGACGCCGATCACCTCGGTCACGCGGTAGACGCTCTCGCTCATCACGGGGCTCCTTTCGGTCGTTCGCCGGTGGACGCGCCGCTCAAGCATGCCGCGTCGAGGGAGGCGCTGTCGCGGCTGTCGGCGATGTCGCTTCCCTTCTCAGCTCGGGGCTCGAGGATGTGCGCGCCGTCGACGCAAGGAGGCATCGGCCGCCTCGCTTGTGCTGCAACACTCGGGGCGTGTTCGACCACGTGGGGATCCGCGTCTCCGACCGAGCGGCCAGCCGCCGGTTCTACGACACCGTGCTCGAGCCGCTCGGGCGGGCGCTGACGAGCTCGACCGACGAGTTCGACGAGTGGGGCGACTGGGGCATCGCACCCGCCAACGCCGACCGCCCGGTCACGCGTGGCTTTCACGTGGGCTTCGTCGCGCGCTCGCACGACGAGGTCGACGCGTTCTGGCGCGCCGGGGTCGACGCGGGCTACACGAGCGACGGTGAGCCCGGCCCGCGGCCGGAGTACACGCCCGAGTACTACGGCGCGTTTCTCCTCGATCCGGACGGCAACAGCGCCGAGGCCGCGTACCTCGAGCGCCGCAACCGAGAAGAGCCGTATGTCGACCACCTCTGGATCCGCGTCGCCGACCTCGACGCGAGCCGGCGCTTCTACGAGACGATCGCGCGCGTGTTCCGCTTCACCGTCGCCGGAAGCCGGCTGGCGGAGCGGTTCCACGTGCGGGGCGGCGACCGCTCGTTCTCGCTCGTCCGCGGGGAGGCGCCGACCGAGCACGTCCATCTCGCCCTCGCGGCGCCAGACCGCGAGACCGTGCGGGAGTTTCACCGCGTCGCGCTCGAGGCGGGCTTTCGCGACAACGGGCCGCCGGGCCTCCGCGCGTACGGTCCCGGGTACTACGGTGCGTTCGTGCTCGATCCCGACGGCCACAACGTCGAGGCCGTCCACCACGGTGACGACGCGGCCGACTGAGCTCCGGCGGCCGGTGCTGCTCTACGCCGGCGGCTGACGGCTCTGCCGCTTCGCAGCGCGTGTCGCTGTGTGGCTCGACCGCGATCAGGCAATGGCGGTGCTCTCGCTCGACGAGCCGGAGGCGGCCGAGCTCCTCGCCTCGGTGCCCGCGCACGCTCGTCGGGAGTGCTGGTGGCTCGTGCTCCGCGACGGAACGCCCGTCCCCGGGGACGGCGGCGGCGGGGTGCTGCTCCTGGGCGAGCTTCGGCTGACGCGGCCTCTCGGACGCGCGCTCGAGCGCCTGCGCGCCTCCGCGCTCGTCGACGGCTTCGACACGCTCGTCGCGCGCCGCCGCCGGAGCCTTGGCCGGTTCGTCCCGGACGGGCCGGCGCCGCGCCGGTATCCCTGAGCGGCTGCATCCGGCTGCAACTGCGACGGCGAGGAAGGGTCCCACACGTACTCTCGTGGGACGACGAGACAGGAGGCTGCATGAAGCTCGGGATCGGACTGCCCAACACGCTGGCGCACGAGGTCGACCGCACGCTGATGCTCGACTGGGCGCGGCTGGCGGACGACGCGGGCTTCGAGGTGCTAGGCACCATCGACAAGCCGAACTACGACTCCTGGGACCCGCTCACCACGCTCGCCGGCGTGGCGGGCGTGACGGAGCGGATCCGGCTCGCGACGACGATCCTGCAGCTCCCGAACAGGAACGAGGTGGTGGTCGCGAAGCAGGCCGCCGTCGTCGACCAGCTCTCGGGCGGACGTCTCGCGCTCGGGGTCGCGCAGGGTGGCCGCGAGGACGACTTCGAGGTTTTCGGCGCGGAGTTCACGGGTCGGTCGGAGCGGTTCGAGCGCCAGGTCGAGCGGATTCGGGAGATCTGGACGAACGCCCGACGGTCGGATCACGACGCCGGGGTCCTCGGGCCGCCGCCGGTCCAGCAACCCGGGCCGCGCATCTGGGCCGGCGCGTTGACGCCGAAGGCCGTCGAACGTGCGGTACGCATTGCCGACGGCTTCATCTTCGGCACGGCCGGGCCGGACGCCATGAGGCAACGTACGCCGCCGATTCGCGAGGCGTTCGCGCGGAACGGCAAGCCGGACGCGACCGTCGCCGGGCTCGCCTATGTCGCCGTCGGCAACGATCCACAGCAGGCGCTCGACGAGGCCGCTCACCACGTCGTTCGGTACTACGGTCAGCTCTGGACCGATCCCGCCAATCTGATCCATCACGGGTCCGGCGAGAAGCTCGCAGAGGAGCTGGCGACGTACGCAGACGTGCTGGACTTCCTGATCGTCTTCCCGGAGATCCCGCGGCTCGACCAGGTCGAGGCACTCGCCGAGCACGTGCTGCCGGCGTATCGCTGACGATCCGCTAGATGAACCCGGCGCGGGTCGCGTGCGCCGCGGCTGCAGCCCGTGTCGACTGAGTCAGCTTCCGCAGGATGTTCGCGACGTGGCGGTGGACGGTGTGCTCGCTCAGGACGAGGGACGACGCGATCTCGCGGTTCGACAGCCCGACCGCGACGAGCCGTAGCACCTCCGTCTCGCGTCGGCTCAGCGGGGACGAGCCGTTCGCCTCCGCCGGGACGTCGTCGCCCAGGAAGCCGGCGAGCGCGCGCTGCAGCTCGCGCTGGTCCTCCATCCATGGGAGGTGCGAGTCGCCGTTCAAGGCGACGAAGCGCGCGTTCGGGAGGAGCGAGGCCAGCTCGCGACCGTGGCGGATCGGCACCGTCCGGTCGCCCCGCCGGTGGAGCACGAGCGACGGCGCAGTCACGCCGGGCACCATCGCCGTCGCGTTCGAGGTCAGGTCCAGCTCGAGGAATGCGGCCGCGACGTCGGCCTCCGCCGACGCGCGCTGGTAGCGGCTCAGCGCCGCGATCTCGTCCCCGCTTCCGTGCGGGAGCTTGAGGCCCGCGAACATCTGCGCCGCGAGGGGCCAGTTGGCGAGCACGAGGTCGACGAGCGAGCGGCGGGTCGCATCGGGGATGTCCTGTCGCGAGACGTAGCCCCCGAAGAAGACGATCTTGTGGATCCGCGCGGGCGAGGTGCTCGCCACACGAACCGTCGCCAGACCGGCGCACGAGCAGGCGAATACCGAGGCGGGGCCGTCGGCGGTCGCGTCGAGGACGGCCTCGAGCGCCCGCGCCTCCGACTCGACGGTGGGCGGGACGGCGAGACTGCGGTCGGAGAGACCCGCCCCGATCCGGTCGTAGCGGACGACCCGGTGGGTGCGGGCGAGATCCTCGAAGAAGCTCCGGGCACGCCGGTCGGCCCACTCCTCCTCGAGGTGCGTGACCCAGCGCCCGCCGAAGACGAGCAGCGGCCCCTCGCCCACCGTCGCGTACGCGATGCGGCGGCCGTCGAGGTCGCAGAAGCGGATCTCCTGCTCCATCACCCGAGAGTGTTCTGGCCCGAACGGGCCATGTCAAGAAGATGGCCCGCGGCGGTGACGCGCAGACCCGGTCGGCGTGTGAACCATGGAGTCGTGCACACCCGCTACGTCGACGGCATCGTCATCCGACCGCTACGAGACGGGGACGTTCGGACCGTGGCGGCGCTGTTCGAGCGCCTCGGCTCGCGGTCGCGCGAGCGCCGGTTTTGCGCCGCAAAGCCGCGCCTGCTCGACACCGAGCTCGCGGCCCTCGCCCGGGTCGACGCGGGTCACCACGTGCTCGTCGCGTACCGCGAGGGGGACACAGAGCCGGCCGGCATCGCCCGTCTCGTGCGGAAGGGCGACGCGGCGGAGGTGGCGTTCGAGGTGGCGGACTCCCACCAGGGCCGCGGGATCGGCTCGACGCTCGCGCGCGAGCTCGCGCACGACGCGCGCGCCGCGGGGATCACGACGCTCGTCGCGACGGTCTGCGGCGACAACCCGCCCGCGGTGTCGCTGCTTCGGCGCCTCGCCCACTCCGTCCACGTGACGTGGCGCGGGCGCGAGCGCGAGTTCGTGCTCGGGCTGCGTGCATAGGAGCGTTGGGCGGAACAGTCTCGATGTCCCCAGGGGAGCGCCGGATCGCCGTGATGCGGCGTCCTCAGTCGCACCCATATCGATTGATATGGACGCTCCCTGCGTCCTTGCCTCACGGGCGACCGGCGGCACCCTGGGAACGTGGGCCGTTCCACCAAACCCTCCTGGTCGTAGCCGGGCTTCGCCCCGGCGAGAGCCGTAGGCGACCGGTGGCGTCAGGTCAGCTTGCCGCGGGCGGCGGTGGGAAGCACCTCGACGACCTCGCCGCCGCGGACGACGACCACGTCGTCGAACATGTTCGCGGTGACGCATGCGTGGTTCGGGATCACGGTCACGCGGTCGCCGATCTCGGGCGGCGCGACGCAGCCCCTCACGTCCACGTAGCCGTGCTCCTCGTTGAGCCGGTAGATCTGGGCCTCGGGGTGCTCGAGGAGCTGGCCGAAGCCCTCCTGGCCGATCGCGGGCTCCATCGTGAGCGCCTTCGAGCCCGTGTCGAGGATCGCCCGGTCCGCGGTCGGCCGGCTGACGACCGTCGCGAGGACACGCAGGGCGCAGTCCTCCCGTTTCACGGAGCCATTCGCGATGCACGCCGTGTCGCCGTACACGTAGGTGCCGACGCGCAACTCGTCCACGACTCCCTGCTCGTGCGTCTGCCTGGCCGTCGGCGTCCCGCCGCCGCTCACCCGGCCGACGGGGATGCCGGCGGCCTCGACCGCCTCGCGGAACTCGCGCAGGCGCGGTGTCGCCTCGGGCGTCGACGGATACGTCATCAGCCCCGCGAAGCGCAGGCCGTCGAGCCGCTCGACGGCCGTCGCGAGCTCGACGGCCTCCTCGGGCGTCTGGACGCCCGTCCGACCGAATCCCGTGTCACAGTCGACGAGGAGCTCGACCTCGACGCCGTGCGACGCCAGGACGCGCGACAGACCCGCGGCGACGACGAGCGAGTCGCCGACCACGGACATCCGGGCCCGTCCGGCGAGTGCGCTCAGCCGCTCCGCCTTCGCCTCGCCGACGAGCGGAAACGTGACGAGGATGTCGTCGAAGCCCGCGTCGGCGAAGACCTCGGCCTCCCCGAGCTTCTGGCACGTGATCCCCCGAGCGCCTGCGTCGACCTGGAGCCGCGCGATCTCGGGCAGCTTGTGGGTCTTGATGTGCGGCCGGAGCGCCAGCCCGTGCTCGTCGCAGTACGACTGCATGCTCGCGATGTTCCGCTCGACTGCGTCGAAGTCGGCCGTGAGCGCCGGCGTCTCGAGCTCTTCGAGGCGCATCACTCGGCGGTCTCGGGCAGTCCGTTGCGTGCGGCAGCCGTCGCGCGGGCAGCCTGCTCGGCGATCCAGTCGAGCTCCGAGTCCGTGCGCGGAGCGGACCGGCCCACGAGCTCGCTGCCGAGCGCGACGACCGTCGCGCCCGCGTCGAGGTAGGCGCGGATCTGATCGATCCGCACGCCGCCGGTCGGCACGAGGGCCGCCGTCGGGAACGGCCCGCGGAGTGCCCGGAGGTAGGCCGGACCGCCCGGCGAGGCGGGGAACAGCTTCATCACATGCGCCCCGGCCGCCGTCGCGGCCAAGATCTCGGTCGCGGTGAAGACGCCCGGGATCGGCTCGAGGTCGAGATCGCGGGCGCGATGGATGACGTCGACGCTCAAGCCGGGGCTGACGACGAACCGCGCCCCCGCCGCGGCGCACGCGTCGACCTGGTCGGCAGAGACGACGGTGCCGACGCCGACGGTGTGGCCGTCGCGGGCCGCTCGTTCGACCGCGTCGAACGCCCCAGGCGTGTCGATCGTGATCTCGAGGAGCTCGATCCCGCCGCGGGCGAGGGCATCGACCGCTCCCGACACGTCGCCGCCCTCGTGGAAGCGGACGATGCCGATCAGGGGGCTCGACCCGAGCACGCTCGTCTGGCCCATTGCACGCGAGCCTAGACTAGGCAATGATGTAATACAAGCATGTTGTCATTACAGATCTGCCGTCCGAGGCGCCTGACGTGAGCGAGCCCGAACCGGCCGAGGGCCGCACCGACGGCGAGATCGGCGGCGCGATCGACAAGACCTCCCCTGTTCCGTACTACTACCAACTACGTCAGATCCTCGAGCATGCGATCTCGGGCGGCGTGCTCGCGGTCGACGACAAGATTCCGACGGAGGCCGCGCTCTGCGAGCGCTACGACGTGAGCCGCACCGTCGTACGCCAGGCGCTGTCCGACCTCGAGCGGACGGGGCTCGTGAGCCGCCACAAGGGCCGGGGCACGTTCGTCGCCGCGCCGAAGGTGTCCGAGTTCGTCGCGCAGACGCTGACGAGCCTCCACGAGGACTTGAGCGCGCGCGGCGAGCGGCTCGAGACCAAGGTGCTTCGCTTCGAGATCGAGCCGGTGTCCGCCCACGTCGCGCGTATGCTCGATCTCCCGGAGTCCGAGGACATCGTGTTGCTCGAGCGGCTGCGCTTCTTGCGCGGCGAGCCGCTCGTCGTGACGACCGCCTACATGCCGTACTCGCTGTGCGGCCCGATCCTCGAGCTCGACATGGCCGACCGGTCGCTGTTCGAGACGTATGAGCGGGCGCTCGGCTTCAGGCTCCACCGCGGGACGCGGGCGATCGAGGCGCGCGCGGCCGGCTCCGAGGTCGCCGAGCAGCTGGGCGTGAGCGAGGGCGCGCCGGTGCTCGTCTTCAGCGGCGTGACGTACATCGACGACGGCCGCGCGATCGAGTACTTCGTCGGCGTCCACCGCGGCGACCGCAGCCGTTTCGAGACCGAGCTCTTCCGGCCGTCGTCGGAAGCGGAGACGATGGCCGCACAGGCGCGGGCAGAGCACGTCGCCACGTGATCGAGCTCGGCCTGATCGGCTCCGCCTGGCACGGCACGGGCCTCGACGTCCTGGCCGGGATCCGGAAGACGAAGGAGATCGGCTTCGACACGTACGACGTGTTCGAGGACCCGCTGACGATCTCGGCAGCAGAGCAGGCCGCGATCAAGCAGACCTGCGCGGAGGTCGGTCTGCCGGTGCGCTCCGCCGTGTGCATCGCGCTCGGCCTCGTCGATTTCGTGCCCGCGGTGCGGCGGTTCACGCTCGATCGCTGCAAGGCGTACATCGATCAGCAGGCCTTCCTCGGCGGCCGGAACGTCCTCCTCGTCGCGGGTGAGTACTACTGCGACCTGCAGGTGTTCTCGGCCGACCAGATCTTCGGTCTCGTCGTGGAGAACGTGCGGGAGCTCGCCGAGTACGCCGAGCCGCGCGGCATCGAGCTCGTGATCGAGCTCGAGCCGTTCGAGAACGCGATCGCGGGCAGCGTCCACGCGCTCGCGCGGCTGATCCGCGACGTCGACCATCCGTCGGTGAAGGCGAACGCCGACGTCTCGCATCTGCACCTGTCCGGCGCGTCGTTCGAGGACGTGAGCCTGCTCACGGGCATGATCGGGCATGTCCACGTGTCCGATTGCGACGGCAAGGTGCACGGGGACCTGCCGCCGGGTCGAGGCGTGACGCCGATCAAGGAGTACCTCCAGGCGATCCTCGACACGGGCTTCGACGGGACGATCTCGGTCGAGCTCGAGCGGACGCCCGAGCCGGAACGGATGGTCGAGCTCGTCGATGAGGCCTACCGCGAGACGGCGAGGATCCTCGCCGAGCTCGGTGCGCGCAACGCGGCGGGATGGCAGGCAATCCCTTCGACCTGACCGGCCGCCGCGCGCTCGTCACGGGCGGGAGCGGCGGCATCGGCGGGGGCATCGCGCGCGCGCTCGCCGACGCCGGTGCCGCCGTCGCGGTGCAGGGACGCTCGGAGCGGGTCGACGACGTCGCCCGGGAGCTCGGCTGCGTCGCCGTCCGCGGTGACCTCGCGAACCGCGACGACCTCCGGCGAGCGTTCGCCGAGGCGGTCGAGGGCCTCGGCGGTCTCGACGTGCTCGTCAACGCCCACGGCATCGGCCGCGCATCGGAGGCCATCGATCACGAGCTCGCCGACTGGGACGACGTGATCGAGGTCAACCTCACGGCGACGTTCGAGCTGTGCCGTCTCGCGGGGCGGATCATGCTCGACCAACGGCACGGCAAGATCGTCAACATCGCATCGCTGCTGAGCTTCCAGGGTGGGATCCGGGTGCCCTCGTACGCGGCGAGCAAGGGCGGCGTCGGGACGCTGACGATGGCCCTCGCGAACGAATGGGCCGCGCACGGCGTCAACGTCAACGCGATCGCACCTGGATATGTCAGGACGGAGCTGAACGCGCGCATCTGGCGTGACGACCCCGTGCGCACGGCGGCGATCGACGCCCGCATCCCCGCGGGCCGGTGGGGAACGCCCGCCGACATGGGCGGCGCCGCGGTCTTCCTCTCGTCGGCGGCCTCGGACTACGTCCACGGCGTCGTGCTGCCCGTCGACGGCGGCTGGCTCGGGCGCTGATGGACACCTCGATCTTCTGCTTCGCGACCGACCTCGCGGACGAGGGGATCGACACGGTGCTGGCGAACGTGCAGGAGCGTGGCGGCATCGGCGGCGTCACGGTGGCGGCGGCATACCACGAGGGCCGCGACCTCTTTCCGCACAACCCGGTCCGGAAGGTGCGCTTCCTCGAGGGCGGTGCCGTGTTCTTCGAGCCCCGTGCGCTACGGACGGCGCGCCTGCAGCCGCCGGTGAGCGCCTCCGCCGGCGTGCTGACCGAGACGATCCGGACGGCCGAAGCGCGAGGGATGGCGACCCGCGCCTGGGTCGTCTTCCTCCACAACGGCGCGCTTGCCGAGACGTACCCGGACTGCGTGCCCGAGAACGCGTTCGGCGACCGCTACGTGACCGACCTCTGCCCCGCGCATCCCGACGTGCGCGCCTATGCCCGTGCCCTCGCGGCCGACGTCGCGCGTCTCGGCGTGGCGACGATCTGCTCGGAGTCGCTCCACTACCACGGGCTCGAGCACGGCTACGCGCACGAGCGCTACTTCGTGCCCCTGAGCCCGCGCGTCCGGTATCTGCTGGGGCTCTGCTTCTGCGAGCACTGCCTCGCGGCCGCCCGTGCGCGTGGCGTCGATGGCGAGGAGGCGCGGCGCCGCACGCGCGCGGAGATCGAGCGCGCGTTCGCCGGCGACCCGCACCACGCGGCCGAGCCGGAGCGGGACGAGTACGCCCGCGTGCGCGAAGAGGTCGTGACGTCCCTCGTCGCCGAGGTCGCCGAGGCCGCGTCGACCGTGCCGTTCGAGCCGCTCGAGTTGTCCGGCGCCGTGCTCGGCTACGCGGACGGCCGACCGACTGGGCCGCCGGCGCCCTCGATCGCGTGGCGGCTCGGCGTGGACGTCTCCTCGGTCGCCAGGGCGTCGACGGGCATCGAGGCGATCGGGTACGCCGCCGATCCCGAGCGGGTGCGCGGCGATCTCGACGCCTACGGCGGCGCCGCGGTCTCCCTGATCCTGCGGCCGGCGATCCCCGACTGCGAGTCGGCGGACAACCTGCGAACGAAGATCGACCTCGCGCGCGAGCGCGGACTACGGCGCGTCGACTTCTACCACTACGGACTGATGCGGCTCGACGCGCTCGACCTCGTCCGCGAAGCTCTCAGCGCCCGGCCCGCCAAGGCCCCCGTGTGACGGCCGTCGTCGACGACGACGACGCCGTTGACGATCACGTAGGGAATCCCTTCCGGCAGCCGCCGCGGATCCTCGTACGTCGCCGTGTCGCGAACCGTCTCGGGGTCGATGCACGTCACGTCGGCGGCCATGCCCGGGCGGAGCAGCCCGCGGTCGGTGAACCCGAGCCGCTGCGTCGAGATCGACGTCATCTTCCGGACCGCCTGCTCCCACGTCAGCAGCCCGAGCTCCCGCACGTAGACCGCGAAGTAGCGCGGGAACGTGCCGAACGAACGTGGATGGGGCCGCTCGCCGACGAGGATGCCGTCGCTGCCCACCGTGTGGACGGCGTGCGTCATCGTCGTGCGGACGTTCTCTTCGTTGCCAGAATGGGAAACACAGGACACCCCGAGCTCCTCGTCGACGAGGAGGTCGCAGACGAAGTCGATCGGCCGCTCGACGGCCTCCGCGGCCGCGTCGGCCACGCTCTTGCCGACGAACCGGCGGTTCGACTCGTGCCGCACGCCTGAGATGACGACGATCGACCAGTCCATCGGGATCTCGTGGAAGCCGTCGCTGCCCTCGTCCTCGACCTCGACGCGGAGCCGTTCGCGGAGAGCCGGGTCGCGCAGCCGCTCGATCGTCGCTGTCGTGCCGCCGACGTGGACCCAGCTCGGCATGAACGCGTGGAGGTACGTCGAGCCTGCGAGGTACGGGTAGGTGTCGAGCGTGACCTCGACGCCGTCGGCGCGGGCCGCGTCGATCATGGCGAGCAGCTCGGGCGCTCGGCCCTTGTTGACCGCATAGCCGAGGTGCGCGTGGGCGAGATGCAGAGGGACGCCCGACCGACGCGCGATCTCGATGCAGTCGGCATACGCCTCGAGCGCACGGCGGCCGTAGTTGCGGTGGTGTGGCGCGTAGAACCCTCCGTGCTCGCGCACCACCTCGAGCAGCGCGACGAGCTCGTCGTCGTCCGCGTACATCCCGGGCGTGTAGGTGAGACCGCTCGACAGGCCGACCGCGCCGTCCTCGAGCGCCTCGGCGAGCAGCTGCTTCATGTGGGCGAGCTCCTCGTCGGTCGGCGCGCGGTCGTCGTAACCCATCGCGCACATGCGGATCGTCCCGTGAGGCGCGAGGTAGCAGGCGTTGACCGCGATGCCGTCGTCATCGAGGCGGTCGAGATACTCGGCGACGGTGCGCCAGCTCCAGTCGAAACCGTCCGGGTCGTCGTTCCAGCCCGAGAGCTGGCCGCGGAGCTGCTCGAGCACGTCGTCCGTCACGGGCGCGTAGCTGAGCCCGTCCTGGCCGAGCACCTCGAGCGTCACGCCCTGGTGCACCTTCGCCTCGTGCGGCGGGTTCGCGAGCAGCTGGAGATCCGAGTGCGTATGCATGTCGACGAACCCGGGGCAGACGAACAATCCGTCGGCGTCGATCGTCCGCGCCGCCGGCTCGCCGGCGAGGCGCCCGACGGCCGCGATCCGGTCGCCGGCGATGCCGACGTCGGCCGCGTACCACGGGTTGCCGGCGCCGTCGATCACGCGGCCGCCGCGGATGAGTACGTCGAGCATCACCGCGGCGGCCTCTCGTCCCACGCCGGTCGACGAGCCGAAGCCATGCGGCACGCAGACAAGGCTTGTGTTGAATCAACACAAGTGTTGTCCGAAGCGCCTCGCGACGCGGAGCGCACGAGTGTCGGCGAGGCGGGCGCTGGCATCGCCCTAGACGTCGTCGTCCTCGAAGTTCGCCACGAGCTCGCGAGACATCCGCTCGTTGCCTGCGAGCAGCCCGCCGTCGACGCGGAGCACCACGCCGGTGATCCACGTGGCATCGTCGGAGGCGAGGAAGGCAGTGGCCGACGCGACGTCCTCCGGCTCGCCGACGCGACGGAGCGGATACCAGCGGACGAGCCGCTCGAAGATCGCGGGCTCCTTGTCGACGCGCTCCTGCCAGAGCGGCGTGCGGATCGTCCCCGGCGCGATCGCGACGACGCGGACGCCGTGGCGCCCGTACCGCGTCGCCATGCTGCGGGTCAGGCTGATGATCCCGGCCTTCGCAGCGCTGTAGGGCTCGTTCGCGAAGAACGCCAGGCCGTTGACGGAGGCGATGTTCACGATCACGCCGCGCCCGCGCTCGATCATCCCGGGGAGCACGGCCTTCGAGCAGAGGTACGTGGACTTGAGGTTGAGCGCCACGTCCGCGTCCCACGCCTCCTCGTCGATCTCGAGGATGTCGTCGGCCATCCCACCGCCGGCGTTGTTGACGAGGACGTCGACCTCGCCGGCCTCGGAGACCATGCGCTCGACGTCGGCGGCGACGGTGACGTCTCCCTGAAGGGCCTGCCCGCCGATCTCCGTCGCGACCTCCTCCGCGCGCTCCGCGACGACGTCGGCCACGACCACCGACCCGCCGTCGGCCGCCAGCCGCCGGCAGATCGCGTGGCCGATGCCCGATCCTCCGCCCGTCACGAGTGCCCGTCTGCCGTCGAGTCGGCTCATCCCTTGAGTGCTCCTTCCTGGAGACCGCGCAGATACCAGCGCTGGACGACGATGAACGCGATCAGGCCCGGAAGGATCGCGACGACGTACATCGCCGCCATCGTCGGCCACAGCCACTGGCCGAAACCGGCGTTCGCCGACGCGATCACGACGGTCAGCGTCCGCCTCTCCTGGTCGTTCGTCAGCGTGTTCGCGAGGAGCCACTCGCCCCATGCGGCGATGAAGTTCGTGATGAGGACGACGATGATCCCGTTGCGCACGAGCGGCAGCATGATCCGGCGCAGGATCATGAACGACCCTGCGCCGTCGACGCGGGCGGACTCCGCGAGCTCCTTCGGGATCGTCTCGAAGACCCCGCGCATGATGAACACGCTCACCGCGAGCGCGAGCGTCTGGTACGGGAGGACGAGCCCCCAGGTCGAGTTGATCAGCCCCAGGCGGTCCTGGATCTCCCAGATCGAGATGAGCCCGGTCACGCGGCTCGGCACGAACAGGGAGCCGACGAGGATTGCGAGCACGAGCCCCTTGCCGGGCGTCGGTAGGTGCACGAGCGCGTAGCCGGCGAGGACGGCGATGGTCGTCGTGATCGCCATCGTCGAGAGCGTCAGCAGCACGCTGTTCTCGATGTTCTGCGGCAGCGTGTCGATCGCGTTCAGCGCCGTCCCGTACGAGCTGAAGTCGAAGTTGTGCGGCCAGATGTGGTTCGTGTACGCGTCCGGCAGCGACTTGATCGACAGCAGGAGCACCCAGAAGAGCGGGAAGAGGATGATCAGGCACGTGAAGAGGAGGACGCCGTGCTTCGCGACCGACCCCCAGCGGACGCGACGCCGGCGCGGCCGGAGCCCCGCAGGCACGACGCGCTCGGCCTCTGCTTGGACGCCCATCAGTCCTTGTTCCTGAACACGTAGAAGAGCCAGAGCACGACGGCGAGCATCCCGATCGTCCCGATCCACCCGACCGTCGCGGCGTAGCCGCGGTTCTGGTCACCGACCTGGAAGGCGGTGTCCCACATGTAGACGGTCCACGTGTACGTGGGGCGCGAGCGGTCGAACCCGCCGGTGAGGATGTACTCGTCGATCAGCGCGTAGGCGGTGCCGAAGCGGAGCACGACGAGCACGAGCAGGATCGGCCTGAGCCGCGCGAACGTGATCTTCCAGAAGATGCGCCACTCGCTTGCCCCGTCGACCCGCGCCGACTCGTACAGCTCCTTCGGGATCGTCGAGAGGCCCGCCAGATAGAACATCGTGTGGAAGCCGAGGCCCCACCACCACTCCATCAGCGCGAGGGAGACGAAGGTAAGGTTCGTCGAGCCGAGCCAGGTGGGCTGGTTCGTCAGGTCGTAGATCCCCAGCACGTCGACGAGGACGTAGTTGATCGGCCCGATGCCGTTCGAGTACATCCACACCCAGAGGATGAAGATCAGCGGGCCAGGGATCATCGCCGGGATCAGCAGTATCAGCCGGTAGGTCGTCGCGAGCTTCGGGTTCGCGACCCGGTCGACGAGCACGGCCGTGATCATCGGCAGGAACACCATCCCCGGGATGAAGATCGCGGTGAAGATCGCCGCCTTGACCAGGCCGTCGCGGACGAGCGGGTCCTGAAACGCGTCGACGTAGTTGTCGAACCAGATCCACTTCGCCGACTCGGGCGAGTCGTCGAGCAGGAAGCTGAAGTTCGTGAACGAGATCCAGAGCGCGCGGATGATCGGCCAGAGCTGCCAGCCGACGAAGAAGAAGAGCGCCGGGATCAGATAGGGCCACGTGCGCGCGAAGCGCGTCGTCGCCCGCCAGACGATTCGCGGCCCCGAGGGCGGCCGAACGGCGACAGCTCTGCTAGCCACCGTCCGGCCGCCTCGCGTCAGGAGGGAACACGGGGCCGGGGGAACACCACTACTTCTTCCGCTGCTTCTTCACCTCGGCGAGGACCAGGTCGCGCGCCTTCGCGAGCGCCTTCTTCGGATCCTTCTGCTTGCCGGTCAGGTACTCCTCCCAGGCGGGCTTGCCGATCACGAACTGGGTCAGGCCGAACTTGTGCGTCCGGATCGCGCGGCTCGTCGCGAGCTCGTTGCGAACCGTGAACGCCCAGTCGGCGATCCAGTCGGGCCGGCTCTTCGTCCACTTCGCCCAGTCGGACTTGTAGGGCGACAGCTGGCCGGACGCGCCGCGCACGTCCTTGCCCAACGCGTGTTGCCAGATCCGCACGTCGTGGGTCAGGAAGGACATGTAGTCCGCCGCCTGCTTCTTGTTCTGGCCGTACTTGAACAGCGCCGCGCCCGTGTTCCAGAACACGGTGCCGCCCCCGCCGCCCGGCTTCTTGGGCAGCCCGGCGATGTGGAGCACCGACGGATCGGGCCACGTCCCGGCGAAGCGGGTCGGGGCGTTCTGGTACTTGACGTAGTACGCGGCCTGCCGTGCGGCGAAGGCCTCCTCGTCCGGCGTCGTGTTGACGCCGCCGTCGACCTTGCCCTCCTCGAGGATGTTCTTCGGCGCCACCTCCATGATGCGCTTCATGATCTCGAGGGCGTTCACCGCCGCGTCGCTCGTGAAGTCGAACAGGCCCTGCGGCGTGTAGACGTTCGTGTTGAACGTGTGTGCGATCGGCGCGAGCGAGCGCCAGCCGTGCGCGTCGAAGACCGCGCCGTACGGCGCCGCCTTGGAGCTCACGACCTTCTTCGCGTTCGCGATGAACTCGTCCCACGTCTTCGGGGCCTTGTTCGCGTCGAGTCCCGCCTTCTCGACGATCTCGCCGTTCCAGGCCTGGATGATGATGTCGAGGAGGAACGGGAACGACCAGATCTTCCCCTGGTACTTGGCCTCCGCCAGGATCGAGGGGATCAGGTCGTTGACGACGGACTTCGAGATGTACGGATCCCAGGGCTCGATCGTGCCCGACTCGATCAGGGCGCCCATCTCGACGAACGGCGTCATCCCGACGTAGACGTCCCAGGTGCTCTTCTTCTTCTTCGCCTCGGCGACGAACCGGTCGATGCCGAAGCCCTGGACCGGCGCGATCTTCGCGTCGAGCTTCGCGCGCTTCGCGTAGTCCTTGTTGATCTTGCTCGGGATGTCCGGATAAAGGCCGTAGATCCACTGGTAGAACGTCGGCGTCAGGGCCCTGGCCTGGGTGCCCGCGAACGCCGATCCCGCGCCGAACAGGGCCGAGACGCCGAACAGCGCCGCCCCCGTCCCTGCCCCGCGCTCGAGGAGCGTCCGGCGGGACAGACCCGGCGTGACCTCCTCGTCGAGGAACTCCTCCAACTCGATCCGGTCTGCCATGTCGCTCCCTTCGCTCGGGCCCGGAAAAGCGCGCCGATGCTAACACGGCAATACGATGTAATACAAGCATGTTGTAATGACAATCTTCGCCGTGCATACTCTCGGCTGGTGAGCGCCGCACGAGCCGTGTCAGCCCCCGTCCGGTTCGAGCGGGTGACGAAGACGTTCGACGGCGTGACGGCGCTCGACGAGCTGTCGCTCGACGTGGCCACGGGCGAGTTCATGGTGCTGGTCGGGCCGTCCGGATGCGGCAAGACGACGGCGCTCCGTATGGTCGCCGGGCTCGAGGAGATCACCGGCGGCGAGATCTACATCGGCGACCGCTGCGTCAACGACCTCGACCCTCGCAGCCGGGACGTCGCGATGGTGTTCCAGAACTACGCGCTGTACCCGCACATGACGGTGTTCGAGAACATCGCCTTCGGGCTCCGCGCGCGCCGCACGCCGAAGAGCGACATCCGGCGGCGCGTCGAGGCGGCGGGCCAGGCCCTCGGCCTCTCCGAGCTCCTCGAGCGGAAGCCGCGACAGCTGTCGGGCGGTCAGCGCCAGCGCGTGGCGATGGGGCGCGCCATCGTGCGCGACCCGAGCGTGTTTCTCATGGACGAGCCTCTCTCGAACCTCGACGCGCGACTCCGCGTCCAGATGCGCGCCGAGGTGGCCCGCGTCCAGCGCGAGCTCGGCGTGACGACGATCTACGTGACGCACGACCAGGTCGAGGCGATGACGATGGGCGACCGCGTGGCCGTCCTCCGAAGCGGCGTGCTCCAGCAGACGGGCGAGCCACAGTCGGTGTTCGACCGGCCGGCGAACCTCTTCGTCGCGAGCTTCATCGGCAGCCCGCCGATGAACCTCGTCGAGGCGCAAGTCGAGGCGGGCGGCGACGGCGTCGTCGCCCAGGTCGGCAACCAGACGCTCGACGTGCCGGCCGCCGCGGTCGGCGCCCGGCCCGCCCTTCGCTCCTACGCTGGGCGAACCATCGGGCTGGGCATGCGACCGGAGCACCTCCACGTCGCGCGCGGCGACGACGCAGCGCGCCTGCATGGGGTCGTCCGCGTGACCGAGGCGCTTGGCTCGGAGCTCCTCGTCCACGTCGAGATCGCCGCGGAGCCGGTCCTCACGGACGAGATCCGCGAGGTCGCAGGCGATGTCGACGCGGCGGCGCTGCAGCGGCTCGAGACGGAGGCCGAGGGCAGGCGCACGCTCCTCGTCGCGCGCCTCTTGACGCACGAGCGTCCCGCGATCGACGCGCCGATCGAGCTCGCCATCGACGCACGGCAGCTCCACTTCTTCGACCTCGAGACCGGTCTCGCGATCCGCTGACGGCGCACGTTACAACGTGTCGCTCGTGCCTTCCCTGGACGTGCTCGGCCCCGTCCTGACGGTCGGCGAGACGATGGCGCTCCTCGATTCTGTCGAGGACGGACCGCCTCGCCTCGGCACACGGTTCGCTCTTCGGTTCGGCGGCGCCGAGTCGAACTTCGCCGTGGGGCTCGCTCGGCTCGGCCTCGACGTGCGGTGGGTGTCGCGGCTCGGGCGGGATCCCTTCGGCGACCTGGTCGCGGAGGGCCTCGCCGCCGAAGGAGTCGACATCCGCTGGGTGAGGCGCGACGATGCGCCGACCGGCATCTTCTGGAAGTGGCGCGCCGGCGGCGCGTCGCACGTCGGCTACCGACGCGCGGGGTCGGCCGCGTCGCGGCTCGAGCCCGGCGACGTCCCTGACGACGCGCTCGCGGGAGTCCAGGTCGTGCACCTGACCGGGATCACGATGGCCATCTCGAACACCGCCCGCGAGCTCGTCCTCGACGTCGCACGCCGCGCCAGGGCCGCGGGCGCGCTGGTCGTCTTCGACCCGAACTTCAGGCCCGCGCTACCCGACACGCCCGAGGCGGCCGCGGAGCGGCAACGCGCGATCCTCCCTCATGTCCAGTGGTACCTGTGCGGCGAGGGCGAGAAGTCGTTGCTCTGGCCGGACGGCGAGATCCCGGTGCCGTCCGTCGTCCGGATCGGCGCGCGGGGCGCGATCGTCGACGGCGTAGTCGTGCCGCCGCCGCGGACGGCAGCGGTGGTCGACGAGATCGGCGCCGGCGACGCGTTCGCGGCCGGATTCGTCTACGGCCTCCTCCACGGCTGGTCGCCGACGGCGTGCGCGCACGCCGGCAACGTGATCGCAGCGGGAGCTTTGGCCGGCACGGGAGACTGGGAGACTCTGCCCCGGATCGACGACGTGCGCGACGACCTGACCCCCGCCTGACGTCAGGCCCTGCGTGCAGATCGGTGTCGGGCTTCGGTCCGGCACCTCGCGGTGAGGTTGGCCGCGCGCGGGATCTCGAACCTCCGGGGCGTCGGAAGGGAGCATCGACCGTTTGTCCATTGCCCGTTTCGGGAACGCGACGACACGTGGGTGCGATGTCTCGGCCACCCGACTGCATCTCGCTCGAGCGCCATCGCGACCATCCCCGCGTCGCCGAGCGCGTCGTCCGCTGGACGTTGATCGGCGCGCTGGCGCTCGTCAGCGTCCTCGGGCTCGCGAACGTGTTCGGCCAGCATCACGCCGAGACGACCGTCACCGGCGGTGGCGCGACCCTCGAGGTGTTCGCGCCCGAGGTGCTCCGCAGCGGCCTCATCTTCCAGGGCCGCTTCCGCGTCGTCAGCGCACAGGCGCTCGCGCGTCCCACGCTCGCGCTCGAGCGCGGCTGGTTCGACGCGATCACCGTGAACACGCTCCAGCCGGAGCCGAAGAAGGCGACGAGCGAGCGCGGCGGCATCGTGCTCGAGTTCGAGCCCCTGCCTGCCGGTCGCACGCTCACCGTGTACATCGAGCTCACGGTGAACCCGACGACGATCGGCCGTCGCAAGCAGGGGGTCGAGGTACGCGACGGCGAGCGCACGCTCGCACGCATCGACCGCACGGTCACGGTCTATCCCTAGGAGGCGCGTTGGACATCGTCCTGAGAGCCGGCTTTGCCTTCCTCTTCGTCTTCTTCCTCCTCCGCGTGCTCGGCAGGCGCGAGCTGTCGGCGCTCGAGCCGTTCGACCTGATCCTGCTCGTCGTGATCGGCGACCTGGTCCAGCAGGGTGTGACGCAGAACGACATGTCGCTGACCGGCCTCGTCCTCGCAGTGGGCACGTTCTCATTGCTCGCCGTCTTGAGCTCGTGGCTGAGCTTCCGCTTCAAGGCCGCGCGCAAGCTGCTCCAAGCCGCGCCGCTCGTGGTGATCGAGCACGGGCGGCCGATCGAGCGAAACATGCGGATGGAACGCCTCACGCTGGAGGAGGTCGCCGCCGCCGCCCGACAGCAGCAGATCACCTCGCTCGCGGACGTCGAGTGGGGGATCGTCGAAGGCGGCGGTCAGATCAGCTTCATCCCGAAGAGCTCGCGGAGGTTTTAGGCCCCCGCGCGCGTGGGAGACCTCGATCGTGAAGATCTCCGTCACGATTCCGGACAAGCGGCCCCGCCGGCTCGGGCTGCTGCGCGGCGCGGGGCTCGGAGTCGTCGCCGCGTACTTCTTCGATCCCGTTCAGGGCCGACGGCGCCGCAAGCTCATCGCCGACCGGCTCGCGGGGCTCACGCGGCGGACGAGGCGGCGCGGGGGACGGCTCGCGCGTGGCGCAACGGCCTGGTCGTCGGGCAAGGCCTCCGCGCTGCGGCACCTCTCGGAGAAGCCGAAGGATTTCGATGACGCAACTCTCGCGCGCAAGGTCGAGACGGTGCTGTTCCGGTCACCGGACGTGCCGAAGGGCCAGATCGACGTGAACGCGCAGCAGGGAGTCATCCAGCTCCGCGGCGAGGTGCCCACGACCCAGATGATCGACGAGCTCGTGGAGCGGGCCCGAGCCGTCAAGGGCGTCCGGAGCGTCGAGAGCCTGCTGCACCTGCCGGGGACTCCCGCGCCGATGCACCAGTGACCCCGCGTCCCTGACCGAGGAACCGCCGCAAGGTGGCCGCATTCTCGGGCGCGAAGCCTTCCCAGTCGTTGTTGAAGTACGCATGGACCTCGCCCGACGCGCGGCGGATCCGCTCCGCCCAGCCGCGCAGCTCCGTCTCCGAGTAGTTCCCCCGCCGACCCTTGCGCCCGTGGTGAAAGCGGAGATACCACCAGCCCGCGGTGTCGATCCAGGGCGCTGGCGGAAGCGAGGCTCGGTCGGCCACGACGAGCGCGACCTGATGCCCGCGGAGGAGTGCGTAGACGTCGTCGTGGAACCAGCTTGGATCGCGGAACTCGAAGGCGTGCCTCCCCGGCGGCAACGCCTGGAGCGCGGCCCCGAGTCGCTCGTCGTCGCGACGAAAGTTCGCCGGCAGCTGCCACAGGACCGGGCCGAGCTTGCCGGACGAGATCAGAGGCTCGATCCGCTCGAAGAGCCGTGCGACGCCGTCCGGCAGCTCACGAAGGCGCTTCACGTGCGTGAGGTACCTGCTGGCCTTGACTGCGAAGCGGAAACCCTCGGGCGTCGCCTCCGCCCAGCGCGCGACCGTCTTTGCCCGAGGCAGCCGGTAGAAGGTCGCGTTCACCTCCACCGTGTCGAAGGTGCTCGCGTAGAACGCGAGACGTCGCGCGGACGGGAGTGAGCTCGGGTAGAAGCGGCCGTCCCAGTGGTCGTAGCTCCACCCAGAGCACCCGACGCGGACCATGCGGACGGTTTCCCGTCGCGGCTCCGGGGCGAAACCAACGGCATGGGACGCGCGTCCGACCTCGAGCAGGCCCACCGCGAAGCCGAGCGCTGCCGGCGCTGCGGCCTCTGGCGGAACGCGACCCAGGTCGTGTTCGGAGAAGGGACGATACGCGCGCGTGCCATGCTCGTCGGCGAGCAGCCGGGCGACGCGGAGGACGAAGACGGCCGGCCATTCGTCGGGCCTGCCGGGATGCTGCTGCGGAAGGCTCTGGCCGAGGTGGGCCTCGCCGAGCGCGACCTCTACCTCACGAACGCGGTCAAGCACTTCAAGTGGCGACCGAAGGGCACGCGGCGGATCCATGACAAGCCCAGCTGGTCGGAGGTGCAGGCCTGCGGGCACTGGCTGGTGCTCGAGCTCGCGCTCGTCAAGCCCGAGCTCGTCGTCTGCCTCGGGGCGACCGCCGCGCAGGCGCTCCTCGGTAGGAGCGCCCGCGTGAACGCCTTGCGCGGCTCCGTCCTGGAGGCGCAGCACGTCGGCGCGCCCGTGATCGTGACGCTCCATCCGTCCGCCGTCCTCCGCGCGGGTGACCGGCGTGAAGAGATGCGACGCGAGCTGGTCAGCGATCTGGCTCTGGTGCACGCGGAGCTGGCGGCGCGTTCGCGGTCCGCCGCGTAGGACGGCCGCTGCCGTCGCTTCTGCGAAGGCTGCGGGTCATCTTCACCTCGGTCCCCCCCGGTCCGCGCTCGATGACCACTTCGTCCATGAGGCCGTTGACCATTGTCAGACCGAATCCGCGCGAGGTGTCCGCCGGGTGCTCGTGCCAGTGACCCGAGTCGCGGACCGAGACGCAGACGACCGCGGGCCGTGCATCGGCCTCGACGACGATCTCGTCGGAACGCCGGTCGACCGGGTGCTCGGCGGCGTTCGCGCACACCTCCCACACGGCAGCAACGATGTCGGCCGAGGTCGCCTTGTCCACGCCGGCCCGCAGGAGCCAGCGGCCGAGCGCGCGGCGGATCGTCGGGAGCGCCGCCGTCTGCGCGGGGAGCGCGAGCGAAAGATGGCCCCATGTGCTCATGTCGCCGAGACATTCCCCGGGACGAAGGCGTCAAACCCCCCTTCGAGCAGCGGTTTCCTAAACCGCGTGCGCTGGTTCGATTCCCGCCGGGGGCACTTCGAACCCTCCGCCGAAAGTTCGTCGCGTAAGCGCGTCGGACTCTCGGCGGCTGAGCGGTTTCCATCCCCAGGGGCGGGGGTATCTCGGGAGCCGACGGCATTCGGCGACATCGATGGAAGGAGGACCCATGCCGCCTCGTGGAGTGAAGAAGGGGTCGAAGCGCGCACGCCAGTACGAGCACATCAAGGACTCGCTGCAGGAGCGCGGCACCTCCACGGACAGGGCCGAGGAGATTGCGGCGCGTACCGTCAACAAGGAGCGTGCCCGGCACGGCGAGGCGAGAACCTCGTCGCGTCTCTCGCGCGAGGACATCTCGTCCGGCAGGCGCGGAGGAATTCGCGCCAACCGCAAGGGCCCGCGTGGCCGCACGCGCGACCAGCTCTACGAAGAGGCGAAGGACAAGGGCATCAGGGGACGCTCGAAGATGACCAAGGCGGAGCTCGAGCGCGCCGTGGGAAGGCGGTGAGATGGCGAGCCGCCGCGCGGCACGCCGGCGCACGAGCCCGACCGCCGGCCGCTCCGCTCACCACGATCGGCTGGGCTCGCGTTACGTTTCATCTCGCGTTCCCTCGGGTACCCGCATCGAGACAAGCGATGAGTCAGCGTTGAACGAGACTGAGTCGACGGACTTCGCCGTGGAGACGGTCGAGGACGAGGGGTCCCTCGCCGTCATCGCGGTCCACGGCCAGGCCGACCTGCACACCGCGCCGGAGTTGCGGAATGCGATGACGGCCGCGCTCGACAACGGCGCCACCGGGCTCGTGGTCGACCTCTCCGAGGCGACGTTCATCGACTCGATGACGCTCGGGGTGCTGCTCGGGGCGGTGAAGCGCCTCCGGCCCTCCGGTGGCAAGGTGACCATCGTGTGCGTCGACCCGCATATCCGGCGCATCTTCGAGATCACGCTCCTCGACCGTGTGTTCTCGCTGCACGCCAGCCGCGAAGACGCCCGCGCGGTCGCCAACGGAGGCGCGTGAGCACAGCGGACTCGGCAGCCGCCGACCGCACGATCGTCGAGTTTCCTGCGACCGAGGGCTACCGTAGCGTCGGACGGCTGGTCCTCGGTGGCATCGCATCGCGCTTCGAGCTGCCCATCGACCGCGTCGACGACCTGCTGCTCGCGATCGAGAGCCTGTTCATGCAGGAACGGGCCCCCGGCGCGATCCGTCTCGAGGCGGACGCGTCGTCCGAGCAGCTCCGTGTGCGCATCGGGCCGTTCCGCCCGGGCCGGCTCGAGGACCCCGGCCTCCAGCGCGTGCTGAACCGGCTGGTCGACGACGTCGACGAGCACGTGGACGGGGACTCGGCGTTCGTCGAGCTGCTCGTCTCGGCCGCGTATCGCCGAGCCGGCACATGAGCTGCGGAACATGAGCCGCGCCGGGCAGGACGTCGACTTCGTCGCGCTGATCGAGGCGTACCGGGCCGGAGACGAAAGCGCGCGCGACCGGCTCGTCGAGCGGTACATGCCGCTCGTGCGGAGCCTCGCCGCGCGCTACGCGGGACGAGGCGAGCCGCAGGAGGATCTCGTGCAGGTCGGCTCGATCGGGCTGCTCCTCTCGATCGAACGCTTCGACACGGAGCGTGGCGTGCAGTTCACGACGTACGCCGTGCCGACGATCGTGGGCGAGATCCAACGGCACTTCCGCGACCGGGCGTGGGCGCTCCACGTCCCGCGTCGGATGAAGGAGCTGAGCGTCAGGCTCGCACGGGCGGTCGAGGCACAGACCGCGGAGCTCGGGCGGGCGCCGACGATCGCCGAGCTGGCGCGCGCGACCGGCTCGGAGGAGGACGAAATCGTCGAGGCGCTGCAGACCTCGGAGGCCTACTCGACGCGCTCGCTCTCGCAGCCGCTCGGCTACGACAGCGCGGACGACGAGACGATGCAGGACGTGCTCGGGCACGCCGACGAGGGATTCGCCGAGGTGGAAGACAGCGCGCTGGTCGAGGCGGGCCTCTCGGCGCTCGACGAGCGCGAGCGGCGCATCGTCGAGCTGCGGTTCTTCGACGGCCTCACCCAGTCCGAGATCGCGGCGCGGATCGGCATCTCGCAGATGCACGTCTCGCGGCTGTTGCGCCGTGCGCTCATTACGATGCGCGGGCGCCTCGAAGAGGCTATGGGTGAGGATCTCGAATGAGCGAGAGCGTCAGGCTGGTCATGCCCGCCAAGTCCGAGTATCTGATCCTCGCGCGGCTCGCGCTTGCCGGAATCGCCCGTGAGGTGCCGATGAGCGAGTCGGTGCTCGCCGATCTCAAGCTCGCCGTCACCGAGGCGTGCGGGAACGCGGTGCAGCACGCGTATGCGTCCGACTACGGCGTCGTCGAGGTTCGATTCCGGATCGACACCGATCGAATCGAGATCGAGGTAGTCGACCAGGGAGACCGCACCGGTGGGGAGCCGCCTCCACTGCCGACGGACGACATGCCCGCGGAGAGCGGCATGGGGCTCGCGATCATCGACGCCGTCGTCGACGAGCTCGAGATCGAGGAGCCGGGCAGCGACGGAGGAACCGTCGTGCGGATGCGCAAGCGGCTCCACCCCGTCTGAGCGCGGTCAGCGAGCGACTGCCGCGTCGAGCGTCGGTCGCACGTCGAGGACTGCATCGAGCCCTGTCACCTCGAAGATCCGCCGCGCCGTCGTCTCGGGCAGGACGACGGTCATCTCCCCACCCGCCTCGCGAACCCGCCGGAGGGCGCCGATCATCGTGCCGAGCGCCGTGGAGTCGAGAAACTCCAGCGTGCTGAGGTCGAGCACGAGTCGCGGCGTACCGGACGAGCCGAGGGCATCGACCGCGGCAGCGAAGAGGTCTCGCAGCCGCGGCGCGTCGTGGGCGTCGACCTCGCCGCGCAGAGTGATGATCGCAATCTCGCCCGACGCGTCGAGCTGGTAACCCTCTCCCATCAACCCCAACCTTCCCTGCGCGAGGCAAAAACGCGTCTGGGCACCCTACGAGGCACCCAGACGCGTGTGCGCGCGAACTCGTTTCGCGATCAGCGTTCGACGACGCGATCGCGGTCGCGGACGACCGTTTCGCGGTGATACCCGCCGAAGCCGCCCCAGCTCGACCAGAAGATCATCGAGAGCAACAGGCCGACGATGCCCACGACCAGAAGAATCACGCCGACCGTGGTGATGTCCAGACCCGAGACATCCGCTGACACGGCCCACGTCAGGATCGCGCCTGCTGCGATGAGTATGAGACTGGCGGTAACGCCCATTTCGGTGACCTCTCCGTATTCGGTTGGCTGCGACGTGGGATACCCGGCGCGCCCCTGGGCGAAACAGACGCCACACGCGGTTTACGGGTTCCGAACCCGGGAACACGGCACGGGTGGAGCTCGGATACGCACTCTCGAGCGAGGAGCACCGACCTCTCGACCTCATCCGGAACGCGGCGAGCGCCGAGGAGGCGGGTTTCGGGTTCGCGCTCGTCTCCGACCATTTCCACCCCTGGACCGACACGCAGGGCCAGAGCCCGTTCGTCTGGGGCGTACTCGGCGGCGTCGCGCTCGCGACGGAGCGCCTCGTCCTCGGCACCGGAGTGACGTGCCCGACACGCCGGATGCACCCGGCAATCGTCGCCCACGCGGCCGCGACGGCGGCGGCGATGCTTCCGGGCCGGTTCTTCCTGGGTGTCGGCACGGGCGAGAACCTGAACGAGCACGTCCTCGGCCAGCGCTGGCCGGCCGCCGCCGTGCGGCGGGAGATGCTCGAGGAGGCCGTCGAGGTCATGCGCACCCTCTGGCGAGGCGAGCTCACGAGTCACCGCGGCCGCCACTTCACGGTCGAGAATGCGCGGATCTACACGCTGCCAGCGGAGCCGATCGCGGTCATGGTCGCCGCCGGTGGGCCGGCCTCGGCCGAGCTCGCCGGACGGATAGGCGACGGTCTGATCGGCACCGCACCGGACGCCGAGCTCGTCGAAGCATTCGCGGACGCGGGGGGCGCCGACCGCCCACGCTACGCGCAGCTGACGGTCTGCTGGGCCGACCGGGAGGAGGACGCGCGACGAACGGCCCACGAGCGTTGGCCGAACGCAGCGCTCAAGGGCCCGCTCGGCCAGGAACTGCCTCTGCCGTCGCACTTCGAGGCCGCCGCCGCGATGGTGACCGAGGAGGATGTCGCCCAAGCCGTCGTCTGCGGCCCGGATCCGGAGCTGCACGCGAAGCACATCGACGAGTTCGCCGACGCCGGCTTCACGCACGTCTACCTCCACCAGGTCGGCGACGACCAGCAGGGGTTCCTCCGGTTCTGCTCGCGAGAGATCCTGCCGCGGTACCAGCCCGTCGCCGCGCGCTAGCGATACGAGGTCATCACTGCCCCGCCGTCTGGGAGCGCGACTCGCTGCGGGTCTCGACGGGCGTGAGTGCGCCGCTCTGGTCGATGCGCGCGTCGGTGACTGCGTCGTCCGGGGCCTCGCGGAGCCGGACGCCGTCTGCGAGATAGAAGTCGAGCTCGGCGCCCGAGAGCAGCGCGAAGACCGAGCCGATCGAAACGCGGTCCGGCTCCGGGCTCGCCGCGACCCACGGAAGGAAGAGGCGAGGGCGACCGCGGCCCTCGACCACGAACCCGACGACCCGGTCGAGGCCCTGCTCCAGCACCAAGTCGGAGACGTGACCGAGCGCCACGTCCCCCAGCCTCACCGGCAGACCGAGGAGGCTCTGTACCGGCCTCGGCCACGATGTGCGCTGGTAGGCGGAGATCATGGTCCTCCGTCGACATGCGTCCCCGCTCGAGTTCCCCTGCAAACGCCGCCGGCAGGGTGTTTGCGACCCGGCCGGACGGGAAACGGCTGCGTCGTGATCGCGCTCGACGGCCCGAATTGACGTCGCGTCGAGGAGGATGGCGGCGGGTCGGGCGCAAGAAGCCGTTCCGCTACCTCGACAGCCGGGGAGCGCGCATCGCGGACGAGGCGAGCCTCGGTCGCATCGACGCGCTCGTGATCCCGCCTGCCTGGCGCGACGTCTGGATCTCGCCCAATGCGTCCGCCCGTCTCCAGGCGACCGGCGTGGACGCGGCGGGCCGCCGCCAGTACCTCTACCACCCGAAGTACCGCGAAGAGCGCGAGCGGGCCAAGTTCGACCGGCTCGTCCGCTTCGGCGAGCTCCTACCCGCGCTCCGGGAGCAGGTCGCCGCGGACCTCGAGCTCGGCCCGTACGCGCGCGGCTGGACGTGCGCGGTCGCGGTCACCCTCGTCAACCGGGGGTGGTTCCGAGTCGGCTCGGAGCGGTCGACCCGCTCGAGCCGCACGTACGGGATCACGACGCTGACGAAGCGGCACGTTTCGGTGCGCGGGCGGCGCGTGAGCTTCCGCTTCCGCGCGAAGCACCAGGTGCTCGTCCGAACGACGCTCGTCGACGAGGAGCTGGCGGAGGCCGTACGCGCCCTCGTCCACCTCGACGGCGGCTCGCGCCTCCTGCGCTTCGAGCGTGAGGGCGAGCCGGCGAACCTCACCGCAGCGGCGCTCAACGCCTACATCTCGCAGTACCTCGGCGAGGACTTTACGGCGAAGGACTTCAGGACCTGGGGCGGCACGCTCGCAGCGGCGGTCGCGCTCGCCGAGCACGGCCCGCCCGGGCCAACCACCGACGAGCGCCGTGTCCTGGCCGCGGTGATGCGACACGTCGGCTCCGAGCTCGGGAACACAGCGGCCGTCGCCAGGGACTCCTACGTGAGCCCGGCGGTCGTCGAGCAGTGGCGTGACGGCCGCACGCTCGAGCAGTACCGCGACCGCGCTGCGCGCGTTGTCTCCGTTCGAAACGGCGGGCTCCGCGAGGAGGAGGCGGCTCTCGTGAGCCTCCTCCGCTCCTGGCGCGTCAGGCGGGCCAACGGCCGCTGACGGGAAGGCGCCCGCGCCCGGGGCGTTTTGCCTCGAGAGGCGAGTGGTACCCCAAACTCATGGAGGCAGCGATGGGACGAGCGAAGGACGATCGTCCGCTGCTGCTGTTCTTCTCCACCCGGCGCTCAGGCCCGGCGCGTCGGATGTCGAGCCTCGTCGCTTGGGTCGGCGTGACGGAGAAGAAGCGGCTGCGCGTCGTCGAGGTCGACGCCGACGCCAACGCAAAGCTGGCGCAGGCGCTCGAGGTCTCGTCGGTGCCGGCGCTCGTGCTCATGCGCGGCACCGAGGTCGTGGGTCGTCTCGACGGGCGGGTGACGGGAACCGACATCACACGCCTGATTCAGCCGCATGTCAGATGACGCCGCGCAGACGCGGCCCGGAGGATTGACCATCCTCGAGGGCTCGACATTCTGCGTCTGCGACGAGGCCGGCGATGTCGACAGCGGCACGTCCGGCCTGTTCGCCGCGGACACACGCTTCCTCTCACGCCTGGAGCTGCAACTGGACGGCCGCCGACCCCTGCTCCTTTCGTCTGGGAAGGTCGAGTACTTCTCCGCGGCCTTCTTCCTGCGGAACGACATCTCCCCGCGGCTCGCGCAGGACACGCTCTCGATCGACCGGCGCCGATTCGTCGGCCCGACCGGGATGACGGACACGGTTCTCATCCGGAACGAGAGCATGGACTCCGCGGCACTGCGGGTTTCCGTGATCCTCGAGGTCGACTTCGCCGACATCCTGACGGTGAAGGAGCGCGACTTCGCGCTCGGAAACCCTGCCAAGGCTGGCCCCCTCCCTCCCCCGAGCCCTCCCACGCTGACCGTCGGAGGGTGCGAGCTGGTCTTTTCGGAGGCGGACGGCCCGGCACGAACGCAGATCCTCCTGTCCCGTCCGGGCGCATGGATCGAGCCGGACGAGATCGCCTACGACCTCGAGCTCGACCCGGGCGAGATGTGGCAGCTTCGTCTCGACGTGGTCGCCTCGCCGGCGGGCGACGTCGTGCAACGGCCGATCGTCGAGACGCGCTTCGGCACGGAGCTCGAGCACATCCGCGAGTCCCTCACCGCCTGGCGCATGCGCGTGCCGCGAGTCCGTGCGGGCTGGCGGAACGTCGAGGACACCCTCGCGCGGTCGGTCGCGGACCTCGCCGCGCTCCGGCTTCGCAGCGAGGGAACGCTGGGACGGCTTCCGGCCGCCGGCATGCCCTGGTTCATGACGATCTTCGGGAGGGACACGATCATCACGTGCCTCCAGACGCTGCTGTTCGGCCCGGAGCTCGCGTTCAGCGGCCTCGAGGCGCTCGCGGCGCTGCAGGCGCACGCGGACGACGGGACGATCGACGCCGAGCCCGGCAAGATCGTCCACGAGCTGCGCCGGGGACGCGCGGCACGGGTCTGGTTCCCGGCCTACTACGGCTCCGTCGACGCGACGCCGCTCTATCTCGTCCTTCTGTCGGAGGCGTTCCGTTGGACCGACGACGGCGACCTGCTCTGCCGGCTCCGCGAGCCCGCCGTGCTGGCCCTCGCCTGGATCGACGAGTGGGGCGACAGTGACGGCGACGGCTTCGTCGAGTACCAGCGGCGCTCGCCCCGCGGGCTCGTCAACCAGTCGTGGAAGGACTCGGGCGACTCCCAGCGTTTCGCGGATGGACGCGAAGCCGTTGCTCCCATCGCTCCGGCCGAGGTGCAGGGCTACGTCTACGACGCCAAGGTCCGGCTGGCCGAGATTGCACGCGCCGCCTGGGACGACGAGGCGCTCGCGACGCGACTCGAGCGCGAGGCAGAGGAGCTCCAACGCCGCTTCGACAACGCATACTGGGTGGACGAGCGAGGCGGCTACTACGCGCTCGCGCTGGACGGCGCCAAGCGGCCCGTGGACTCGCTGTGCTCCAACATCGGGCACCTGCTCTGGAGCGGGATCGTCCCGCCGGCGAAGGTCCCGACGATCGCGGCCCAGCTCTTCACCCCGGACCTTTGGTCGGGATGGGGAGTCCGGACGATGTCCGCGAGCGACCGCGCGTACAACCCGCTCGCCTACCACCGTGGAACGGTCTGGCCGCACGACACCTCGATCGCCGCGTGGGGCCTCGTGCGCAACGGCCACTGGGAGGAGTCGCGGAGGATCGTGCGCGCCCTGTTCCAGGCCTCGCAGTGGTTCGACTGGTCGCTGCCGGAGGTTTTCGCGGGCTTCAACCGCCGCGCGACGCCTTTCCCGATCGCCTACCCGACCGCCGCGCGGCCGCAATCGTGGGCAGCCGGTGCGCCGGTGCTCGGGCTTCAGCTCCTGCTCGGCCTGCGCCCGGACCGGGAGGCACATGCCCTCGTGTCGGACGCGCCGGGCGGTTTTCCCGACTGGACCGGGCGCCTCGAGGTCGACGGCATCCCGGCGTTCGGCCGGTCGTGGAACGTGCATGTCTCGCCAGGGGCGGACGTCGTCGTCGAGGAGGCCTGAGATGCGGATTGGGATGATCGCGCCGCCGTGGTTTCCCGTGCCGCCGCCGATGTACGGCGGCATCGAGCACGTCGTCGCCTTGCTCGCGGACGGCTTGGTCGAGGCAGGTGTCGACGTCACGCTGTTCGCGTCGGGCGATTCCCGGACGGCAGCGACGCTCGCGTACGTCCACCCGGAGGCTCCGAGCGCGCGGATCGGCGAGATGGTGCTCGAGCTGGAGCACGTACTAGCGTGCCTCTCGCGCGCCGAGGACTTCGACATCGTGCACGACCACTCCGGCCTCCTCGCGGTCACGCTGGCAGCGTCCGTGGACGTCCCTTTGGTCCACACGGCACACGGTCCGATGACGGGGCACTCGCGGACGCTGTACGAGGCGGCACTAGAGTTCAACCCGCGGGCCTCCCTGATCTCGCTGACCGAGGCGCAACGGCGTCCGGCGCCCGACCTTCCGTGGATCGCGACGTGCCCGAACGCAATCGAGGTGCACCGCTTCCGGTTCAACGAGCATCCCGACGATCACCTCGCGTTCGTCGGCCGGATGTCGCCGGAGAAGGGCGCGGCAGAGGCGATCGCCGTCGCGCGCGCCGCCGGGCGCGAGCTCCGCATCGGCGCGAAGTGCCGCGAGCCGGCCGAGCAGGCGTACTTCGACGAGCACGTCCGCCCGCACCTCGGTAAGGGTGTGCGGTATCTCGGCGAGTTGAACAGGACGGAGACGGCGGAGCTCCTGGGGAGCGCCGCGGCAGTGCTCTGCCCGATCAACTGGGAAGAGCCGTTCGGGCTCGTGATGATCGAGGCCGCAGCGTGCGGGACGCCCGTGGTGGCGACACGCCGGGGCTCGGTCCCGGAGGTCGTGGTCGACGGCGTGACGGGCTTCGTCGTCGACGCCCCTGGCGACATGCCGCAGGCGCTCGACCGGATCGAGGAGCTCGACCGCCACCGGATCCGCGAGGTGGCGGAGGAGCGCTTCACGACCCCGTCGATGGTCGACGCCTACCTCCGGGCCTACAGCCTCGTGCTGGAAAGCGGAGTCGCTCCGATCGCCTCGGGGCTACCCGCCTGAGGCGAACAGGCCAACGCCCCGGCGGCGGACCTCGCGCAGGGTGAACCGCCTGCCGTCAGCAGCTCAGGCCCGGTCGTCGTCGACGACGGCGTCCTCGATGGACGAGTCGACGCTGGACATGCTGGCCTCATGTATCGACGGATCGGGCGACGCCTAGCCACGCCCGATCCGTCGCAGATACCCGTTCTCCCAATGAGGGAGACGGATCACGTGGCCCAGATCAGCAGGATGATGATCAGGATCACGAGCAGGGTTCCAGCACCGATGTACATCGTGTCTCCTTTCGCTCAGCTCAGTCGAGCCACCAGAGCAGCAGGAGCGCGAGCGTCACGAGCCCGACCACCGTCCAGATGGCGAGCGCCACCCCGCCCAGCAGCACGAACGGGGTGCCGGCAGCGCGTCCCCGCACGACTTCCTCCTCCGTCGGCCCTGAAGGCCGCGACGGTTCCGGCGACGGCTCGTTCTCGGCTTCGGCTGTCCGGTTGTCCTCGGCCATGCCGACGGCGTACCCTCGGGCCTGCCCGGCAAAACGGCTGCGACCTCCTGGATCCAGCGCCGCAGCCTCGCGGTGGTCATCACGACCACGGCGATCGCGAGGGTCACTCCGCTCACGACCCAGAAGCCCCAGGCATGCTCGAACAGCCCGACCTTGAACGAGCTCCGCGTCCGGCGTCTGGACGGTCAGGTGGACGAAGCGACCGCCGTCGCGGAAGCTCGCAACGTCCGTGTGCGCCAGGAGCTCGGCATGCGCGGCCTCGTTTGTGTCGGCTCGGCACCGGGAACGACACCGCCATGAACCTCGTCGAGAGCCGACGTGGGTCGCTCGTACTCGGAGAGGTCCGGTGAGATGCGGGACGAGGACCGGCCGACCCGCGGTGGAGCCGTTGCGGTCTTCGCCCCCGTCACGCTCCTGACGATCACGCTCGAGCGGGCCGGTGAGGACGACGACGAGTTGCACGTGCACCCCGGCGGCCAGGGTGTGTGGCAGGCGCGGATGGTGACCGAGCTCGGCGCGCGGGCCGTTCTCTGCACGCTGCTCGGCGGCGAGACCGGCGCCGTCGTCGAGGCGTTGCTCGCGGCAGAAGGGATCGAGCATCGAGGCGTGTCGATGGCGGCCGACAATCCGGCCTGGATCCACGACCGCCGGGACGGTGAGCGCAAGCCCCTGTGGGAGGCACCGCCCTTCGCGCCCGGACGGCACGAGGTCGACGAGCTGTTCTCTGCGGCACTGGCGGCGGGCCTCCAATGCGAGGTCTGCGCGATGGCCGGGACGCACGAAGGCGTGGCCGAGCTCAAGGCGGAGACCTACGGCCGGCTCGTCGGCGACTTGCGCTCCGCCGGCTCCCAGGTGGTCGTCGACCTGACGGGAGACGAGCTCGCGAGCGCCCTCGAGGCGTCGCCGGACGTCGTCAAGGTCAGCGACGAGGACATGCGGAAGGACGGACGCCTGCAGGGCGATTCCCCAGGCGATCTGGAGAAGCTCGTGGCGGCGCTGCACGCCGACGGCGCCGGACGCGTCGTCGTCTCGCGCGCCGACTCGGGCGCGATCGCCTCGGACGGCTCCCAGATCGTCGAGGTCGGCGTACCGAGGCTCGGCGTCGCGGACTCGCGCGGCGCGGGCGACTCGATGACCGCCGCGCTCGCCGTCGGGCTCTCGAGAAGCCTCGCGTGGGAGGACGCCGTGCGCCTGGCAGCGGCCGCGTCGGCGATCAACGTCACCCGTCACGGATCCGGCAGCGGCCGGGCAGATGCGATCGCCGAGCTCGCCGAGCGCGTGACGATCGAGGAGCTCACCGCCGGATGACGGTCGTCGTCACGAACGACGACGGGATCGAGTCGCCCGGCATCCACGCGTTGGCGGCCATGCTCCGCGAGCTGGGACACGACCCCGTCGTGGTCGCGCCCGCACGCGACATGAGCGGCTCGAGCGCCGCGATCGGGCGAATCGAGATCGACGTGCCCACTCAGGTTCGAAGGGTGGCGCTGCCGGCGCCGGCGGCCGACGTCCCCGGCTATGCCGTGGAAGGACCGCCCGGCCTCGCGGCGCTGCTGGCCGCGCGACGGGGAATCGACGACCTGGAGCCGCGATTCCTCGTGTCGGGCATCAACGCGGGAACGAACACGGGCCACTCGATCCTCCACTCGGGGACCGTCGGCGCCGCGTTCACGGCGGCGAGCTTCGGCCTCTCCGGGCTCGCCGTGAGCCTCGTCGTCGCAGACCCAATGCCGTGGGACAGGGTTCGCGAGCCGCTCCAGGAGGCCATCCGCCTGCTCGAGACGGCGCCGCGCGCGACCGTGCTGAACGTCAACGTCCCTGCTGAGCCTGTCGACGGCGGCCGGGCGGGGCTCCGCTGGGCCTCGCTCGACCGCTTCGGCTCGTTCCGCGTCGCCGTGGCCGAGCGCGGCGACTCGGCCGTGCAGCTCGAGTACCGCGCAACCGGCTCGGAGCTCGATGCCAACTCCGACACTGCGCTCGTGGAGGCGGGCTTCGCGACGATCACCGCGGTGGACGCGATCCGCGCCGTGCCGCCCGAGGAGATTCCCTTCAAGGAGCCGAGGCCGACACCGGAACCGCGGCTCGCGCCGGCGCCGACCCGACGCCACGACTGATCGCGGCGGTCAGCGTGCGCGGGCTTTCTCGAGCCGTGCTTCGGCGTCACGCAGGCGTCGCTCGGCGCGGTCGGCCTCGTTGCGGAGCCTGCGCGCCTCGCGCTCCGCTTCGGCCGCCTCGGAAGCGAGTCGGCGCGCCTCGGTCCGCGCAGCCTCTACCGCTGCTCTCGCCTTCTCGAGGCGAGCGTCGCCGCGGAGGTCCCGATCGACCCCGGCCGTTCGCGACTCGCGCCGGGGAGGGAGCGTCGCGCCGGCCATCGCGGCGAACCCGCTGGGCTCGAGCGGTCGCGTGAGCCGTCCCGCGGAGAGTGCCTGGGGATCCTCGGCGGCGCCGGTGCGGAGGGTCGTCGCCACGTCGCGGAGCACGCTGTCGGGCGACTCGCGTCCCTCCGTTTCGAAGAGCTCGCGCGCAGCCCGCAGCAGCTCGTCGAGGGCGTCGCGCATCCGCTCGTCTCCCCCCTTCTTGCCGGCGCGGATCGTCTCCGCAGCCGCGAGCAGCGCCTTCGTCGCCTTCGGCTGCCCGCGGACGAGCTGGTTGACGACCCACGCCGGCAGGACGGGCTTGCGCAGCGCCGCGACCTCGGCCGCTTCCTCCTTCCTCCCGGCCGACCGAAGCTCACGCGCCAGCGCGTCGCGCGCCCCCGTGAACTGATCGAGCGGAAGAGCGAACAGCCCGTCGACGTCGTCGGCCACGGCGGAGGCTACGTCGCTGGCCTGGCAACCTTGGCCAGCGCGGCGTCGAGACTCTCGAACAGCAGGTGGGGGTCGAACCCGGCGACGCGGAAGGTCCATCCCGACGGCGTGTCCTCCGGCGACACGATGAGGAGCGACCGCTGCTCGGAACGCAGGTGCCGGAACGCGCGCTCGATCGCGCGGATGCCGGAGCTGTCGAGATAGAGGAGGCGGGACAGGTCGAGGACCACGGCCGCGGCGTCCGCGCCCTCGACGGCGCGCTGGACCTCCTCCGCGTTCGTCAGGTCGACCTCGCCGTCGATCGTGACGACGGTGGCGCCATTCTGTTCCGTCGTCGTCAGGTCGAAGGTTGGCCCCTCGCTCATGCGCGCACCTTGTCCTTCGCCCGTCGGCGCATGCGTACCACCGTGGCGCCGTCCTCTCGGTGGATCGTCATCTCGTCCACGATCGCCTCGATGATGGGGATACCCCGGCCCCTTTCGCCGCCGTCGCCCGATTCCCGCCAGGCGCCGGTGTCACGCACGGTGATCTCGAGCCGCTGATCGTCGTCGAGCCGCGCCTCGACGTCGACGAGGCCGACGCCGTCACAGCGGTAGCCGTGCTCGACGGCGTTGGCCGCTGCCTCGGAGACCGCCAGCACGGTGCTGCGCGTGGTGTCGATGTCGACCGCGTGCTCGTCGAGCCAGGCGCGGAGGCTCTCGCGAAGGCCCCCAAGCTCCGCGGGCGCGGCGGGGAACGAGTACGTGAAGGTCCGCGATGCGACGGGGAGACGGTGCAGGCTGAGCACGCAGACGTCGTCGCTCTGCACGTGGCCTCGGAGCATGTCGTCGCTGATCTCGTCGGCGAGCGCATGGCCGGTCCGCGTATGAAGAGCGGTCGAGTTGGCGAGGCGCTCGAAGCCGACGTCGAGGCCCTCCGACCGTCGCTCGACGAGCCCGTCGGTGTAGAGCACGATCGTCTCGCCCTCCTCCAGCCGGTCGGCTGCCTCGCTCCGCGGCTCGCCGAGCATCGAGCCGAGTGGCGCGGAGCGGCCGTCCCACAGGAACCGCGGCTGCCCGTCGGCCGAGACGACGAGCGGCGGCGGGTGTCCGGCACACGCGTACCGCATCTCCCCGGTCGCGGGGTCGAGCGCGACGTATGCGAGCGTGGCCGTGGCCGCCGACGGCACGTTCTCCACGAACGCGTCGAGATCCTCGAGCAACCCGGCAGGGGTGGCGCTCTGTGCGAGTGCGCTCACCGCACCGCGGAGCTGGCCCATGGCGACCGCCGCCTCGAGCCCGTGACCGACCACGTCACCGACGACGAGCGCGATCGACCCGGATGGGAGCAGGAACGAGTCGTACCAGTCGCCGCCGACCTCGAGCGCCTCCGTTCCGGCGCGGTAGGCGGCGGTGATGACGACGCCCTCGAAGGTCGGCAGCGTCCCGCCGAGCAGCCCGAGCTGCAGCGAGTGCGAGACGTCGCGCTCGCGCTCGTACAGGAGCGCGTTGTCGATGCGCACGGCCGCGCGGGACGCGATCTCGCGCGCGAACGCCGGTGAGATCGCCGACTCCCACCGCGAGTCTCGAGCGCTCCGGATCGTCAAGGCCCCGATCACGTGCCCGCGCGCCCGGAGCGGCAGGATCGCGACGGGGCTGCGCTCGGCGTCGTCGCCGACGGCCTCCGGATGCACCGGATGCCCCGAGGCGACGGCCTCCTCCACGTACCGCGCCCACAGCTCGTCGTCGGCCGCCTCGACCGGCCTCGAGCCGCTGACCGCGACGAGGCGCGGCTGCCCCTCGTCGACGAGATGCACCGCGGCAAAGGTCGCGCGCTCCGCGGTGAGCAACTCGGTGAGCCGCCGCACGCGCGCCGTGACGGTCGTCGACCGCTCGAGCGTGTCGGCGAGGTGTGCGACGAACGCCGACTCAGCGGCGGTGGCCTCGGCCCGGGCATGGAGCTGTGCGCGCTCGAGAGCGAGGCCGCATTGCTCGGCGACGCCCAGGATGACCTTCCGCCGGGCGGCGGTCACCCAGTTCTCCTCCGTCGCGCTGACTCCGAGGACGCCGATCACCCGCCGGTCCGCCGCCCGCAAGGGAACGGCGAGCGTGGACTTGACGCGGAGGCTGCGGCGGAGCTCTGCGGCGTCCGGATACCTGTGGTCGAACTCCCGTGCCGTGCCGACCTCGATGACCTGGCCCGTACGGATCACGTCGACGCTCGGGGACCTTGCATCGAGGGACGTTGCGCGGCGCTCGTCGAAGACGTCGCTGGAAATGCCCGCGGCGGCCAGTACCTCGATCCCTCGGATGCCGAGAACCTGTACGACCGCGAATCGAAAGCCGGAGCGCTCGAGGTCCGAGACCGTCGACGCGGCGACGTCCTCCAGCGTGACGGCGGCGGCGAGGTGCGCCGCGTTCTGCTCGAGCAGCTCGGCCAGCCGCCGGGCCTCGCGCTCGGTCTCGAACAGCAAGGCGCGCTCGAGCGCGACACCCGTCTGCTCGGCGACGCCCAGGACGAGCTGGCGTCGGTCGGCCTTCAGCCAGTGGCGCGTCCGCGACGCGGCGAAGAGCGCGCCGACCACGTCGCCGCGCGCGGCCCTGAGCGGCACGGCGACCATCGACTGGAGACCGAGCTGCGAGCGTTCGTCGGCGAGGCTCGGATACGTGCGGTCGAACTCCTCGGCAGTTCCGACGGCGGCGAGCTCTCCGTGTCGAAGTGCATCGCTGACGAGGCCCGGCTTGTCGGTCCGATACGTGTCGAACCGCCGCCGCGTGGGTCTGGGCAAGTCGCTCGAGGCGACGACCTCGAGCGCCGTCTCGTCGCGCAGCCGCCAGACGAACACGACGTCCGCCCCGAACGCCTCGAAGTCCTCGACCGTCATCCGGGCCACGTCCAGTGCCGTGGACGCCGCCGCGAGGTGCGCCGCGTTCTGCTCCATCAGCTCGGCTCGAAGGCGCGCGTCGCGCTCGGCCTCGAACAACACGGCGCGCTCGAGCGCCTGCGCCACCTCGTAGCCGATCGCCTCGAGGAGCTCGCGGTCCCCCGCTCCGAGCACGTGGATCCGCCGGAAGGCAACCGCCACCGATCCGGCCGCCGCAGGAAGCGGCAGCGTCGAGAGCGACGCGATGCCCTGCGCCGCGAGGTCGCTCGCCGTGTCCTCGCCGTAGAGCTCGGCGATCTGGCGCTGACCGTGCGCCTCGACGAACCTGCCGGCCGAGACCGCGTCGCTCATCGGCATCTTGCGCGTCTGCGGCACGGCAGTCCAATCGCGCTCCTCGATCGCTCCCGACCTCGTGACCGTGAGGACGCTCAGGTCCTCGGCGCCGACGGTCGACACGACGCAGACGTCGGCGTCGAAGGCTTCGAACAGCGAGGGAACGGCGGCTTCGGCGACCTCTGCCGGGAGAATCGCCGCGGACAGCCGGGCTGCAAGGCGCTGGAGGATGCTCGCGCGTCGCGTCGCCTCCTGGTCGATCGCCTGAAGCCGCGCTCGCTCGAGGGCGAGACCACATTGCTCGGCGACGCCGATGACCACGAGGCGCATCGCCCGGTCGAGCCAACCCGGCTGGCGCGACGCCGCGACGAGCGCACCGGTAACCCTCCCGTCGGTGTTGCGGAGCGGGACTGCGATCAGGCACTCGACCCCCTGCCGTTGCCTGGCTTCGGCCCGCTTTGGATACCGCTCGTCGTAGTCCCTGCCGCTCACGATCTCGACGATCTCGCCGGTCCGCATCGCCTCGGCCGGGGCAGTCTCGGCGGAGAGGTCGTAGGACTGCAGTGGTGGCTCTCGCTCGCGCTGGCCGGACGATGCGAGCACCACGGCGACATCGCCGCGCAGCAGATGCACCGCCGCGATCTCGATCCCCGAGGCGGTGAGATCCGCGACCGTCGCGGCGGCCACGTCCTGCGCAGCCGGCGCGCCGGCGAGGTTGGCTGCGTGTCGCTCGAGGAGCTCCGAGCGCGAGCGCGCCTCGCGCTCGCCCTCGTTCGCGCGGAGCAACCGTCGCTCGAACGTGACGCGAGACAAGGTGAACGCCGCGAGGAGCGCCGCGAGCGTGAGACCGGCGACGAGGATGGCGATGGGCGCGGTACGCGACGGGGCGGCGCCCTGTGTGGCCACCGTCCAGCGCTTGCCCCCGAGCTCCAGCGTGCGCGCGGCGCCGTCGACGGGCGCGTCTGGAGACTGGTAGACCGTCCGCGTGCCGCTCATGACGCGCACGCGCAGCTCTGCGGGCAAGGCGCCGAAGATCTCTGCCAGCACGCGCGTGCTGAACGAGGCGTCCACCCACCCGATCGGCGAGCCGTTCTGTTCGCTCGGCCGGTAGAGCGGCTTGAACGCGACGAACCCGACCTGGCCGTTCACGAGGCGAACGAGGTCGGTGAACATGGCATCGCGGTCGCTCCGCGCGAGACCGAGCGCGCGGCGCCGCGCCGGCTCGCTGAGGAGGTCGAGACCGAGCAGACGCCCGCTCTGCGGCGTCGGCGGCCACACGGAGACGACCGGCAGGTACGAGGGGCGGACTGCGGCCGGGCGAGAGGCCCCCGGCCGCACGAACTCCCGGATCCGAATCCCGGTTCGCCGCTCGAAGGCGCCGCGCTCGCGCGCGGCTACCGGTTCCGCGAGGGCGAGCGTCTCGGCGGCGGGCAGCACGGCCACCGCTCGCGCAAAGGCCTGGAAGCTCGCCGTGTCCACCGCCCCTTGCTCGTCGACGAGGCCGTCGGCCCCGCGCAGCGTCGCGAGCAGCCGCCCGAGGCTCGTCTGGAGCGTCTCCTGCGCAATCTGCACGTCGCGCTCGTCGTCGGCGCGAGCGCTGTCCTGCGTGCGTTGCCAGACGACGAGGGCGACCGCGATCGTCGCCAGGGCGACCAGCGCCGCGAGAGCGACGCCGAGCATCGTTGACGCGGCGACGCGAGTCCTCACGCGTGACGTGATAGCAGACGCCTGCGCGTCAGACGACGCTCAGCGGGGTGCGTCAACGGCCTCGACGTCCTCCTCGTCGCAGAGCTGCGTGTTGATCTCGGCGCCGAACAGGATGGATGCCGAGCCTAGCCACAGCCAGAGGAGCGTGACGACGACGGCCGACGACGGCCGACAAGGTGCCCCACGTCTTCTCGTAGGAGCCGAAATGCGCACTGTAGAAGGCGAGCGCTCCCGAGGCGCCGAGCCAGACGACCACTCCGACGATCGCAGCCGGTGTCACGAGGCCCCGGCGCTTCTGCTGGACGTCCGGGCCGAGGTAGAGCACGCGACCGGCCACACGTTCTCCGTTCCACCGCGGGGCACGCGCTCAAACATTGCCCGCGGAAGGTGTCAGAGCTGCACGAGCAGGAAGTCCGTGCCGATCACGTGGCGCGCGACGTTGTGCACGGGAACCGTGCCGATCGCGCCGAGCGGGTTCCCGTGGTGGGCGTGGCCGTGGAACACCGCGTCGGGACGGTGCGCGCCGATCGGCGCCGCGAGCCGACCCGAGCCCAGGAAGGCCCAGATCCCCTCGGGCTCGCCGACGATCGTCTCGGTGACGGGGGCGTAGTGGAGGAGCACGAGCCTGCGCTCGCAGCCCGCGACGGCCTCCAGCCCCTCCTCCAGCGCCGCGACCTCGTGCGACGTCTCGGCGTACACCTCGCGGAGCAGGTGCTCGCCGAAGTCCGCGATCTCCGCGCCGGGGAAGCCGCCGACGAACCCCTTCGCTCCGACGATGCCGACCTCGAGCCCGGCCGCCTCGAGGATCACGTGGCTGCGCTCGAGCACGCTCACGCCGGCGTCGGCGAGCGTCGCGCCGATCTCGGCGGCGAGCGCGCTGTGGTGGTCGTGGTTCCCCAGCACCGCCAGCACCGGCGCCGAAGCGCGGCGGCACGCGTCCGCCAGCACCTCGGCCTCCTCGACGAGGCCGTGCGTGGTGAGGTCGCCGGCGAGGAGGATCAGGTCGGCGTCGGCGCTCCCCTCTGCGAACGCGCGCTCGAGCCGCTCGCGGTGCTCCTCCGACGCATGGAGGTCACCGACGGCGGCGACGGTCAGCCCGGGCACCCCACCGTGGTACCCCGAACCGGATTCGACCTACCGTGGCCCGGGTACGACAACCGCATGTCGTACACGCCGAGCGGAGCGTTCCCCGAGCTGATCGGGACGATGAAGAAAGCGGCTGCCGCCTTGCGCGACGAGCGCGTGCCGTTCCTCCTCGGCGGAGGGCTCGCCGCATGGGCGCGCGGCGGCCCGCCGACCGATCACGATGTCGACCTCCTGGTTCGCGAGCAGGATGCGACGCATGCGCTCGGCGCGCTCGAGGCCGCGGGAATGCGGCCGGAGCGCCCGCCCGAGGGGTGGCTGTTCAAGGCGTACGACGGCGACGTGCTCGTCGACGTGATCTTCCATCCGGCGGGCGGCCCGGTCGACGACGAGTACTTCCGCCGGGCGTCGATGCTCGAGGTCGCCGCGCTGTCGCTGCTGGTGGCGGCGATCGACGACGTGCTGGTGACGAAGGTCCTGGCGATGAGCGAGCAGCATCCGGACTTCCGGCCCGTGCTCGAGATCGCCCGGTCGCTGCGCGAGCAGATCGACTGGGACTCGGTGCGGGCGCGTGTAGGGGACGAGCCCTTCGGCGCAGCCTTCCTCACGCTCGTCGAGCGCCTGCGGATCATCCCCGAGCCGCTCCGGGCGACCGTCTGACGTTTGCCGCCGGAGCACGTCGGGAACGCCGCTGCGATGCCCGACGAAAGGAGCACCATGGCCTCGATGACTGAGCCCCGCGAGCTCTTTCTCCACGAGCTGCAGGACATCTACTACGCGGAGAAGCAGATCGAGAAGAAACTCCCGAAGATGATCGACGAAGCCTCCGATCGGGAGCTGTCGAACGGTCTCGAGAAGCACCTCGACGAGACGCGTCGGCAGATCGCGAACCTCGAGCAGGTCTTCACGTCGATCGGCGAGAAGGCGAAGGGCGAGCGCTGCCCCGGCATCGAGGGTATCGCGCGGGAGCACGACACCTTCATGCGCGAGGAGAAGCCGTCGCCGGAAATCTGCGATATGTTCCTGACCGGTGCCGCGGCGCGGGTCGAGCACTACGAGATCGCGGCCTACGAGGGGCTGATCACGATGGCCGACGGTCTCGGCCAGAAGGACGCCGTCAAGCTGCTCACGCAGAACCTCGACCAGGAGAAGCATGCGCTCCAGACCGTCGAGGATGTCGGGAAGCGGATGGCCAAGGAGGTCCTGACCGGCGCTCGGATGTGAGGCGGGCCATGCAGCGGACGTGTCGCGCCGCTCCGATCGGGGTACGCAGTTCACTACACACCAACGAAACGAGGTGAGACCCGATGCCGTTGTGGGCATGGATTCTGATCATCGTGTTGCTCGTGCTGCTCGTCTCGGGCGGCGTGGGCTACGGGCGCCGCTAGGGAGCGAGCGCCCGACGAGCGGGGGAGCGGGCGTCCGACGGGACGCCCCCTCCGCGTCTCCGCTGCCCAGCATTACTCGAGCAGGCGACCCGCGAGCTCGAGCTCGCCGTCGCCGCCGGGCCCCGCCCAAGCGGGTGCTGGAGGAACGGGCTCGCGGCCGACTTTTCCGTCCACCGACCAGACCAGGTTGACGAGGAACGACGCGTCCGCCTCCGGGTAGTCGGACCGCTGGTGGGCGCCGCGCGTCTCGCGGCGTGCGCGCGCAGAGTCGAGCGTCGCCCGGGCCGCGAGGATCGACCCCTCGAGGTCGAAAGCATGGCCGAGGTCCTCGTACCCTGCGAGATCCGGACGCACCTCCACCGCGGCCGCTCGCGCCCTCGCGTCGTCGAGCCGTGACAAGCCCCGCTGCAGGCCCTCCTCCGAGCGGACGACCCCGCAGTGGTCGGTCATCAGGTCGCGTACGGCACGCTGGAGGGGCCGCGCGAACTCGTCGCCACGGCGCTCCAGTCTCTCGTCGACCTCGTCCCGTGCCTCGTCGATCGCCGCTCGGTCTCGCACCTGGACGTCGAGCGCCGCCGACCACGCCGCCGCCTCGCGGCCGACGATCCGGCCGAAGACGATGCACTCCGCCAGTGAGTTGCCGCCGAGCCGGTTCGCGCCGTGGACGCCGCTCGCGCACTCGCCGACCGCGTACAGGCCCTCCACGTCGGTCGCGTGCGTGCGGCCGTCGACGAGGATCCCGCCCATCGAGTAGTGCGCCGTCGGGGCGACCTCCATCGGCGACCTCGTGATGTCGAGCATCGCGAGGTCGACGAACTGGCGGTACATCCGCGGCAGCCGCTCGAGGATCCGCTCCCGCTCGAGGTGCGAGATGTCGAGGAGCACGCCGCCATGGTCGGTTCCCCTCCCCGCCCCGATCTCCGTCGCGTTGGCGAGCGCCACGCGGTCGCGACTCGACAGCTCGAGCCGCTCGGCGTCGTAGCGCTCCATGAAGCGCTCGCCGAGCGCGTTCCGCAGGATGCCTCCCTCGCCGCGAACCGCCTCCGTGACGAGGGTGCCGGCGTGCTCCTCCGGGAAGACCATGCCGGTCGGGTGAAACTGGACGAGCTCCATGTCGCGCAGCCGGCACCCGGCCGCGACGGCGAGCCGCATCGCGTCGCCCGTGTTCTCGTCGCGGCGTGACGACGAACGCCGCCAGATCCGGGTGTGACCGCCGGCCGCGAGCACGACGGCGTCCGCGAGCACAGTCCAGCGCGTTCCGTCGTCGAGGTCGAACCCGTACGCGCCGAAGACGCGGTTGTCGTGCACGAGCAGCCGCGTGACGTACAGGTTGTCCCGCATGGCGATGCCGAGCTCCGTCGCGCGGCGCACGAGCGCGGTCTGGATCTCACGGCCCGTGTAGTCGCCCGCGAAGCACGTGCGCCGATATCGGTGCGCGCCGAAGAATCGCTGCGTAAGCCGGCCGTCGTCCTCCCGGGCGAACCGCGCGCCGAAGCGGACGAGGTCGTCGATCGCAGACGGGGCGTCGCGAGCGAGCAGCTCCACGCTGACCGGGTCGGAGAGCCGGTAGCCCTCGCGGAGGGTGTCCGCCGCGTGCTGCTCCCAGCTGTCCTGCGGGTCCATCGTCCCGAGGCTCGCGTTGATGCCGCCGGCGGCGAGCACCGTGTGGGCGTCGTCGCGGCGCCGCTTGCCGACGCACAGCACCTGGACGCCGCGCTCGGCGAGCTCGATCGCGGCACGAAGGCCCGCCGCGCCCATTCCGATCACGAGAACGCTCGTGACGGCCCGGTGCTCCACGGTGCTCCGGATCCGGCCGCTCATCTCGTGGCGCCCCTGGCGACGAACGCCGCGACGTCCGCGATCTGACGGCCCGTGAGGCTGTCGGCGAAGGACGGCATGACGCCTCTCCCCTTCGCGACCACCTCCCGGACGGCGGCTTCCTCCGGCTGCGCCTCGTCGAGGTTCGGACCGACGTTTCCCGACGCACCGGCCGCTCGGAGCGTGTGACAGTCGCCGCAGCCGGCGGCGGCGAACACGGCCCGTCCCGTCGCGGCCGGTCCAGGGCCGGCGACGGGCGCCGACGTGGTCGGCGTCGGGGCGCTCGATTCCGTGCCGACGCTGCCGCCGACCGCAACGCCGACGGCGAAGGCGAGCGCCGACCCGGCAAGGGCCGCCAACACCGCGATCACACGGCCGTCCTGCCGCGGCGGCTGCGGTGCGGGCGCAGTCTCGCGCGGCGGCTGGGTCGCTCCGCCGCCGCCGACCCTGGCGAACGAGAACTCCTCCGCGTGGAAGCTCTCGGCGGGAAGGCCGACGTCGGCGAGCTGCTCGCGGAGGCTCTCGATCATCGCAGGCGGCCCGCAGACGAGGACGTCTCTTGCCGACAGGTCGTCGTGCTCCGCCGCGATCCGTGTCCCGGTCAGGAACCCGTCGCGGTCCCGCGGAACGATCACGAGCCGGAGGCCGCCGTGCTCGCGCTCGACCGCGCGGAGCTCGTCGACGAAGTGCGCCTCGTCCACGTGCTCGACGCAGTAGTAGAAGGTGGCGTCGACGCCGTCGCCCGCCCGGAGCGTCCGGGCCATGCTGAGGAACGGGGTGACCCCGATCCCGCCGGCTACCCAAACCTGCTCCCGTCGCGGCGCGCGCCGGTGCGAGAACGAGCCGTACGGCCCTTCGACGACGGCCTCGGCTCCCGGCTCGAGCCTGCGGAGCGCCGAGGTGTAATCGCCGAGCGCCTTCACGGTGATGCGGAGCACGGGCTCGCCGGGCGCGGAGGTGATCGAGAACGGATGAAACTGGTTGCGGATCTCGCCGGGCCGGACCGCGAGCACCTGGCGCTCGGCCGAGAGCTCGAACGGCCGTAGCTCCGCGCCCATTTCGAGCGAGCGGAAGTTGACGAAGACGAACTGGCCCGGCTCGTGCTCGAGCGCCTTCCCGCGAGGCTCCATCACGATCTCCGTGACGTGCTCGTCGAGGCGGTTCACGGCGACCACGCGGTACGTCCGCCGCCGGACGAGCACGTTTCCCAGCACCGACCGGTAGAAAAACGCCGCGATGCCGAGCGTCGCAAGCACCGCGAGGTAGACGCGCAGCGCGGTGGAGCCCTCCGTGCTTTGCGTCGCGAACGCATGGTAGGAGCCGAGCAGGAACACGAAGCCGAACGAGCGCTGGACGTAGACGAAGATCTCGTGCCCGAGCCGCGCGAAGAGCGTCAGGAGCAGGGACACGGTCATCGCGGCGAATGCGACGACGCCGGCGAACACCGTCGCGCCGGCCGAAGGCCCGAGCAGTCCGGTCGCCGCGTCGACGGAGATCGTCGCCCGGCTCGCCAGGACGAGGACGACATGGCCCAGGAGGAGGACGAACGCGGTCTCTCCCGTCCGCCGGTGCACGCGATACATCCGGTCGAGCCCGCCGAACAGCTTCTCCACCGGCCGGAGACGCGCCCCGAGCACGAGGTTGAGCGCGAACGCGGCCATGCCGGCGTACGCGAGCAGCACCGCGAAGGCGCTCAGGCTCGCGTACGGGCCGGCGAAGCGATTGCCGAGGGGCTCGTCGGCGAGCCAGAGCAGGGCCGGGAACACACAGAGCGCGACCAGGATGACCGTCCCGCGAGTCGTCGCCGCTCGTGGAGCGCGTGATCGATCGGTGTCGAGGAGCATCCCGGCGTCCCTTTTCTAGACGATACGTCTCGTTACGTTGGACGCTATCACGAGACGATACGTCTCGTCCAGTTGGTACCCTCGGCGGCATGGATGGGACGGTGGAGGCGAGTCGGCCGGCGCCGGAGCGCGGACGGCGACGCAGCGAGCGCTCGCACCAGGCGATCGTCGAGGCGACCCAGGCCTTGCTGATCGAGCAGGGCTACCAGGCGCTGACGATCGAGAGCGTCGCCGCCCGGGCGGGCGTCGGCAAGCAGACCATCTATCGCTGGTGGCCCTCGAAGGCGGCGCTGGCGCTCGAGGCATACCTCGCGGGCTCCGACGAGATGCCCCCACCCGCGGCAGGGCGCTCTGTGCGCGCGGACGTGCGGGCGATGCTGGACTGGCTCGTCGACGTGCTCGCGAAGCCGATCGGAGGCCGCGTCGTCGCCGGGCTCGTCGCCGATCTCGGGCACGACCGCGAGCTCGCCGAGCGCTACCACCGCGACGTCGTCCCGATCAGGCGACGCGCGATGCTCGAGGCGCTCGAACGCGGTCGCGAGCGCGGGGAGATCAGAGGCGACGCCGACCTCGACCTCGCGATCGACGCGCTGCACGGAGCGGTCTTCTACCGGCTCCTGCTGAGCGGCGAGCCGCTCGACCGCTCGTTCACGAGGCACCTCGCCGACCAGGTGCTGAACGGGATCGTCGAGCCCGCACCGCCGGCGCCGCGACGTGCCTCCACGCGCTAAGGCGCGCTCAGGCCGGCGTGCCGGCGTCCATCCACGCCTTGAACCGCGCGACCTGCTCGTCGGGCCACGGGGAGTCGCACGGCATCGACCCGTCCGACAGCCGGGTGTAGATCGCGTCGGCGTGTCCCTTGACGTCCTCGTACGACGACAGGTCGAGGGCCCATTTCATCGCGGCGATATCGGACTCCCGAAACAGCGGCCGGATGTCGTGCTCGAACGATGAGGCCCGCTCGTCGATGGATCCGCGTACCCCGCACCGCAGGAGTCGAAACGCCGACGCGCTGCGTCCACGGATGGCGCGTGTGGCTCGGCCTGCCCCTAGTAGCCGGCCCCGCCGTCGCCGCCACCGCCGGTGGTCGCCAGAACGACGATCAGGACGACGATCGCAGCCAGGATCGCGGCGCCGATCAGCCAACGGATGCTGCTTGCGGTCATGAGGACGGTGTGGCGTCCAGCGCCGATTCGCAAACACACGCCCGAGCACTTTGTGATGATTCAGCACAAGCTCGACGCGGCGCGGGGGCGACACGAGCGCCCGCCCCCGCTCCGCTCGTCGAGTCCGGGGTTGGCTACATCGAGGCCGACGGATCGGTCTGCCAGAGGCCGAACTCGTTGCCGGCGTCGTCCTTGCAGGTGGAGAACCAGCCCATGCTCGGCACCGGCATCGGGTCCGACGCCTCGCCGCCGAGGTCGCGGACGCGGCTCGTGCCGGCCTTGATGTCGTCGACGTCGAAGTAGACGCGCAGTCCCTGCGTCGCGCCGTCCGGCTTGTAGATCGCCGCGCCGCTCGAGTCGTCGATGCGCGTCATGAGGTACTCCGACGGCGCGCCTTCGTACGCCTGGAACTGCCATCCGAACAGGCCGCCCCAGAACTCCTGCGCCTTGCCCGTGTTGCTCGAGGGGATCTCGACGTGCACGAGTGCTCCGGCCATGCGGGTCTCCTTTCGTCTCGCTCCGGGCGCGCGGCCCGGCTGCCATTGAATACGACGAACGGCGGCCCGCCGAATCGACGCGGGTTACGAGGAGGTTGCCACTCAGGTGCGCGCGGCGAGGCCGGCGGCGATCCGCGCCGCCCGGCCGAGCTCGCCGTCCGTCACGTCGGTGCGGAGCCGGACAAGGGTCGCATCCATGCGCGTCCGCTCGACGAGACCGAGCGTGTGCGCGAACCGGTCGCGGATCCACTCCATCGCCGCGAGGTCGCCGGAGGCCGCGGCCTCGTCGCGGGCGCCGGCGTCGACGGCGAGCCGTCGCGCCCACCACGCGAAGCGGGCGCGGTCGACCTGCGCCGGTGAGCGGTAGCGCAGCGAGACGTCGAGCGAGGCGTCGGCGAGCGCCGCCGCGGCACGTGCGGCCGCGACGGGCTTCCGGCTCGTGACGGCCGCCGACGCGGCGTTGACGGCGCGTTCGAGGCGCGTGGCCAGACGCGGCGGGACTTTGCCTTTCCGGAGCGTCGTCCGGGCGCTCCGGGCTCGGACGACCGCGGCAGCGGCGCGGCTCCAACGCGAGCCGCGCGCCGCGCCGAACACCGACCCCGCGGCGTCGAGGATCGCGGCAAGTGACGGTGGCGTCGGCCCCGTCAAGGCGTCCGTCGGAATCGCCAGCGACATCGCTTCGACGTCACCGCCGCCACCCGTGAAGAACTCGCCGTATCCCGGGGCGAACGTCTTGTTCTCGGTCTCCCCGTCCTGGTGGAGCTCCCGCGCGACGATCGCGCCGGTGACAGGGCCCTTCGGTCCGGCGACGGTGCGTCCGACGGCGGCGATCGTGACCTCCTCGAAGACGACGCCCGGGACGTTCTCCGAGCGGTACGTGTCGCCGACCTTCGGGCGCGCCGGCATGATCATCGCCGCCGGGCCTTCCCGGCCGGCGAGCCACGTCCCCTCGAGGTCGGCAACGGCGCCGTCCGCGTAGTTGAAGACGTCCTCGCCGAAGTACCAGACGGAGCCGTCGTCCGCCTGCGCGTAGTAGTCGAGCGCAACTTCCTCGATGCGGCCGTCGAGGTACGCGACGTACTGGGAGATCGCGGTCGCCACCGGCCTGCCCGCCGGCCACTCGACGATCCGCGTGAAGGGGAGCAGCGTCGTCTCCGTCTTGAACGGCTTGCCCTCGACCCGCCCCGAGAGGACCGCGGAGTGGAGCCGGCCGATCGGAAAGAGCGGGTTGGTGATTCGCGTGGGGCGCGAGAACTCGGGCACGTCGAGATCGACGCGCTTGCTCTGCGGCGCCAGCTCGAGCTTGCCCAGGCCGGCCGCCCGAAGCTGCGCCGTGGTCGCCTGCGGGATGCGCGAGGCCTGTCGATCCTCGTGGGACGCCTTCGCCCCGGCCGACGCCGCCGCGACCGCGGCGGTTCCGGCGACGAGCGCCGCGACGAGCGCATGTTTGACGGTCATCCGTCTCACTCCCTGTCGTGTTGCGAGCGTGGTCTCGGGTCACCGTAGGACGGCCCGATGAGAGGCCGATGAGGCGCCGCTCTCATCCGCTTCTCATCTCCGGGGCGACAATGCGGCTGTGCGCGTGCTCGTCGTGGAGGACGACGTCAAGATGGCCGGGCTCATCCGTCGCGGCCTCATGGAGGAGGGCGTCCTCGTCGACATCGCGGCGAGCGGCGACGAAGGCCTCTGGCGTGCCGCGGCGACCGAGTACGACGTCGTCGTGCTCGACGTGCTGCTGCCCGGGCTCGACGGGTTCGAGGTCTGCCGACGGCTTCGGGCCGACGGCAACTGGGCCTCCGTGCTCATGCTCACCGCGCGCGCGGACGTCGACGATCGCGTCGCGGGCCTCGACGCGGGAGCGGACGACTACCTGACGAAGCCGTTCTCCTTCGCCGAGCTGCTCGCGCGCCTGCGCGCCCTGGCGCGCCGGCCACCGCTCGAGCGGCCGACGATCCTCGAGGCGGGCGACCTCCGCCTGGACCCGGCGACGCGCTCGGTCTGGCGAGGCGACGCTTCGGTCGAGCTCTCCGCCAAGGAGTTCGCGCTCCTCGAGACGTTCATGCGCCGCGCCGGGCAGGTGCTCACGCGCCTCGACCTGCTCGACCACGCCTGGGACTACGCGTACGAGAACCGCTCGAACGTCGTCGACGTGTACGTCCGCTACCTCCGCGAGAAGATCGACCGGCCGTTCGGGCGGAGCTCGATCGAGACGGTGCGCGGCGTCGGATACCGGTTTCGGCAGGACGGCGGCGTCGCGCGATGAGGCGCTGGCCGATCCGAGTTCGCCTGGCGCTCGCGTTCGCCCTGGCGGCCGCGGCGGTCCTCGTCGCGATCGGCGCAGTGCTCACGATTCGGCTCGGTTCGCAGATCGACGAGATCGTGAACGACAACCTCGCGGCCCGGTCGGCCGAGCTCGCGCCACACGTCGTCCGCAGCGAGGATGTCGTCCGCGGCCAGCCGATCGATCCGGGGGAGCGGATGATCCAGATCCTCGACGACGGGGGGAACGTCGTCGCGGGCACTGTGGGGTTCGAGCGGCAGCCGATCGCGCCGCCCGTCATGCTCGCGTCGCTCCGGTCGGGTCAGCGGCTCGAGTTCGACGAGTTGCGGGGGATCGACGGTCGCGCACGGGTCCTCGCCACACGGCTGACGACGCGGGACGGCCCGCGCCTGATGCTCGTCGGTCAGACCCTGGACGATCGCGGCGAGACCACCAGCGGGTTCCTGATCGTCCTCGGCGTGATCGGGCCCGTGGCGCTCGTCGTCGTCTCGCTGCTCGGCTGGGCCGTCACGGGCGCCGCGCTGCGGCCCGTCGAGCGGATGCGGCGCGAGGCGGAGGCGATCTCGGGCCACGAGCCAGGACGGCGGCTCTCCCTTCCTCCGGCGCGCGACGAGGTGCAGCGTCTCGGGGCCACGCTCAACGACATGCTCGAGCGCCTCGAGACGGCCCTCGAGCGCGAGCGGGCCTTCGTCGCGGACGCGAGCCACGAGCTCCGGACGCCGCTCACGCTCCTGACCACGGAGCTCGAGCTGGCGCTGCGACGTCCCCGGTCGGAGGCCGAGCTCGCGCAGGCGCTCCGCTCCGCTGCGGCCGAGGCCGACCGGCTCGCTCGTCTCGCCGACGACCTCCTGCTCCTCGCACGTGCCGATCGCCGGCGCCTGCCGGTGCGTCGCGAGCGCGTACCTGCCCGCGGGCTGCTCGAGCGCGTCGCAGAGCGGTTGTCGGCGCTCGCGCGGGCGCGCGCCCGGATGGTCGCGGTCGACGGCCCCGGGCTCCTCACCCTCACCGGAGACGCCGCGCTGCTCGAACAGGCGCTCGGCAACCTGCTCGAGAACGCACTGCGCCACGGAGGCGGCGACGTCCGGCTCGACGCCGTCGAACGCAACGGCGCCGCGGAGCTCCACGTCGTCGACGCAGGCGGAGGCTTTCCGGAGGACTTCCTGCCTCGGGCCTTCGACCGGTTCAGCCGCGCGGACGAGGCGCGCACCGGCGAGGGCACCGGACTGGGCCTCACGATCGCGGCCGCGATCGCCGCCGCACACGGCGGCTCGATCCACGCGGCGAACCGGGAGGGCGGCGGCGCCGACGTCTGGCTGTCGATCCCGGCCGGCGGGCGACCCGGCGATCGGTAACGCTGTCCCCCTAGTCGTGGATCCCGACCGCATCCTCGAGATCGACACCCCGCGCGGCCCGGCGCGCGTCCACGTCCAGGCCACCGGGCACGCGCGAGCCGCGCTCGTCCTCGGACACGGGGCCGGTGGAGGCGTCGGCTCCCGCGATCTCGTCACGGCAGCGCGCGCAGCGCTCGACGAGGGCCTCGCGGTCGCGCTGGTCGAGCAGCCCTACCGCGTCGCGGGCCGCCGCTCGCCACCGCGCGCGCCCCAGCTCGACTCCGCGTGGACCGCCGTCGTCGACCACCTGCGCGACGACGAGCTCCGCGGGCTGCCGCTGGTCGTCGGCGGGCGCTCGTCGGGAGCGCGGGTTGCCTGCAGGACCGCGGCGGCGACCGGCGCGGCCGGCGTGATCTGCCTCGCGTTCCCGCTCGTCCCGCCGGGCCGGCGTTCGGGCTCGCCGCCGCCGAGCCGCCTGCCCGAGCTCGACGGCGTCGCCGTTCCCACGCTCGTCGTCCAGGGCGTGCGCGACGCCTTCGGCATGCCGCCGCCCGGCCCCAGCCGGAGGGTCGTCCAGGTGCAGGGCGACCACAGCCTGCGCACCGACCTCGCCGCGCTCGGCGACGCCGTTCGGGCGTGGCTGCGCGAGCTCGGCCTCTAACCCGCCGCGTGCGCGGAATCATCCGTCGACCGATGAGTTTTGCGCTCGGCTCGGGTCAGTCTCTCGATGGGCCAGGCCGCGCAGCGCACGCTCGACTTCTCGATCCACGGTCCGATCTCCCGGGACGACCTTCCGGACCTGTGCGGCCGCGTGTGCAAGCACCTCGCCGCGAGTGACGCCGAGATCGTCCGATGCGACGTCCGCGGCGTCGACGCGGACGCCGTGACGGTCGACGCGCTCGCCCGGCTCCAGCTCGCCGCACGACGCCACCGGTGTCGCGTCACGCTGCGGAACGCCTCCGACGAGCTCCTCGCCCTCGTGGCGTTCGTCGGTCTCGAGGACCCGCTCCTCGTAGATGCCGCTAGGTCAGGCCTCGAGCCTCGGGGGCAGCCCGAAGAGCGGGAACAGCCGCTCGGTGTCGAGGAAGAACGTGAGCTCGACGATGCGCCCGCCCTCGACCTCGACCACCTGTAGCGCCCACGGATCGAAGCCGCTGCCGGTCTCGCTCGGCTTGTACTGGCCGAACGCCGGCGAGCCGTTCGCCGAGATCGTCGGGACGACGCGCGAGCCGCGGCACCCGATGCCGGGACCGAACCACCAGGCGACGATGTCGTCGCGGCCGTGAAGCCAGAGATCGTATGGCGGCATCGACTGCGTCGCGTCCTCGTGGATGAGCGACGTGAGCGCGTCGATGTCGTAGCGCTCGAACGCGTGAACGTACCGAGCGAGGAGCTCGCGGTGCTCCTGGTCGAGTGCGGCCGCCGGCTCACCCGCCTCGAGATCGTGGCTCTCGAGCGTCGCGCGGGCCCGCTGGAGCGCGCTGTTGACCGACGCGACGCTGGTCTCGAGCAGCTCTGCGACCTCTTTCGCCTGCCAGCGCAGCACCTCGCACAGGATGAGCACGGCGCGTTGCCGCGGCGGGAGATGCTGCAAGGCGGCGACGAAGGCGAGCCGGATCGTCTCGCGCGCAACGGCGACCTCGGCAGGGTCGCCCTCGGGAAGGACGAGCCCGTCCGGTGACGGCTCGATCCACGTCACCTCCGCGAGGGTGTTCAGATTCTCGGCGATCGGCTCGCGCGCAGGGCCGAGGTCCATCGGCCGCGCGCGACGCTCCCGGCTGGAGAGCATGTCGAGACACACGTTCGTGGCGATCCGGTAGAGCCACGAGCGGAGCGCCGCCCGGCCTTCGAAGCGGTCGATGCCCTTCCAGGCGCGGATGAACGTCTCCTGGACGGCGTCCTCCGCCTCGAACGGCGAGGCGAGCATCCGGTAGCAGTGCGCGGTCAGCTCGCGACGGAACTGCTCGAACTGCCCTTCGAGCTCGGCGGTTCCGGCCTTGACGGTCGACGGGGCCCGCATCGGGAACCATCGTACGCAGGCGGTGTCGCCGCGAGGGGGCGGAAGACCGTACCTTTCGGCACCAAAGTCGAGACCGCCCGTCTCAGGCGCCGCCGACCCAATCGTGAGCGCCGGCGCGGGGCCCGCGCCTGCGAGCCCCGCGCCCGAGCGAGCGCTACTTCACGCCTGCGCCGACAGCGCCCGGCTGCGGCACGATGCGGATGTACGGCTTGGGCTCTTCCCAGCCGTCCGGCCAGATCTCGCGCGCCTCGTCGTTCGAGACGGAGCCCGCGATGATCACGTCGTCGCCCTGCTGCCAGTTCACCGGCGTCGAGACGCGGTGCTTCGCAGTCAGCTGCAGCGAGTCGATCACCCGCAGGACCTCGTCGAAGTTGCGGCCCGTCGTCATCGGGTAGACGAGGATCAGCTTGATCTTCTTGTCGGGGCCGACGACGAACACGTTCCGCACGGTCTGGTTGTCGGCTGCGGTCCGGTCCTTCGGGTCGCCGGACACGTCGGCGCCGAGCATTCCGAACGCCTGGGACACCTTGAAGTCCGCATCCCCGATGATCGGGTAGTTGGGCGCCGCGCCTTGCGTCTCCTCGATGTCGCGGGCCCAGCCCTCGTGGTCTCCCGTCGAGTCGACGGAGAGCCCGATGATCTTGACGTTCCGCCGGTCGAACTCGGGCTTGATCTTCGCCATGTACCCGAGCTCGGTCGTGCAGACCGGCGTGAAGTCCTTCGGGTGCGAGAACAGCACGGCCCACGAGTCGCCGATCCAGTCGTGGAAGCCGATGCGACCCTCCGTCGTGTCCGCCTCGAAATCGGGTGCCGTATCGCCGATCTTGAGCATCCTCTCCTCCTCCGAAAAGGGTTCCGGTTGGCTGCGTGAACGCGCCCGGACCATCGATTCTTCCACACGTGTCCAGGGCGACCGCGGAGGCGGGGCTAGCGCTTGTGCGGAACGACGCGGAACGAGTTCGCCGGCGTTCGCGCGTTCCAGACGAAGCCGGGAGCGAGCACCTGCGTGACGCGTGTGCGGTACGAGCCCGTCGCCGCGGGCCGGCTGAACGTCATGTAGCCCTTCGCGGTCGCTCCGAGCGCACGGGCGTACACCTTGGCGTTCCGGTAGAGCGCGACCGTCACCTGTGCGTTGCGAATGCGCCGGCCCTGGTCGTCGACCACGGTCACGTAGACGTGCAGCAGCTTCCGCGCGACGCCGTAGCGGATCGCGGAGACGCGGAGGGCCGGAGGGGGCTCCACCGTGACGGATGCGGTGGCGCTCAGAGTCCCGGCGGGCGTGACGACGGTCGCGACCACCTGCGCGGTTCCCGTCTGCTCGGCCGCGGTGAACGTCGTCGACGCCCCGCTCGTCGGCACGATCGCGCCGGGAGCGTTGGGCGACAGCACCCAGGTGGTCCCCGCCGACGGCGTGCGGTTGCCGAACTGGTCGATGCCGATCGCGGTCAGCTTCACCGTCTCGCCCGGGATCAGCGTGGCTGACGGCGGGGCGATCTCGAGCGGCAGGGCCGGGGGGC